>LWDU01037045.1_pt1 | contig 10282 bp, 6 predicted proteins | sample 727161 | NCBI WGS metagenome assembly LWDU01 (sample SAMN04566230, study PRJNA314399) | hydrothermal vent metagenome | isolation source: deep sea hydrothermal plume seawater | place: Mexico: Gulf of California, Guaymas Basin | collected 2004-07-11 | reverse complement strand
AAGTTATCGCATTGATGTTGATCCCGCCATTCGGACTAGGACAGGAGAATCCATAGCAGACCTGCTTGGTGACTGGAGTTTCACGACTTCCCCTCCTCTGGATCTAATCGAAGACAGCCGAGTTTACAATGAGGACACGAGCGGAGTCTTGCGATTGGATGTGACCGTTGTGGAAGACGAAAACCCCTTTACGCTGGATGATTTGCTGAATGATCGATTGCGTGACGATGATTTTGATCCTTGGATCCGTGTCCATACGGAAGGCGAGACTTTCCGCCCGGATTTGAGCGGATCGAATGGAATCATGAAGGTTCGTGGGTTTACGACCCGACTGGCAGTGCAGAAGTCTTTTCGCATCCAGTTGGACAAAGATGAAGTTGACTGGCGGGGACACCGACGCATCAACCTGAGCAAGCATCCCTTCGAATTAACGCGGGTTCGAAACCGATTGAGTTTCGAGCTTTTTGAGCAAATTCCCCATATTACGAGTCTGCGCACTCAATTCGTGAATCTGTTCGTAAATGGTGAAGACTTAGGGTTGTATTCTCAGATTGAGCGCTACGATGAACGCTTTCTTGAGAATCACGGATTGGATCCGAATGGACACCTTTACAAGGCCAATTTCTTCGAATGGTTTCGTTACGAAGATAAAGTGAAAATAAAATCCGATCCGGATTATAACCGCGAAGAATTCGAATCGATTCTGGAGATTGAGGGGCAGGACAATCATGAAAAACTGATTCGGTTACTGGAAGATGTGAACGATTTCGATTTGGATTTCGACGTGGTATTCAGGCAATATTTTCATCGCGAAAATTATCTCACTTGGATGGCGATCAACTTGTTGATGGGAAACCTCGACACCAATTCTCAAAATTTCATGCTTTATAGCCCGAAGGATACTCAGACTTGGTATATACTGCCCTGGGATTATGATGGGGCCTGGGGACTGCGAAGACAACCCGACAACTTGAGCAATCGTTACCCAAGGTGGCAGCAAGGATTGGCAACCTACTGGAATGTGACCCTGCACAAACGGTTCATGATGAACCCTGCAAATCTGATTGATCTGGAGGCCAAAATGGTGGAACTCATGGAGCAATGGTTAACCGAAGAAAAAATCCGGTCCGTGCTGGCCCAGTACCGTGATGTGATTCGAGAGTTCATCATTCAACCACCCGACACACACCGCCTCCCACTGTCAACCGAAGTGTCGGGCGATCCGATGGCCTCACTTGCTGAGTGGGAAAGCGAATACGATCGCATAACCACCGAAATTGTTTTCAACCACAACTTATACCAAACCGCCAATCTTCGCCCCATGCCGGTCCACCTGGACCGACCCCAAATCGAAGATGAGGAAATTGAATTCGAATGGAATCTTTCACATGATTTACAGGGCGATCCAATCACATACGATTTGCAAGTGAGCACTTCCCCCTCTTTTTCCGAGTCTTCGATCATCCTCGAGATTCCAGGATTGACAACAAATGAATATACTCACAGCAATTCTCTGCCATCTGGAGATTATTTCTTTCGCGTGTTGATGAGAGATACGGCCGATCCAGAAGTGAACTGGCAGGCCCCTTTTCGCTCTTACTTTGATCAAGAGACGGGAACTTCTTTTTTCGGCCTGAGACCGTTCACTATTCCCTAGATAATCTCGGATTACGGCCCACCGGATTGAATGAATTCTGTCCGGGATTTTTCTTGTTTCAATTTCGGGTTCCGCCTAGCTTGCCTCACTTATTAAGCAATGAAAATCCGAATCCTGATCCTCTGCATCCTTTTCATTCTACATCTACAGCCCATCCGCTCTGCCGAGGCCCCTGACTACCGTTTCCGGGTCGAGGTATTGACTCAGTCCATACCAAAACCAATGGAATTGGAGATCGCCCCGGACGGCCGAATTTTCTATAATGACATCTACGGGAGTCTCAATATCTACCATCCGGAATCCGGCAAGATAGAGCTCGCCGGAAAACTGCCTGTTTTCACCGATCAGGAGAATGGATTTCTGGGATTCGCGTTGGATCCCGATTTTTCATCCAACCACTGGATCTATCTTTTCTATTCCCCGATTGAATTCAGTGGTCAACATTTGAGCCGATTTGAGATGGACGGCGACCGCTTGGATTTCGACACAGAAAAAGTCATTCTGAAATTCGAAGATCAGCGTGAAAGATGCTGCCACCATGCAGGAAGCGAGGAATTTGGTCCGAACGGGAATCTGTTCATATCGACGGGAGACAATACGGATCCCGGGGCTGATACTGCAGGTTATGCTCCGATTGATGAACGCCCCGGAAAACACCCGGTTGACGCCCAGAAATCCTCCGCCAACACTCACGATCTTCGTGGAAAAATCCTGAGAATTCGCCCTCTTTCAGATGGAACTTATCAAATTCCAAATGGCAACCTTTTTCCAGAGGACGGTTCGTCAGGACGTCCCGAGATTTTCGTCATGGGCTGCCGAAATCCGTGGCGTATGAGCGTAGACGAGAAAACGGGAATCGTCTACTGGGGAGAGGTAGGACCCGATGCCGGCACAACGAGTGCGCGAGGTTCCAGAGGTTACGATGAAATCAATCAGGCCCGGACAGCAGGAAATTACGGTTGGCCTTATTTCGTTGGCAATAATTTCGCTTATGCCGATTACGATTTCGCAACCAAAGAAATTGGACCGCTCTATGATCCTCAGCGTCCGATCAACGAAAGCCCGAATAACACCGGCAACCGGATCCTTCCCCCAGCCCAGGCTGCGCTGATTTATTGGCCTTATGCCGACTCCCCGGAATTTCCAAGCCTGGGCTCCGGAGGTAGAACCGCCTGTGCCGGTCCCGTATTCCATTATCGTCCTGAATTTGCCGAGTCAAACGGTTTTCCACAACACTTCGACAATTGTCTTCTGTTCTGGGACTGGCAGCGCCCTTTCATGAAATGGGCACGGCTAGATTCAAATTCCAAGCTGGAAAGTATTGAGGATTTCACCCATGCGGTGGTCTTGAGCAATGACAGCGGTCAGTCAAGCAGCGGAGGTAAGTCCAATCGATTCCTGATCCAAAGACCGGTCGATGCCCTGTTCGGACCGGACGGCTGTTTGTATATGCTGCTCTCAGTTAATCAAAATCTCCTACATCAGAGGAAATCTCCCCCCGGTCGCCATCGCTTCGGCTTCTCAATCCTTCGGAAGAGAACCTTTGGCAGTTCATTTCACAAGCACTGGCTCGCTGGACTATGAAAGCGATTCCGTCAGTTATGAATGGAGCCTTCACCCTGGTGGAAAAACCTTTTCCACTTCACCGAATGCGGATATGAAGATCGATCAGCCGGGGAATTATGTTGTGTCCCTTAAAGTTTCGGACCAAGAAGGCCTAAGTTCCACGGTCCAAGTGCCGGTCACGGTGGGAAACAGTCGTCCGAAAGTTGTCTTCAAATCTCCAAAAGAGGGTGATTTCTTTGAGCCTGGTAAACCCATTTCCTATCCTTTCAAAATGATGAATTGATGGATGCCCGCACCTTGGTGACAGCGAGATTCCAAAAAGACCTTAATGAGAAAGAAATCGTGCACCCCGTCCTGGGCATGATGCAGAGTAGTGACTGTTTTAATTGCCATGCCGTGCAACAGAAAATCGTCGGACCGCCATTTATGGAAATCGCGGAACGCTACCGCGGTCAAGCCGGAGCCGTTGAACAATCGGTGCAAAGAGTGATCAAAGGGTCCACCGGGATTTGGGGTGAAGTCCCCATGCTACCCCATACCCAACATTCCGTACAGCAGGTCGAGCAAATGTTACGCTGGATTTATGAATTGAAACCGGGCAAAACCGATCAGTGGACATCACGAGGATTAAACGAAATCCTCGAAGTCCCCATTTCCCCAAAAAACCGTATTGCCATTATCGAAGCCACCTACACCGACTTCGGTCGAGGACCGGTGGCATCGTTGACCGGCTCGACCACAATTCGACTCAGGCACCGCACCATTGAAGGAGAGCATTGTGATGAATATTCTGGACTAAGTATCATGGGATCCAAGTTAGGAAGCATCAAACATGGAGCTAGCGCAGTTTTCCGTAACTTGAATCTTTCCAATTCCTCGTCCATTACCGTTCGAGTCGCCTCAGGAGGCCCTGGATGCACACTTGAGTTTCATTCTGGATCAAAAGAGGGAAAACAAATCGCTGAACTTGAGGTCCCCAACACAGGTGGCTACGATCGTTTCGTTTTTCGGCACGCCTCGATAGCCCCCATCCCGGAGCGAGGTGATGTCGTGATTGTCTTCAACAATCCGGGCAAAGGCGGATTAATGGATCTGGATTGGATCCGATTTGACCCGTAGAATCACAACCGCTTCACATAAACATAATACGCACCGCAGATAGGTTCATTTCGATTATCTTCGAACCAAGTGTGAAGCCGAGCCGGTCCAGCAGCTTTCAAGTGGATTTTGAACCTGGCGTATAAATCGTCTGAGTTAATCCGTTGGGTCTGACTGATTCCATTGATCAGAATTCGGGCACGGGAAATGGGCAATGCGCTACCGGGGCCTCGACTGCCAGCGGTCAACTGGATGGCCGGCAGACTTGCCGAAAGGGCCGTTTCAGCCTCTCTGGGCCAGCGTCTGAGTTCAAATTCATAATCCCCGGGTTCATCAATATTCAAATGCCAGTAGCCGTTTTTGCGAACACCTTTGCGGATCTGTCCCTGCTGGTCGACGAAAACATCCAACCATTCACAGGCAGTCAGCATCAGGGGATTCTCAGCATCATTTCCAATGCTTATCGCCTGGGGTTCATTAGCCATTTCCCGGACCTCCTCCCACCATTTCTCCAGATGCTGACGCATTCGATCAGCAACTTCAGGATGCGCATCAATGATATTCTCCTGCTGCAACGGATCGGAAGATAGATCGTACAGTTCACTGTTGCGAAGCATACGCCACCGTTTCCAGAGGACGGCTCCTGAATCTCGTCGCATAATCGAAGGACTGTCCGGAGATGGGTAATCAAAACCAAACGGCATCCGGCTGTAGTTGATCACCAACATACGGTCTTCCGGAGCTTTCGCTCCTCCACGAAGCACCGAAGCCAAACTGATCCCATCAAATTTTGGCGGCGTCGGAGTGGTAATTCCGCACAATTCAATCAAGGTCGGAAGCAAGTCCTGGGTTTGGGTCAGCCCTGCAATATCACGGGGTGAACCAAACTCGCCATTCGGCCACCGAATGAAACAGGGAACGCGGTGCCCGCCCTCCCAGAGCTGGGTCTTCCGCCCTCTCATTCCGGCCGGGTAATACGCATGTCCGAATGTACTGCCGTTATCGGTGGCAAAAATCAGAACGGTATTCTCGGCAACTCCTGAATCGTCAAGAAACGACATAAGTTTCCCCATGTTGGTATCGATATTCCGAATCATCGCCAGGTAGGGAATCAAGTTTCTTCGAGTATTGGCAGCGAGCCCAGGAAGAGCGGTTTTAGCCACTTCGGCTTTCATGAATTCCACATCCCCTTCTTTCGCCCAATGGGGTCCATGCGGGGCATTGGTCGGCAGATAAGTAAAAAACGGCTTCCCGGCATGAATACTCTTTTTCATCCAACTTATGGCAGATTCGAAAAATAAGTCGGTGCAGTAACCCTCAAAGTTTTCGAGTTTTCCATTCCGGATATAGCTGTCGTTGAAATAATCATTATTCCAATGATCCGGCACCGCATTGATATGGGAGGAGGGAAACCAAAGGGTTTCATCGAAACCGCGATCTGCCGGACGGTAGGGGTAGTTGTCACCAAGGTGCCACTTGCCGAATATTCCCGTGCGATAGCCATCGGCTTGAAAAAAATCGGCCATGGTCGGGAGGTCGGAACGCAACAGAGACCGACCGCTGCTGACATTGATCGCGCCATTACGCGCCGGATCCAGGCCGGTCATCAATCGGTCAACCGGACACTCTGCCCATGTAGTTTGTCAAGATGGGGTGTCTGCAGAATCGGGTTTCCATGGACGGATAATTCGGGGTAACCCTGATCGTCCGTCATGACAATAATGACATTGGGCTTCTGGTCTGCAAGAGCACCAGATTCCCCATTGCCGGACAACCCGATAGAAAAACAAACTAGTAATCCTAAAAATGTCTTCACCGTATCGTGTTTTCCAAAAATCCAAGGAGGCCTATCGGACACGCCCCAGCTTCATGATGCGTCCGTCGACATTCCAATCCTGGACGTATAGGTTTCCATCCTTGTCCCAATAGGAACCGTGGGTTCCGCTGAAAACGCCCTCGATCCAGTTCCCAGCACAGCCATAATCGTATTGTTCTTATCGAGAATTACCAATCTTCCATGCAGGTCCGGCACGGACACATAGTCTCCCTGAACCGCAACTGAGGTCGGCATCCCCAAACCGGTGACGACTTCGGCAATGAAATTTCCATCGAGATCGTAATGGACCAGACGCCCTTTTGGCTGATGGTTTCGGTCACAGATCAACAAGCGGGGGGGATCATAGCGGGTATCGAGTGTCATCCCATGGGCGGTATGGAATTCTTTCAGGCCGTCGCCCTTGGTTCCGAAGTGCATCAGGTATTTCCCTTTCTTGTCGTATTTGAAGATATGGTCCCTCGCATAACCGTCCGCAAGAAATATATTCCCGTTGGGCCCCACAGTGATGGCGGTCGGATTGAATTTCTTCAGGTTCAATCCGGATTCTTCAGGGTACTCCAGTTTCATAACGATTTCCCCGTCACTTGCTCTGAATTTGATTCCTTCCCGGTTATTGTTCCGGGCTCCGTAAATATATTCAACGCCACCTTCCTCACGGATTTCCATATCATGCAGATTGGAGTGAGTATCTCCCAGAAAGTCGCGAATCACTTTCCCTTCGGGATTAAACACAACCACTCCCTTTCTAGTACTGGTGAAGATGCTGCCCTCTGTGTCAATAACAACACCACCGTGAGTGGATCCAAGGACGGATTTCCCATCAGGACCCAAGCCCCAACCGGGAACCGTATTGAAAGTCATCATACCGCAACCCATACAGACGGGAGCGGTTTCTGCTGAGGCAGTAAACCCCAGACAGAAACTGAGGACGCTTGTGAGAAAAACTGATTGTAGACTTTTCTTCATGAATTGAGTTTGAGTTAGTTTATTCCACTACTTCGGATTAAAGGAAATGCAAAAGGTGATACTTATCAGGATGACTTCGCGCGCATGTGGATGCAAGAAGCAAATGATTTTGATGACGATTGTGAGCCTACGGCCATTCGGTTAGGAAAAGACAATAGAATTCACATACCTGAAACCCGGCGCGCTGAGCCGGGATCGTTGAAATCCGCATACACTCTATCCATATTCCGGCCTCGACGCGGCCAGCTTCAGGCCGGACAGTCATAAAACGCGTGAGATAATCCCTTAACTTTATGCCAGGGTCGTCCGCCCTCCCCTTCAGTTACATTCGATACAGATTTCTGTCATCAGTTTACAAGATCTTCACCCCTTTATTTTTCCCCTTACCCTTACCCTTACCCTTGGCTATAGGCAGTGGTTTGCGACTTTCAGATTTGTAGGATTCCATTGTTTGGTTGGGAATGGCCTGCAAATCCTTTCCACTTGAACCGAGGCGGCCATTCCATCGAATACCGGGGTAGTATGAAGTTTGAATCCGGTCTTCAGGGTTCCGTTTTCCCGGTCGACTTCCATCAGTAGGGCACCACGATTACCGGCGAAAGCTTCATCCTGTTCCAATGCCAATTTCTTGGTATCGACCAAGTGGAGGTTCTGTGAGTCAGTCGCCTGATTCAATAATTCCTCAGGACCAAGAATATAGAGATTATCATCACTTAACAACATCGAACGGATCAGGATCGGCACGCGGATTCCCCAGTTCTCCTTGTTTTCGTAATCGCGATTGTAGAGATAGTATTGATAGATCTTCGACCACTTATAGTACTGAGTCATCCGCCCGAACCCAAACACGCCTCCCTCGTCGTAATTCAGAATCCGACCCGAAGGAGCCTTTTTTCCGGCCTGATAATATCCGGACCATCCAGAGGTGTAGTTTTTTCCGTAGGTCCAATAAGTGCGATGCCACCAGGAATCATCGAGATAACCGGTACCGCTGATTATATGAGCGCCGGGACCCACTTGATCTTCCGTTCGGCTGTGCATGATCTGGAGTTCGTCACGCGTTTCCCCATAGAGCTTGGAATCGTATTTCAACTCCAATCGTTCCCCTTCCAAGTCAAAATCCTGCAATCGCATATGGATCTGGTCTCCATCGCATGACAGCAGATCAGATAGTGCCTGCGGCATATTGAGAATCTCATGTTGCAACTGAAGAGGCTCATCCGTACCGGGAACCCGATCATCCATAATGATCTCCTTAAGTTTGCGTCCGCTTTTGGCATCCAGAATAAGAAACGACATACCGCCGTCCACAAACATGGAACGACCGGCTACGGCATAAACCTTATCATTCTGTATCAGGACACTTCCGTGAAGAGGATGCGTTGACTCAATCTGCTCAAAATACATGTGGCGAGCCATGGTTGGCGCTCCCTGGTATTTCCAGATTAGATTTCCATCGGACAGATCCAGACAATATATATAGCCATCGCTGCAGCCGAAGTAGACCCTGTGTCGGTAAAGGGTTGGTGATGAATCAATGCGGCTTCCAGCTGTGAATCTCCAGGACAATTCTCCGTTCTCAATGTTGATGGCACTGACGGTATGCTGTTCCTTCTGCACCACCACCACGGTCTTGTCGGCAATGACCGGCGGGGTCAGTTTGCCTCCCAACTTCACATTCCATTGCTCTTTGGAGATCGATCCAATGTTCTGTTGAGTTGCTCCGCTGCGACGATTATTATGACGATAAATCGGCCACTCCTCTGCCGCGTTTTCACTATCTTCAAAGGCAGCAGGTTGCGCACTGCCGAGAATCAGACGATGCTCATCAGGACTCCGCCGCCACACGGGATGATTGGCATTTTTGGCGGCGAGAGAGGAGAAACCGAACAGCTTGGATCCGATATAACAGGCACAGGGATGCGGTGGTGCGTAGACCAATCCATTCGCCGGCATGATCCCGTAGAGACAGGCACCCCGAACCCAGTGGTGCAGAGTCCATTCCTTCTTTTTTACATCGATGAATTCAATTCCAGTCCGGGACAACAGGATATAATCTTCCGTTGCCTTAGCCGGGAAGCAGCGATGATGAAACCAGAAGGCAGCTTCACTGGGATTAAACGACAGTGCTTCCACACCGGTTTTCGGATCGACCCCACTGAATACGCCAGTGGATCCATTCCATTCGTGAGCGGTAACATCTCCCTGCCAAATTAATCCCCCCACCACACGGAGGTCTTCGGGAGACTGATAACCCGAGGCAGGACTCTTACTTTGCCACAGAAGTTCACCGGTCAGGGCATCCAACCCAGACAATTTCCCCCGACTACCATTGTGAGGTCGATAGTTTTCGCCGCCAGTGAACAAGACCCGGTTATCATGGGCGACAACGGTCGGTCCGAAGTTTGTCGGCATCTCCTTCAATACCGGAAGTTCCAGAGATTCCCACTGTACAGAACCGTCTTCCTTGGAAAGTGCCACAATACTTTTTCCATTAAAAAAATAGGTGTGACGCACATCCGCACACATGGACAAGGGAGCTGACCAGGCCGCTTCATGAGTCCAGACGAGTTGATTGTTTGAGAGATCCACTTTCATGATTCTCTTCTGCCTGACAGGGACTGTTTTCAAGGCACTGTAGGGGAACTTCTTCAACTCGGGTTTGTCATTCTGATCCGCCACCAGAAACAGACTGTCCGTCGATGCTTCAATGACCAGTTCCTCCGCACCTTCGGTTCCCTGATATTCGTGAAGAAGTTCTCCGGTGGCGGCATCGAGAGCACTCACTTTTGCTTCGATTCCCAGTGTGACGTAAAACCAATCGACGAGGCAGGTTGGAAGGTCCGCTCTTCAATTTGTGAAGATTAGGAAACCATTTCGGGATGGAGCGTTTCCATAAAACGGTACCGTTGAAGGCATCCCGGGCAATCAATTTCCATTTGGTCGGAAGAAACGGGGAGAAAGTGGTCCCTTCATCAAAGATATAGAACAGACGACCCCCGGCACTGACACAGGCCGTGAAACTGGACATGACATCATGATGCCGGGACCAACGGGGGCCCCCGGTCCACTGCAGATGGTACAGTGGTGGCTTCACCTGCTTGTCTTTGGAAACCGCATTGCCGTTCGCCGCGTAGAAATGCTGAGGCCAATCATCG
>LWDU01035499.1_pt2 | contig 10284 bp, 8 predicted proteins | sample 727161 | NCBI WGS metagenome assembly LWDU01 (sample SAMN04566230, study PRJNA314399) | hydrothermal vent metagenome | isolation source: deep sea hydrothermal plume seawater | place: Mexico: Gulf of California, Guaymas Basin | collected 2004-07-11 | reverse complement strand
AGCGGCTCATAAAGAGCCCTCAGCGTCCCATAAAGAGCCCTCAGCGTCCCATAAAGAGCCCTCAGCGTCCCATAAAGAGCCCTCAGCCCAGGATTCAACCGTGGTGCAAACAGACTTATGGCAACGAATGCGCGACGGATTCCGGTTATCACATGAAACGGATAGAAAACGGGTCATGGATGAACTGAAATGGTACGTAAATCATCCAGAATATGTTGAACGCGTCACCAAACGTGCCGCACCCCATCTCCACTACATCATCGAAGAGCTGGAAAAGCGCGGGTTACCTCTCGAGTTTGCACTTCTCCCTATTGTCGAAAGTGCCTATGACCCCTTCGCCTATTCTCATAGCAGGGCAGCCGGTTTGTGGCAATTTATTCCTAGCACAGCTCGAGTGTATGGCTTGAAAATTGACTGGTGGTATGACGGCAGAAGAGATGTCAGGGCTTCTACCAAGGCGGCTATCGATTATCTCGAGTATCTGCACATTATGCTGGGCGAAGACTGGTTGCTGGCACTGGCAGCCTATAATGCAGGCCAGGGTAATGTTCTTTCTTCGATACGTGCCAGTAAACTGCCCGCGGATGAAGTAAATTTCTGGTCCCTTAAGGTTTTTCGCGAAACCTATACCTATGTCCCCAGGCTCCTTGCCATAAGTGAGCTAATCAACCACCCCGACCATTACCATATGACACTGCCTGATGTGGCCAATAAGCCAAATTGGGAAGTCGTCGAAACCATGGGCCAGCTCGACCTGAATAAAGCCGCAGAGCTGGCAGATGTCTCTTCAAAGGAAATCTACTTACTGAATGCCGGATTTAACCAGTGGGCAACTCATCCGGATGGACCACACGAACTCATTATCCCCGTCGGCAAAGCGGACGTATTTCGTGAGCGAGTATCAGAACTTCCGCCCACTGAGCGTTTGGCGTGGCAACGACACAAAGTAAGTTACGGCGAAAGCCTTGGCGCAATTGCGAACAGATACCGAACGACCGTGGATACAATCAGGAGCGCAAACGACATACGAGGTAACTTGATCCGTGCGGGGGAGTCTTTGATGATTCCGGCTGCGTCACCAGACGCTCACTATGCCATGAGCCTAAGCAGTAGGTTGGCAACAAAGCAACAGACTCTGGAAATGCATTACGGCAGTGAACCAATCACCTATATTGTTAAACCCGGTGACAGCTTCTGGGAAATTGCCCATAAATTCGATGTCGGTATGCGTGAACTGGCGAAATGGAATGGAATGGGCACAACCGGTCTCTTGCATCCAGGAACCGAACTAAAGATATTCAAGAAAACCAACAACACGAACAACACCCAGACCAAAGCCCAGCCTGTTGGGCTGCGTGCCAACCAGGTTCGTAAGCTCAGCTACCTGGTTCGGAAGGGAGAGTCCTTATCCCTGATCGCCAGCAAATTTAATATTTCCGTCCAAAGCATCAAGTCCTGGAACGATGCTTTGAACGTGAAAAAGTATATTCATCCCGGCGACCGGCTAACACTTTATGTTGACGTTACCCGTCTAATTAATTAACTCGCTCAATCAACGCTTCTGCCGTCAGAGCATCTTCAAATTCCTGAAAGTCCATCGACCCAAGCTGCAACGCCAGACTCTCCCGAAAACTGGCTACCTCAGCCTCGACCAATTCTGTCGAGGGCCTGTTTGTCACCTCAGATACCCGCAGCACCAGGCTATCCCCGTTAGGAAGAATTGCAATACCAAGCGACTCCTTATCATCAGCGGGCCTGGGTAGCTTGAATGCTTCACGCATAACCAACGGATCAATATCGCGCGAGAACCGCGAAAGTGAGGGTGCCACAATCCAGTCCAGCCCGTATTCATTCGCCACATACTGGGAAAGTGAGCCACCGTTAATTGCTTCAACAATTGAATCAGCCGTCACCCCCGCTAGCGATTCCGCCTTGCCACGCCGAAGGATGTAACGAATGTCTTCAGTAACCTCCGCAAGGGATCTGCTAACGCTCGGTGAATACCCCTCGACGCGAATCCCCACGTGGTGTGAATCCGTCAGCTCCAGAAGGTCACTGTTGTTTCCATCAATCAGCACATCAGCGCTAAAAGCCGCAGTGGCAACCGAATTATTTGCCATCAGAAAATTCTCTGATTCACGAGAGAGATTCCCAGTTGATAGCACTTCCAGACCGAGCTCAGCCGCTGGTGCTTCAAGATCAATTGCCTCGAAGAGCATTTCTGCCAGTCGAGAAGAACTGGTCACAAACTCATCTTCTGTCGCATACATTCTGTAACGTTGCTCGACTTCAACACGAACGTCAGCGAGAGTCGGTTGAACTGCTTCATTAATCTCCAATAGCTTAATGATGTGATATCCAATTTCGGTTTCCACAGGTTCAGACACCTGGTCCAATGCCAGACCATAGGCAGCCGCTTCAAACTCGGGAAAGAATGTACCCTGCGGATTAAAACCCAGGTCTCCTCCGTTATCGCGAGAACCCACATCATCAGATACATCTCCTGCGAGTGCAGCAAAATCTTCGCCCTGCTTGATTCGCCCATAAACTTCATTTGCTTTCACCTGCGTTGCTTCCATGGACAGGTCATCAGAAGCTTCGATCAAAATATGTGCGACGCGACGTGACTCGTCGGTTGAGTAGTCACCCTGGTTTTCACGGTAATACTGCTCCAGCGCTTCCTCGTCGACCTCAAGCTCCGCCGCAAGCTGTTCATGTTTGAGTTCAACGTACTGAAGATTCACTGTTTCTTCGGTGACAAAGTCCACGGAACGATCAGCGTAGTAATCCGCAATTTCTTCATCTGAAACTGAGACCTCGTCAATTAATCCATCGACCCGGATCTGCAGATATGCAAGGTCCCTGGTCTGGCTCAGAAGTGAACTGTAACGTTTGCTTTCGGCCTCGGTGACAAATGCCGACTGGCGAATGCCCGCTAACATCTGGCTGAACAAACTGTCAGTACGCATCTCATCACGATAGACCAGGGGCGTATACCCGGCACTTCTGATTACATTCTGGAACTGGTCCGCGTTAAATACGCCATCCACTTTGAAAACGTCACTCGAAATAATTTCGCCATCAAGCAGTGCATCACTATAGTAGAGATCAAACTCGTCCGTTGCCTGGGAAAGAATTTCCCTTGATATCAGCTCTCTGAGCACATTGTCGCGTAGCTCGTCTTCATTGATCTGGTCAAGAGTTACCCCCCTCGCCTGTAAAAGACGACGATTACGTTCGACCGCAATCTCCATGGCCTGCTGCGTGACGTCCTGGCCATTGACCGTTGCCACCTTGGGGACAGGCGCGAGAAACGTGGTGATGGAACCGAACCCAAATAACCCAAACACAATGATGATGAGACCGATAATGACTTTTGCCAGGATCCCATCTGAACCGTCCCGCAACCGTTGAATTAGCATGATTCCTTTACCTTTTACTAAAGAAGGTGAGCCTGTTTTAAAACGCCCACAAAAAAGGCGCATCAATGATGCGCCTCTCTATTGTATTACCTTACTTTCTTATTGTCTTTTGTACCTTTTATATTACGTAAAGTCGCCGGCGTGAGGCTTTTAGTTAACCGCATCCTTTAACGCTTTACCTGCTTTGAAAGCTGGGACTTTCGCAGCTTTGATCTGGATTTCTTCGCCGGTTTGAGGATTTCTACCCATACGCGCAGCACGATCACGAACGCTGAATGTGCCAAAACCTACCAGTACAACCGAGTCGCCGTTCTTCAATGAACCAGTTATTGAATCAATCATTGAATCCAGCGCTCTTCCTGCAGCGGCCTTAGTGATATCCGCGGATGCTGCAATGTTTTCAATCAGCTCTTGTTTATTCACACTCTACCCCTTCTATAATTTTTAGTCATTTCTCGATGAATCAAGATGATGTGCATATGTAAAACGCCTTGCGCCTCGCTACTTTATACCCAATGATCCTGGCTTTTTCAAGATAAAACTGGCTAATGGGTGCTGATTCTCTGGCTTTCATCGGATTCACCTCCTGAATCAGAATCATTTTTCAGGTCTGATTCGAGCTCCTCCGATAGCGGTTCAGGCATTCTTTGTAGCGCGACTGCCAGTACTTCATCAATCCATTTAACTGGAATGATCTCCAAATCACTTTTTATGTTATCCGGTATCTCTTTGAGGTCCCTTTTATTCTCATCTGGAATGAGAACAATCTTTATCCCCCCCCTATGGGCGGCGAGCAACTTCTCTTTAAGCCCCCCAATCGCCAGGACCTGACCACGCAAGGTGATTTCACCCGTCATTGCGACATCCGACCTGGCTGGAATCCCCGTGAGAACGGATACCATGGCGGTACAAAGCCCAACACCTGCACTGGGTCCATCTTTGGGCGTGGCTCCTTCCGGCATATGAATGTGAAGGTCATACTTTTCATGGAAGTCTTTAGCTATGCCCAGAACGTTTGCGCGGCTCCTGACCACTGTGGTGGCAGCCTGTATCGATTCCTGCATCACATCACCCAAGGATCCTGTCTGGATATGGCGACCCTTTCCTGGAACCACAGCGGCCTCAATTGACAGCAGTTCACCACCCACACTGGTCACCGCAAGCCCTGTCACCTGCCCAACCTGGTCTTCTTCCTCGGCCAGGCCAAAATTGTACTTTCTGACCCCTGAATATACCTCAAGCAGTTCGGAGGTCACGACCAGCGTGCCTGATTGTTCAACCTCACTCAGGGCTGACTCTTTTACCACTTTTCGGCAAATTTTGGCGATTTCACGTTCCAGACCCCGCACTCCCGCTTCCCGAGTGTAGTAGCGGATCAGGTCTGTGACCGTTTGATCTTCGATTGCCAACTCGTCTTTCTTAAGACCATTATTCTCCATCTGCTTGGGAACGAGATACCGGGTCGCAATATTAAGTTTTTCATCTTCCGTGTAACCCGGAATGCGGATAATTTCCATCCGATCGAGTAACGGCGCCGGGATATCCATGGAGTTGGAGGTACAAATGAACATTACTTCTGAAAGATCGTAATCGACCTCCATGTAATGATCATTAAAGGTATTATTTTGCTCCGGATCCAACACCTCGAGTAGTGCCGATGCGGGGTCTCCTCTGTGGTCCTGCCCCATTTTGTCAATTTCATCGAGCAGGAACAGCGGGTTTTTCACTCCCGACTTAGCAAGTTTCTGGATGATCTTTCCTGGCATTGAACCAATATAGGTTCGACGATGTCCGCGGATTTCCGCCTCATCACGCACGCCACCCAGCGCCATTCGAACGAATTTCCGGTTTGTGGCCCTGGCAAGAGACTCACCCAATGACGTTTTACCTACACCAGGTGGACCTACAAGGCAAAGCACTGGACCTTTAATTTTCTTCACGCGTTTCTGGACGGCAAGATATTCAAGAATCCGGTCTTTGACTTCTTCAAGCCCATAATGATCGGCGTCGAGCACTTCTTCTGCCGCCACAATGTCTGTTCGGACCTTTGAGCGCTTCTTCCAGGGTGTGTTTAGCATCCAGTCAATATATGACCTGACAACCGTTGCCTCAGCAGACATTGGAGACATCATTTTGAGCTTGCTCAATTCGCCTTTGGTCTTTTCTTTCGCCTCTTTTGGCATACCTGAGGATTCCAGGCGCTTCTGCATGTCCTCCAACTCATTGGGAACATCATCCATGTCACCGAGCTCTTTCTGGATCGCCTTCATCTGTTCGTTCAGGTAATACTCACGCTGGCTCTTCTCCATCTGTTTTTTAACGCGACCGCGGATGCGTTTTTCAACAGTGAACAGTTCCAGTTCGCCCTCAAGCAAACCCAACATGTGCTCAACACGATCTTTCAGATCGAACATTTCAAGTAACTGCTGTTTGACCTCCAACTTCAGGGTTAATTGTGCGGCGATGGTGTCAACGAGCCGTGAGGGGTCTTCAATGCTGGCAACGGAAGTCATTACCTCGGGGGGCACTTTCTTGCTCTGTTGAACGTACTGCTCGAAGGTTCCTATGAGCGTTCGCATTAATGCCTGCCCTTCTCCGGGATCCATCAGCGGCTCGTCCAGTACCTCTACATCACCACTGAAAAATTCATCATTCTCGCGAATTTTACCAACCTTCGCCCGATGGGATCCCTCCACAAGGATCTTCACCGTCTTGTCTGGCAGTCGGATAAGTTGGAGGATGGTCGCCACCGTTCCAAAAGAATACAGATCATCCTTACCGGGTTTCTCATTACCGGGCTCCTTCTTCGCAAGCAGAAGAATCCGTTTGTTCTCGTCATTTTCCTGAGCGTGCTCGAGGGCACGAATCGATTTCTCGGTCCCTATAAAGAGTGGCTGCACACCATGCGGATAAACCACCATATCCCTGAGAGTCACAATCGGTACATCAAAGAGTTCTTCAGACATTAAATAACCTTTGTCGGCAATGGCACACGCGCCATCTACACTAGACTTAAACTATAGTTTACAAAATAAAAGGGGCATAAACGCCCCTTTTATTTCCTATTTTGGATAAACGGTATGTTCCGCGTTTATTCCGGCACCACCTTCCGCTGATCGATGTTTTCATAGATTAGCAAGGGTTCCGAGGCGCCATTGATGACGTTTTTATCAATAACGACTTTACTGATTTCCGGTTCGGAAGGCAGCTTGTACATCACTTCAAGCAGCACGTCCTCCAGGATGGAGCGTAGTCCACGTGCACCGGTTTTTCGTTCCATCGCTTTTTCCGCAATGGCAATCAGCGCATCTTCCCGGAAGTCAATTTCTGCGCCTTCCATCTCAAACAGTTTCGAATACTGCTTGGTGTAAGCATTTTTAGGCTCTTTAAGGATTCGCACCAGTGCTTCAGTATCCAATTCATCAAGTGTCGCCAGCACAGGCAGTCGACCGACAAATTCCGGAATCAACCCGTAGCGAACCAGATCTTCTGGCTCAATCGTTCTTAGCGTATCACCCAAATTCTTCTTTTTGGCTTCGGTCTGTACGCTGGCGCCAAATCCGATTCCACTCTTGTCGGATCGATCCTGGATAACCTTGTCCAAACCTGAAAACGCACCACCACAGATAAACAGGATGTTTGATGTATCAACCTGCAGGAACTCCTGCTGGGGATGCTTTCGGCCACCCTGGGGTGGAACTGATGCAACGGTGCCCTCAATTAACTTAAGCAATGCCTGCTGTACGCCTTCACCCGAAACATCGCGTGTGATTGAGGGGTTGTCAGATTTCCTTGAAATTTTATCGATCTCATCAATATAGACAATGCCCACCTGCGCCTTGTCGACATCGTAGTCGCATTTCTGCAACAGCTTCTGGATGATGTTCTCTACATCTTCACCAACATAACCCGCTTCAGTGAGCGTCGTCGCATCAGCAATAGTAAAAGGCACATCGAGTAACCTTGCGAGTGTTTCGGCGAGAAGAGTTTTACCAACACCTGTCGGTCCTACCAGAAGGATGTTGCTCTTCTGGAGCTCAACTTCATCTTTCTTGCCAGTGTAGTTAAGCCGCTTGTAATGATTGTATACAGCAACCGAAAGGACTTTCTTTGCCCAATCCTGGCCGATGACATACTCATCAAGAATGTCCTTAATCTCCATGGGCGTAGGAAGCTTACTATTATCCGATTCGTCGTTACTTTCCTGGAGTTCCTCACGAATGATGTCGTTGCATAGCTCAACACATTCATCACAGACATAAACGGATGGGCCAGCGATCAGCTTTCGCACTTCATGCTGGCTCTTACCACAGAAATTACAGTGGAGTAGCTTACCGTCGTCGTTGCTACCCTCGTTCTCGTCGGACATACCCAAACCTCAAAATGCTTATTTAGGGATCACTGCTCCCAAATGCGGGTCACCCGAATCCATTATAGCCAAACGCTGGCAAATTAAAAACTGCCCCAAAAGGCACTGACTCCGGGTGATTCAATCCTATACAGCGGCTAAATTTGCCCTGGGCTCCTGGATCTTGTCGATCAGCCCGTAAGCAAGCGCATCATTGGCCGTCATAAAATTATCGCGTTCAGTATCTTTTGCAAGCTGCTCTACAGTTTTGCCCGTATGTTCCGCCATGATGACATTCATACGCTCACGCAGGAATAGTATTTCCTTTGCCTGGATTTCAATATCAGACGCCTGGCCCTGGGAACCGCCACTTGGCTGGTGAATCATGACCCTTGAATTTGGAAGACAATACCGTTTGCCCTTCGCCCCACCTGCCAGAAGAAATGCACCCATGCTTGCCGCCTGACCAATACACATGGTCGACACTTCACTATTAATAAACTGCATGGTGTCATAGATCGCCAGACCTGATGTCACCGAACCACCCGGCGAGTTGATATAAAGCTGCACATCCTTGTCGGCATTTTCAGACTCAAGGAAAAGCATCTGGGCCACAACCAGGTTCGCAACGTTGTCATCGATAGGCCCTACAACAAAGATGATTCTTTCTTTCAGAAGCCTCGAATAAATGTCATAAGAACGTTCGCCTCGAGCGGTTTGTTCAACAACCATTGGTATCAGACCCAGACCCTGGGTAACAGTTGGAAACGTATCGTCAAATGTATGCATGGGATTTCTCTTTAGTGGACTGGGTCAGTATAGCGTTAACCCACAATATTGCGGCAATTTAACAAAAGTTCAATGGTTGACTTCAGGTTAAATTGTGGGACATAAGTTCGACGATTACCTTACAATTCAAGTGGTTAAATAGAAAAGATCAATCTTTGGCGTCTGGAGACTCGTCACTTTCCTCCGCAGGAAGCTCAGCTTCACGCTTCACAGCCTCGTCATAACTGACTGTTTTATCAGTCACTTTAGCCGACTCCAGCACGAAATCGACAATCTGCCCTTCCAGAACCATATTCTGAATTTGACTGAGTTGCTGTTCATTGCTGTAGTAATAGTTGATGACCTCTTCAGGCTCCTGGTAGGTGGAAGCCATCTCTTCGATAGTTTCCCTGACCTTTTCAGCATCGGCCTCCAGGCTGTTCTTATCAACAATCGCGCTAACGATCAGCCCAATCTTTACTCTTTTTTGAGCCTGCTCGGAGAACATTTCCGCTGGCAGCATGCTTGGATCAAACTGAGCGCCACCACCAAACTGTTGCACGGCTTCCTGACGCATTCGGTTCACTTCCTGGTCGATTAACGACTGCGGCAAGTCAACCTCGTTATTATCACTCAACCCATCCATCACCTGATCCTTGACCTTGGCCTTGATCGCAGAATCCAGTTCTCGCTTCATGTTATTGGTGACTTCTTTACGGAATGCTTCAGCTCCGCCTTCCTTGACGTCGAACTGCTCAAAAAACTCATCGTTCAGTTCTGGCAACTCTGGTTCGGAAACCTTGTTTACTTTAATTTTGAACAACACTTCCTGGCCGGCAAGGTTCTCTGCCTGGTAGTTTTCAGGGAAAGTGAGTTTAAGATCCTTTTCTTCGTCTGCTTTTAAGCCTGTTAGCCCATCTTCAAACCCTGGGATCATAGAACCTGAGCCAAGTACAAGGTCTGTGCCTTCTGCTTTTCCACCCTCGAAAGGTTCATCTTCAAGGAACCCTTCAAAATCCAGGTTCACCTGGTCTTTTACAGCGGCGGCACGATCGGTTTCGGCGTATACAAGCCTTTGTTCCCGCAGTGTGTCGATCATTTTTTCAAGATCAGCTTCCTCGATGGAACTGGACAGGCGCTCTACTTCTATACTTTCAAGACCGCTGACTTCTATTTCGGGGAAGACTTCAAAGACGGCCGTGTACTCAAGGTCCTTGCCCTCTTCGATGTTAACTTCTTCAATCTTAGGCATACCCGCCGGGTTAATGTCTTCCTTCTGAAGCGCCTCGCCATAGGTTGACTGGATCATTTCACTGGAAACTTCCTGCCTGATCCCTGCACCAAACCGTCTCTTTACTTCACGCAGAGGCACCTTCCCTGGCCGGAATCCGTTGATCTTGGCCTGTTTGGCGGTCTGCTTGATTTTCTCTGTGACTTGGACTTCTACTCTTTCCGAGGGTACAACCACGTGCATTTTTCGTTCAAGACCTGCTGTGGTTTCGACAGTTACCTGCATGCTGCTACCTAATTATTCTGGATTTAATATGGTGCGAAAGGAGAGACTCGAACTCTCACATCTTACGATACTGGTACCTAAAACCAGCGCGTCTACCAATTCCGCCACTCTCGCATGTTTGTTGTATCAGGGGTGGAGACCCTTCTTCCAGGTCCTCACCTTTAATCTGGGGTGAGCGACGGGGTTTGTACGGGCAAACCTTTTGCCGCGGACGCCGCCAATCCTTGTTC
>LWDU01039790.1_pt1 | contig 10285 bp, 10 predicted proteins | sample 727161 | NCBI WGS metagenome assembly LWDU01 (sample SAMN04566230, study PRJNA314399) | hydrothermal vent metagenome | isolation source: deep sea hydrothermal plume seawater | place: Mexico: Gulf of California, Guaymas Basin | collected 2004-07-11 | reverse complement strand
TGGTTACCAGTCGCGGCCTTATAGAACTATGGGCAGTCCGCCCCCGCCACTTGAATGCGACCGGGGGCTTTTCGTATACTGTCGGCGGACACAAAGACGGAGGCAGCACAATGACGGTTGAGCATCGACTGGATCAGTTGGAGAAGCGCAACAAGCGCCTGACGGTGGCGTTGACGATGACCGTGGTGGCGATGTGCGCAGTGGTGACGATGGCGGCGACAGGTGAGAAGTATAGCGGGTTCGATACAGTGGTGGCGCGGCATATCGCCGTGGTGAATGACGCAGGTGAAATCGTTGTCAGCTTGGGCGCTAACGACAATGGCGACGGCGTGGTCTATACGATGTCAGCGAACGGCAACGACTTGGTGATGCTGACTTCGACAGATAACGGCAACGGCGCGGTCACGACCTATCAGTCTAACGGCAAAGACCTGGTGAACCTGACTTCGACCGATAACGGCGGCACGGTCAAGACCTATCAGCCCAACGGCAAAGAGTTGGTGGCGCTGACTTCGACCGATAACGGCGGCATGGTTTATGTCATGAACAAAACAAACGAAACTATCGCCGATATGAAGGCTGACGAATACGGCAACGGCTTGGTCGGCGCATATAATAGCAAAGGCGATGGGCGAACGCTGAAACCTGGGCTATGATTGAGCAACGCTGGCGGCGGCATCGAACGTTTGCTGCGTCCAGTCCAGCTGCTGCTGGCGTTGCACCTAACGACCGCAAAAGCCCCGCTGCTTGGATGCGACGGGGGCAGTTCGTATACTGTCGGCGGACTCAAAGACGGAGGCAGCACAATGACTATTGAGCAACGACTTGAGCAGCTGGAGAAGCGCAACAAGGGCCTGACGGTGGCGTTGACGATGACGGTGGTGGCGATGTGACCGCGAATAATGAGATTGGCATTGCAGTTCAGAGGCGGCGGTGGTTATTTCGGCAAAAAACTCAACCAAGCATGGAGGGTGGTCAACCTGTTCGACGAACCGCAGCACCGCGTATGCACCATGGCGGCCAGACTCAGATTGTGGCAACAACAAGTGGGCGACACGGCACCCCTGCCCGGCATCTGATCCAGGCAGGGGGGTACGTCATGTCTGCGCGAAGGTGGACTCCGCCGGCACCGGATAGGTTACGTGCAGATGCGGCGTCTCCATGCGTTGCTGATTTGTGCTCGCCGACTGCACGCAGGCCTCGGTTAGCCCCGACGTCAGCAGTGTGCGCTCAATGGGACAGGGAGACTTTCCGGTCATGAAAGTCGCTTCGGCCTTGGCCATGAGCTCAGCCGAGTACATGACGTTGGGCACCGGCGGCAGGTAGAACAACGTCGACAGCGGCGCCGACTGGCCGCCGATACGAGCGGCAAAGGTGAAGTCTCCTACGAGGCCGTTCATCAACAGCATGGTTGCCCGCGTGCCGTCGACGTACTCGATGCGGTAGGCCACAGGCTCCTTGACCCATTCCTGTATCTGTTCCTGTGTCGGATATCGGTGGCTGTAGCTCTCGGGTTGCACCAGCGTTTGGCTCCGTGACAGACAGGCCTCGAACAGACTCGCATCCCAGCCTCCCTTGCTCCAATCACCAGCCGCCATGGCCTGCCAGACGGCGTCCCCCTGCAACCCCTGCACCGCAGTCACACCGGTCTCGCCGCCCTGCCGACGCTCTGCCATGCACTGGATAGCTTCGAGGGCGTGAAAGTCATAGCTGTCCATGCTGCCAATGGAAACGGACATCATCTCCTCGACGGGCGCGTTTGCCGGCATCTCGATGGATGGCATGCGCCAGGTACCCGGCAGTGACGAGCCCGCTGCTAGCGCAAAACCAAGTTCCTCGGACAGATCGACCATCTCGCGGGCCCAGTCCCACTTCCACGACAGGTGTTTGTCATTGAACACTGGCGCCGATCTGCCATCAGCACGGTAGACGTCGGTAATCTGCTTGAACAGCTCGTAGCGCGGATACTGGGTCTGGCCGAATTCGTTCTTGGGGTAGTCGCCGTGTTCACCGATGAGCAGCACAGCATCCACCGCCAGTTCGGTGCCGCCACAGCGCAGGGCCTCGGCCACCGAGTCGTAGATGGGAAAACCGAACTCTTCGGACCGCTGCCGGCTCAGGTCTTTCTCCGGAAACTGATCCATATAGGCTGACACCACCTCCAGTTTGGGCTCGTGCCAGTGCCCCTGCGTGGGATAGCCGACAAGAAAGCGTTCGGCCATGTGCCAGGCGTGGCAGTGGTAGCGCCATTCGGTTGTGACGATGGCCATGCGTTTGCGGCGTGACATGTGATTCCTCCTTTCGAGCTAGACGGCCGGTTGACAGGCACCAACAAACCGTGACAGCGTAGATGGGTAATCCACGTGTTTCTCATGAAAACCTGACCACTCCCGTTGGGGAAAGTCCGGCTCGTGGGCCAGCGGTTGAATCGAGGCTGAGTACTTCGGATGTATAGAAATTATAAAGGGCCTTTTAGGAGGTCGAGTCAAGACATATGGGCTTCTTATCGCCCTCTTTGTTGCCGCGTGTGCGCCTTTACGCGCCCCTCTTTTAAGCTAACTCGGCCCAATGGACGAACAGACTTTTTTTGCCTTTAAGGAGGCGGGATAGACTTACTTCGAGGCGTATCCCGTCCGACGTGGAGGGACCGTGAGCGATATAGCGTCGAGTTTATTGGATTAGGCGGCGAAGTCCCACGCTTGCTGGGGGGGCTCTAGGTGGGATAAGCGGCGGTGGCTGGGTTGGCAGGCCCAACTCCTTGGAGATAGCGCCGGACCGAGGCGGGGCCGGTCAGCGCGGCGATCAGACGCAGTGGGGGCAAAGGGGCAGTGCCGCAGGACAATTCGACTTCGGCAGTGGTTTTGGGGCAAGCGAACTTATGGGCAGTGCAGCGGTTGACGACAACGGCTTCATCTACGTGGCCGACCGGACACGCATCCAGAAGTACGCACCGTGAGATAACGAACGCACAGACTCGGCAGAGTAGATGCCTTGAACGTGGGCATGCTGATATAGGGTCTCCCGCTCCATCCCGGGGGGCGATTCTACCTCCGATGGACTAACGGGTGCTAATACCCTCGCCTACGCTCCTCTCTCAATGATCTCAACAATCCGTTGCTTAGCATCCTCCGAGAGTTCGGCCCAGGCAGATACAACTTTCGCGAGATCAGCGGGGATATTTTGGTACACACCTGGTACACACTTCGGCTGTTGAAGTATGTTGTCATCCTGTGTACTGGGTGTGGTGTTTTGTGAATCGGTCGATGTTGGTGGTGTTGCTAATGTGTTGTTTTGTAGTGGTTTTGTGGCGTGATGCGGTGTAGGTGTGGTCTCTGCGCTTTTTACTTCTACGGGTTCGATTCCCGCCGCCTCCACCATTTTTGAAGAGCGCAACTCTCTATTGTCAAAGGGAGTTGCGCTTTCTGGTTCTGCGCCGACCGCCGCCTTTTGCATGAATAGGGCGATAAGACACCCACACCGCTTGACCCGATCCCCTAAAAGACCCTTTATATTTCCTATACTCGACGCAGGCATCCAAAATTACCCAGCCCTGGATTCCCGCAATCGCGGGAATGACGGCACACAACAGGACGTCAATGAGATTCCACATACTCGGATCATCCGCTGGAAAAACAGTCCCTCGTCCCTTCTGCTCGTGCCGCGTCTGCGAAAAAGCACGTCGAGACGGTGGACGCGACATCCGGACACGCTGCTCGGTGCACCTCTATCTCGATGATGAACCCCAGGGCAGACCTCGCTACGCCATCGACTTTGGCCCCGATCTCTCATCAAATCTCATCCGGTTCAAATGTTCGCTTGACCGGCTCGAACACGTCGTGTTTACACACGCGCATATGGATCATCTCGAGACGGACCTTCTCGCCATCCGGCCGTCAATCCTCAGTGATCGATCAGCGCTCCCGACCTTGCATCTGTATGGGAGTGACTCTGTTCAGGCAAAGATCGAATCGGCTTGCAAATTAGACAACCTCAACGCCGAGTTCCATCGTGTTGACCCATTCACCACCTTCACTGCCGGCGATGTGAAATCATCGACACTGTTGGCCAACCATGGACCGGGAACCGCACTCAACCACATCTTTGAACATGACGGTAAGGTTGTCTTGCTCGGATGGGACACGGGCTGGTGGTCAGATGAAACGTGGGAGGCTGTATCAGATTACAAATTCGACGCTGTGATTTCGGAATGCACGATGCTCGGTCCCTCGGAAGTCGAGAAAGAATCACGTCACTTGAATTTCGCAACACTTCTTGAAATGCGCCTTCGCCTGATGGAATTGGGCTGTGTCACAGATCAGACGCCCTGGGCCACTCTCCACATCGGCGACAACGGCGGCCTGACCTATGATGAAGCCGTCGAATTCGCTCACCCGCACGGCATCACCGTTGGCTATGATGGCATGTGGGTGTCTGTGTGAAGCGTAGATAGTACCGTTCATCCTGAGTGACGCCGTAGCGACAATAGTTCAGTTTTTCGGTCAAGATTGGATCTATACGCGTTGTATCGAAGGACGAACGGTCGACACCCTTCGATATAACGTGCACACCGATTACAATCTTCAGGAAACGCTGATCTCCTCGCTGTAACGTCACTCAGGGCGACCGGTGGTAAATTTTCATTCACGAATGTCACACAAGAAAACAGGCTAGATGCTACCCATCAAGGCAATCCACCCCAATCCACGTGCCGACGCATCGCCATCCAACGGCGCACATGTCGACCGGAATCCGCCTTCTCTTCTGATGACTTATATGATAGATCATATACTGAGCTCCTCAGAATTATTTATAATGAGCCAGAGTTGCGTAAGCCTCAAAGAGGCCAGAAGCCTGACTTTTCGACAATTACAGATATTAACGCCGTATCCGAACCTGCCCTGTATTTAAACGCGAGCGCCAGCAGTAGCGGCCCGTGAGAATATTATAACGGCTGGGTGTGCAGACGCTGGAACCGGCGTGGGCGTCGGTAAAGCGCACGCCCTGGGCAGCTAGCCGGTCCAGGTTGGGGGTCGGAATTTTGCTATCGGCGTTATTACAGGCGACGTCGCCGTAGCCCATATCGTCGGCCAGAATGTAAATAATGTTGGGGTTGTCATTCATTGGAGCCTCATTGACTATGGCTTTGTTGTATGAAACGGCCTTTAAAGTTTAGGATATAGTAGTTTCAAGCTAAGCAGTTACAGTAGCATCGAGAATGGTTAAGAAAGGGAAAGATATTGACGGGGAGCGGGTATGGTCGACGGTGGCCGAGACCGAGCCCTATGCCGAAAGCGGCGGTAGGGACCACAAATTCAACGCGATCGAAATTACCCTGGATGGTCGATTTTTGCTGGTCAACAGTGGCTCGCGCACCGACCACGGTGAAATGCAGACGGACGGTCGGGAGTATCCGATCACTTCGGCGATATTCCGCCTGCCCATCGACGCCGAGGATTTGTTATTGCCCAATGACGAAGAGGGCTTGCGCCCCTACCTCTACGCCGACGGGGTGCGCAATAGCTTCGATATGGCCTTTGCTCCTAACGGCGACCTCTTCGCCACGGAAAACTCGGATACTCGGGACAATCCCGAGGAATTGAACTGGATTCAGGAGGGGCGTCACTACGGCTTCCCCTGGCGCATTGGCGCCTACGACAATCCTCAGCGCTTCGCCGATTTCGATCCGCCCGATTCCGATCCCCTATTAGTGGTGGGCATCAATATGGAGCGGACGTTCCACAACGATCCCGATTTTCCACCGCCTCCAGTGGGTTTGGTCTTTACCGACCCCGTGGTGAATATGGGACCCGATGCCGACAAGTTCAGGGATCCCGTTGACGGGTTGATCAAAGACGCCAGTGACGAGGGGGTGGGGATCAGCACTTTCACTTCCCACAGTTCGCCCTTGGGGCTGGTCTTTGACACGGAGCTTGCTCTGGATGCGGATTGGGCCGGTGACGGATTTTGCCTGAGCCAGAACCGTGCGAGTAGAAGTAAGTACGAACCCTTCGGAGACCCCGGTGAAGATTTGTTGCATCTCGATCTGGCAAAGGAAGCCGACGGAGAAAGGTATCGGGTGCGGATAACGCGCTTGGTGCAGGGGTTCCGCAGCCCGGCGCAGGAACCGTGGTACTGCAGGTTTACGACGCCCAGGGGCAGATCGTCCGGCGTTTGTTAGAAACCCATCAGCAAGGGGGATCCTACCGCGTTATATGGGACGGGCTAGACGGACGCGGGCTCCGGGTTGCTTCGGGGACCTATTTCGCCGAGGTCGCCTGGAACGACCGGGTTAAAATCGAGAAGATGCAGTTGCTGAAACATCGGCGTACAACCCGGTCGCGTTGATGCGGAGAGTTTAATGCATTTAGTGAAGTCTGTGTTGTGCGTTTTTCTGTTGTTTGCGACTGTTGCGCTGGCGCATGATTTCCCCTGCGGCCATAACCACATTGAAGACGAATCGGGGAAAGTATTTTTAGAAAGTCTGTGCAACGATGAACCCGGCGCCTGCGACTCGCAGTGTTTTCAGAGGACCACCCGCAATGGCAACACCTATTGCACTTGCGGTGACGGAGATTGCGAGACGGCCTTTGCCGGCATATTTAACGCCGATGTGCGCGGCCCATTGGAACCCAATACCACGCGGACGTTTTGGATTGATACCGGAACGGTGGAAGTACTGAGCGTATTAGTGGGAGAAATGGAGGTGGCGTCTTTCGGCCCGAGCGAAGAAGATACCTTTGGCCCGGAGGACATCGACGCGTTGTTTGGCACCACGACGTTAGAGTTCGGTTCGTTTGATGATTTGGAGGCGATCCCGGTTACAGTAAGTCAGTTCGATATTGGCCTGATCTCATTGGCAGGCGAAGACAAAGAGAGCGGCGAAAATACGATAAAGCTACGGGATGGAACACCGGTTGAGATGCTGTATAATTCAGTAAGCAACCAGTTTGCTTTGGCCAATACCAAGGAAATCGCGATCAAACTGGAGTTGGAGAACGATTTGGCCGGCAACCAGCCGGCGGTGCTGTACTTTGACGGCCGCTTTGATGCAAAAGGCAATTTGGCCGTGTTTGGGCAGATCGCCGTGGGGGTTATTTCCACGGCGATTGAGGAGCCGTCGTGGGGGTGGCTGAAGTTCTTTGAGACGAAACGGGAGCGCAATCTCAAATAGACGGGTAGGACTTTTTATGGCAGAATACAGTGTAGGAGAGCAGAGGAATAGATGAAGTATAAAATACTTGAAATCGACAGGTAGTCTATAATGGAGGGCGACACAGACAGGAGACACCGAAAGTTCCAGGTTATAGATTAAGGATGTCGAAGTCCATATCTATCCCGGAGTATTCCGATGTCTCCTTTGACGCGTCTTCCTCCCCAAGTAGCTTATTTTCTGCGTGGCACACAACACCTATTTCGTTATCGACATCATCTGGTTTTCTGCTGGAGTCTGGTGTTGATTCTGGTATATCAGGACAAAGCGACGCTTTGCGGTCTAGCTCGTTTCGGTCCGAAGCATATTTGTGAATGGCACCTACGTCGTTTTCTCTATGCGGGCTATTGGTGCTGGCGCGTGTTGCTTTCCCAGTTGGTCGAGGCTGTCATTGCCGTCTTGCCTCCTCCCGAAAATGGGATCGTCTACGTCATCGGCGATGGGACCTATAAGGATAAAACAGCCAAGCAGCATCCGCTGGTCAAGAAAGGTCGCCTCACTTCGTATGGACCGTATCTATTTGGTTTACAGATCATCCTGCTGATGGTGAGTTGGGGCAACTATCGGATTCCCATCGATATGGAAATCGTACGACCTAAAGGAGCACTTGATCATCAAAGTCCCAATGCCCTATTTCGTCAGATGCTGCGCCGTTTTCAGCCGCCCGTTTGGGCCAAGCAGGTGATTGTCCTGGCGGATGCCGAGTTTCCCTCCAAGGAGACGCTGAAACTGATCCAACAGCGGGGGTTTTTCTTCGTGATGAGTTTAGCTCGGACCTGGAAGTTTGAGGATGGTCACGCCCTCAAAGACCTGGTAACGCATATTCGAAAAAGTTGTTTCGACAAAACTTGGTTCAACGATTCTTCCTCCCGTCGTCGGGTCTACTGGGCCTATCGAAAGACTACGCGACTCCGTCATATCGGAGATGTCACCGTGATCCTAAGCAAAAAACGGCGTAACAGTGGGCCGAAAGCTACCAAAATCTTGGTGACCAATCTACCCCAGGCTACCAGTCGCACCGTCATCGCCCTCTATACCCAACGATGGAATGTGGAACTGCTGATCAAGGAACTCAAAGGCGTCACCGGAATGGGCCAGGCTCAGGTCACCAAGGAACCGCGTCGAGTCGAGCGATCCGTGGCTTTGTCGGTCATGGCCTATCTGCTGCTAATCCGCTTTCGCTACACCGATATTCCCACCAAAGGACCCTGGAGTGCCTTTACCCTCAAACGGAATTTTGCTTGGCAGATCATGCAGCAGCAGATCGAACACACGTGGCTCTTACGCCTAAAAAAATACAAGAAATACAGCGACGCGGCTTGATACTAAGAGCAAACCTGTCGTTTTCAAGTTATTTAAGTATATTCCGCGGAAAGCCAAATTAAAGCTAGCTAGTCGGCACTAATTTATTTTCCCCCCTCATTTGGGATAATGTCGTTGTTGAGCGATGTATTGGTATCTTTTGATCTCTCTCTTGAATTAGGAGCCTGTCATGGGCATCGTTCGTCAATTGCAGCACTGGTTAGGCGGTCGAGGTGTAAACATCCCCATTTTAGTGGCAGCCTAAATTAGAGTTTTCCGCCGTTGGGCTGATACCTTTCCCTGGGCTGAAATGGTCCTGGCCATAGATCAGCATATCGCGACCCACTTTCCCAAACCCAGTCCGCGTGGTCGTCCTGGCGTATCAACGCGGGTGTTGCTGGCCTTAGAACTGCTCAAAGCGGAGTTGGCTTGTTCCGATGAGCAGATCTGCAGTCGATTACGCACAGACTTTGCGGTATTGTATGCCTGTGGCATCGAGCGGGTGCAAACACACCAAGATCAATCTCATTTTGTACTTCCGGAAGTTTTGGCCCAGTTCCGAGGCCATTTAGATGAGTAAATCATGGCGAAGTTACTGCAAATCCAGGCAACCGATGCAATGGAAAAAGGGTTGGTTTCTCCATCCCATTTAGTCGTAGACACGTTTGTCAGTGAGCAAGGCAGTCAACGCGTGACCGATGCAACAACTCTTTACAAGGCGAAAAAAAACTCTTAGCGGTCGTCGGTCAGATCGGGGCTCAACTGGGCAAAACGCGATTAAAACAGGAAGCGCATCAGCTACACGGTCAGTTACAAAGGGTGATGCGCACCTTTGGTCGGACCTGTCGCGGAAAGAAGAAAGTCTACCTTACACTCGTGCGTCAAACCGAAAAACAGCTTTTAAGTGTAGGGCAACTCGTCGGTCCGATGGCTCTCAAAGCCATGCTGGATCTCTATGAAGATTGCACCGTATCCGAAGCACAAAAAGACCGACTTCAGCGCCAACTACAACAGGCGGCAGGTCACTATGAATGCATTGAGCGCCAGTCGCGGCGGCTGACTCAGGGCAAGAAATTGGCGCAGGCTAAAATCGTCAATGCCTATGACCCCACGATTGCTCCTATCCTCAAAGGTAAAAGCAACTGCCCTGCTCAGTTTGGTAAAAAACCAGGCCTCATTGCGGAGATGGCTACCGGTTTTATTTTGGGGCTACACTTGCCCCAAGGCAACCCCGACGACGCTAGCTATATGATGCCTCTGATGGATTAAGTCCAACAGGCGATCGAGCCGATGAAAACCCGGCGCAAGCCCCGCCTGCAATCGGTCGCCGCCGATTTAGCGTTCCGCCAAGCCGACTTACGGGCCCCACTTCACGAACAGGGGATCTTGACCGTGGGCATTCCCTCATCCATCGAACCGGTAGCCCATACCCCAACTCCAGAGATGATCACCGCCGCCCAGCGCACCTTACTACCTACCCATAAGCCCACCAACATCCAGATCAAAATAGCCTGCGCTTGCGGCTATAGTCGCCCCTTTGTCGAAAGCCTCATTCAGAGCCTCAGTACGCGCGGTGGAACCCACCTCAAATACAAGGGCCATCGAGGGGCTTTCATACAGACCATGACCGCTGTTTTGGCTCATAATGCCGCGACGATGGATCGCATCGAATAAGACCAACTGACCCAAAGAGCGAAAAAAATCCGACGATGGCTTCGATTGAAGCCGCCTAACTCATTGAAAAACAACAAAAAAATAAATTAGTAGCCACTA
>LWDU01044510.1_pt1 | contig 10286 bp, 13 predicted proteins | sample 727161 | NCBI WGS metagenome assembly LWDU01 (sample SAMN04566230, study PRJNA314399) | hydrothermal vent metagenome | isolation source: deep sea hydrothermal plume seawater | place: Mexico: Gulf of California, Guaymas Basin | collected 2004-07-11 | reverse complement strand
AATCCACATACACACTATCACTGACAGTATTTTTCATAAGTACAGCAAGACTATCTGCCCGCTCGTAGTACCGTGTAGCCAGCACCTGTACACGGTAACCTTCCGATACAGATTTTACTGAATCCAGCGAAAGTAAAAAATCAAATGATGTAGAATCATCAAGAACGTTATTTATAATTACTGGCCAATTAGGTTGTATATCTTTGACGATCTTATGGTCAATCACCTGAATTTCCTGGGTCAATAGAGGGACGTACAGCAGGATTAAAAAAACCAGTTTATGCATTAGAGTTTTAATAAGGATTTATAAGGAATCCATCCTTTTTTGCCATCCAATAATATGATTTCAAACCACCCTGGCTGTGATTGAGCAATATCAACTTTCAGTCCTTCGTGAATGCGAAAAATCACTTTCTCATCACGATCTACGGGAGCCGATCGCACATTTACAACTGGGGACACAACCACACCTTCTTCCCGATCAGATAATTCCCAGTATTTATCCAACACCAAACCATGAAATACTACAGTTAAAATCAAGAAAAAGACCTGTGTTCTACCAGCGAAAACCATGTCTAAAATTCCAAATTCTTTAAAAAACCCAGCAAGAGCAAATAAGAGGACCATAAGGCCACCCCAGACAATCAAATCCTGTAACGTGTATTTATTCTTAAGCGAACTGTACCACTCAATAAAGAAATATCCCTGCGGCACCTCAATTCTATCTTGGACACGTGTATTTACAATATCCAAGTTATAGTTCAAGTCCTTATGACGAGGCAAAAATTGCAGCCCCTTTTCATAGGCCCACACCGCCTTACCAATATCTCCTAGACGATAAAATGTGTTCCCCATGTTAAAGTACAAGTCAGGATGCTCTACATCCTCTAAAATTGCTGAATAAGCATCTAATGCATAGTCATATTTTTCAATGCTAAAATAACGATTACCTAGCGCAAATAAACTATCAGCAGAAATTGTATCCGACCGCAATGAAACCATTGCCAACAATATTATTCCGATTATTCGCATCATTTACTCGAATCTACTTTATGCAATATATTTTTCGCATCTTCAATAAGCGTCTCTTCCGTATCTGCTGCTTCAGGACCATAACGACCAGCATCACATAATTTCAATAAATCCACTAGGTTGGCCAGCACTTTCGTCTCGACAATACCAATTAATGCTTGATTGACAGACAGAGGATCCAAATGTTCGCTAGCAAGAAAGAACCTGTCCTTTAGGTAAAGGTAGACGACTTGAGCAACCTGTGAAAATGGATCTTCAGCGCGCTTTTTTAGAGCTTTTAATGCCTGTTTCAAGGCCTTATTGGATTGTCGCATGGATTCGTTTTCAATACGGTGCCCTTGGAAACGAGAAATTGGGATAGGCCCCACAAATAAAAGAGCTGCTAACACATACGACGTCCACACCCAGATTGGTATTTTGGATTGATCGCGAAGTATCCACACTGGCGTTTCGGTAATATTATAACGTATATCACTGCCCAATAATGATATTTCTTCTTTTGTAAAACCAGATGTACTACCCACAAAATCAGTTTCACCTGGCAAAATTATTAAACCGATGGGTTTTGTCCCCGTGTTACTCCAAGACTTATCTTTTGGATTAAAGTAAGATATTTGCACCCGGGGTAATTGATATTGACCTGCACTTCTGGGGATTAAAATATATTGCCAACGTATTGTGCCTGTATACTGATCCCATAATTTCTCCTGCTCGAACGAAGAGGTTGGGGGAAATACATCCATATCTCCTGGGAAATTAATTTCGGGTAAACTGAACATATTAATATTCCCAGTACCACGTAATTCTATGTTCAAAGTAATGGCCTCATTCACCTTGACCTGACTGGTATCAGTCCAAGACCGTAAATTAAAGTCACCAACGGCACCCGTGAAATCGGCTGGCTGCCCCTCTGGATAGGGTTTTACCTTGATATTCACAGGATCAGTACGAATTAATTTTTTGACAGTACGTGTATTAAAACTATTGAAAAATGGGTCATCCCAAATGGATTTTCTTTTTCCTTTTTGTTTTGTTCTAACTTGTGCAGTTACGCTCATAGGCGATATTTCCAAATTACCAGTTTTGGTAGGAAACAAGGCTACTTTGTAAAGGGTCGCTACTTGATATTCCACTCCTTTAATTGTTGTACGATTGAAACGTGGTGGTTTAGGTATGGATAGGTCTTCCTGCCAAAAACCAACGCTTTTTGGATATTCGATATTTTCAAGGCCAAGCTGTAACCGGGTATACAATTTGTATGTAACGGTTACTTGTTCACCTACAAAGGCTTCACTTTTATCTATTTCTGTTAAGAGAAACAATTCGCCAGTACTGGCTACAGTTCCTGATTTTTTAACACTGATTCGTATAGGGGCAGTCTTGTATTTTTTTCTACCGATGGATACAATTAACTCAGGTATAGTTAATGTACCAGTACGATTTGGTGCCATCGTCCACGTAAAGCTTTTTGTCGAGGTGGATTTACCATTTACCCAAGAATAATTCGTTTGCTGGGCGGGGCCGCTTACGATGGTAAAGTTATCTAACATTGGTGATATATTGACGGAAGGCATCTTATCAGTATCCACTGCTTCAATTTTAAAGGTAAAGGTTTCATTCATGGTGATGGTATTTGCATCAACAGTAGCACGAACCGTACCAGCAATAATCGGGTTTACCAGCAATATGCAGTATCCAAATAATAGCAGTTTTATTATGGTCAAACCGTTCACCAGTCTTTTTCTAATTTCCGCTTTTTCGCACGAGACATCTGCTGTTTTTTATTGATTTTTGTTTATCTTGAGATTCTTGTTTTTCATTTTCTGCTATATCTTGTTGTTGTTGCTGAGTTTGATCCTCTTGTTGGTCCTCATTTTGATTAGATTGCTGTTCACTTTCTTGCTCATCTGAAGAATCATTCTGTGCATTTTGTTCTTGTTGTTGTTTGTCCTTTTGTTGATCCTGTATTTTTTTATCCCTTAATTGTTCATCATCCTTATTATTCTCGTCTTGATTCTGATTTTGATCTTGATTTTGTTGTTGCTGAAGCTGAAATTTTATTAATTCATAATTGATCTTAGCATCCAAATCACTGGGGTTTAATTCCAGAGATTTTCTGAAAAAAGCCAGGCTTTCCTCCAGCCGTTGATTTTGGGCTAGAATGTTAGCCATGTTATAGTATGCGCTGGATTTCAGTTTGTCATTATCTGTACCCAACGCAGTTTCAAAGCCCTTCATTGCGGCTGCATAATCCTGTTGTTGGAAAGCTGTTTCATTTCTATCTATTAAAATAGACTCATAATATTGACGAGCTTTTTCGAATTCATTATTATTATAATGATCTATCCCTTTGTCTGCCCCAATGCTTATCGATACAAAAAATAAAAGGAAAAATTTGAATAGAACCTTATTCAAAGCTGTCATCCTTTGATTCTATTTTGGTTATTCGTGTTGGCAAAACCATTCCGGCGATTAATAATAGCAATGAAACCATAGCAAACGACTGATAGCGATCTTCAAATTCAGAATAAATGTGGGTTTGAATTGATCGTTTCTCCATACTATCAATAGCCTGCATGATTTCTTTATACTTAGCTTCCCGATTATTGAAACGGCTGTAAATACCACCACCTGCATCTGCAAGTTCAGTCAACATTGCTTCATTAAGTTTTGTTTCCGGTCTTGTCATTTATCGGTATTAAAGATCCCTTTAATGTACCTACGCCAACCGCATGAGCTATGATCCCCGATTCAGACGCTTTTGCAACCAATTCAACAGCAGTTCCCTCGTGGTCCTCCCCATCAGTAACAAGAACCATAACTTTATATTTTTCGCTCTCCTCGTTAAATGCACTTATGGCTGTACGCAAAGCAGCACTGAGGTCAGTCCCCTGAGAAGGAATTATTTTGGTATCAATCGCATCCAGAAACAGCTGAGCTGCTTCATAATCAGAGGTAAGAGGTAAATAAAGGTGGCTCGATCCCGCAAATACGATTAATCCTATGCGATCACCTTTTAACTGATCGATCATTTGAGAAATTTCGAATTTGGCTTTTTCCAAACGACTGGGTTTTACATCCTGGGCATTCATGCTTTCAGAAACATCTAGCGCAAACACCAAATCAATACCTTTGCGCTCAACAGGCGCTACTCTAGTGCCAATTTGTGGACCTGAAGCTGCAAAAATAAGCAAAATTAATCCGCTGAAGGTTAAGCGGTGTTTCCATGCCCAACGATTTAGATCCAATCGTCTGAAAAGCTTTTCTTTTACCAGTGGTTCTGTTTCATCCCAAATCAAATCATTATATTGTTTGCGGATTATCCATATTACCCAGACCACTGCTAGTAATGCATAAAATGATAATACGATCGGGAATCTGAAATCTATCATGTTTGCTGTCTAAATATTGATCGGGTTAATGTTTCAGTGCCCATCCCTAACATTAGTGCAGGTATCAGCAGCCAACCAAACAATTCTTCATATCGTGTATAACTCTTCACTTCGATTTCAGTACGCTCCATATCATTAATTTGCTGATATATTTCCGTTAACATGTCTTTATCTCGGGCGCGAAAATATCGTCCACCAGTAGTTTTGGCAATTGCCTTTAACGTTTCTTCATCAATTTCATTGACCATGCGCCCAACCCCTGGAATGTAAGTCAGGGATTGATCCGTGGCTGCACCGATGGTATAGACTTTAATATCAAACTGACTGGCCAGGTCTGCTGCAGTTGTGGGATCAAGTTCGCCAGCATTATTACTACCATCAGAAAGCAGGATCATCACTTTACTTTTTGCTTCACTGGAACGTAAACGATTGGTTGCATTAGCAATGGCCATACCTATGGCAGTACCATCATATTCTTTTTCCGCAACGCGAACATCATTTAATAAGGAAACAAGTACATCTTTATCGGTCGTTAAAGGACATTGAATAAAAATCCTATTCGATCGCCAGCTCTATTTTCAATAAATTGTTGTGCTGCAGTTTTCACAGCTTCAAGTCTGTTCGGTTGAAAATCTTCTGCCAGCATACTACTACTTATATCCAAAACCATAATAATATCCACCACGTCAACAGTGGTCATCTGTAACTTGTCTATCCTTCTTGGTCGCGCGATACCCACAATTATCAACGAAATTGTAATTATTTTAAGAACAAATACAGTTTTTGATCTTTTGTTACCACGCTTACGGAAATGATTAGAAAACAACTTGGAAGAGGATATCCGCATTGAGCCTTCTAGGGACTTACCCTTGTATTTGTGCCACCAGATAATAATCGGAACGCATAATAATCCTGCAATGATCCAAGGATGAACAAATTCAATCATGGTATACTATATGAATTTTATCTTGGCAAAATGATACAATTAATTTCATTACGATAAGTTTTCAGCAGAAAGTTTCAGTTCAGTGCATTTGCATACAACAATATCAAACTGCATTAATTACCAATACAATTTTGTATCAGTATTTATAAGATAACAAAATATTAAATGGCTGAATTATTCCTCTGGTTTTTCATCGGTTGAGTTTATGGATTCTGCTGCATCATCCAATTCCTGCTTAGCATCACCTACGGCACCCTTAAATTCGCGTATTCCTTGGCCAAGGCCACGGGCAAGTTCAGGTATACGTTTGGCGCCAAACAATAAAAGGACAACAAGAGCAATTATGACCCATTCCCATCCACCGGGGACTGAAGCATAATTAATGGTAATTGTTGGTTCTGACATGGTTTTTTCCTTATATATTCAATTCGAGTGATGAATTTAATAAATTCATACCTGCTTTACCTGTAAAAACGGAGGAAATAATATGCGGTCGCCAAACCAATTATACTGGCAAAGTTAATGGTGATCTCTAAACCAAACTTTAGTACGAACATTACCAGATCAATTGTAACTACACCAGTCGCATTGCCGAATAACCCCGCCAGATCAAAATAAACACTAGTTAAGAAAAAATCCTTCACAACGCCAGGTGGCAGTAAGAATCCTAATAATTCACCAAGCAATGTCCCCATCATTGCTCCAAAAAATAGGACCAAAAAGATCAAACTTATAGATCTTGCTTTATTTACGTTCATGTTCTGGTGCTTTATAATTCAGTTTGTACTTCCGTTTCTTCCTCAAAACGATCATGGTCAAGCATCCATTTAACAACGCTCCAAATTATATAAAGTGAAAACAGTGGAAATAAAACTAGTCCCCGAAATAAAACTGCGGATAAAATAACCACACCCACACCGATCAAACTTATTGTATTTGAACGGCCCTTTTTCAATGATAGCAAGGGGAATTTTGAGAATCGTATCTTACTGATCATTAAAAAACCAAGTACTACAACCATCACAAGAGCAATTCTCGGATCTCCTAAATTCCCCCAAAGCTGGTGGTTAAACATCATAAATGTAACGATCATAATAGCATTCATTGGCGTAGCCAAGCCGATGAAATATGCTTTCGGGTTATCTTCTTGCATGAGATTGAACTTCGCTAATCGTATTGTACCAAAGAGTAATGGTATAAAACTGAATATTCCACCTATAATAGGCGGAAGACCCTGTACGTACACAGAATAAATAATCAACGATGGAACAGTACAGAAAGATATTGTATCCGCAAAAGAATCAAATTCCGCTCCAAACCGGGATGGGATACCTAATAATCTGGCCAGTTTACCATCAAAAACATCAAAAAAACAGGCAAACAACACGAGCCAACCCGCTCGAATTGGGTCACCTTTCATTAGTAATCCAATTGCAAGAAACCCTAGGAACATATTCATTACTGTAAATATGCTCGGGATAAACTGTTTAGGTTTTTTCCGTACTTTTTTCATATCAATTTCCCAATTATTGTTTCTCCACCTTTTACTTTATCTCCCAAATCAACTTCAATCTGAACAGACTCCGGGAATATAATATCTGTTCTTGAACCAAACATAATAAATCCTAAACGGTCGCCTTTCACCATTTTCAGGTCTTTTTCTGCGTAACAACGTATTCTCCTGGCGATAATTCCTGCTATCTGATGGACACGATAAGTAATATTCGCCCCGCTAAAAAGTATATCAGTTTTTTCATTTTCGTCACTTGCCTTATGATCAAATGCGGCCAAAAATTTCCCAGGTATATGCTTAACGTCCTTTACAGTACAGGTTATTGGCACTCTATTTACATGGACATTGAAAACACTAAGGAATATGGATATCCGATTAGCACCTTCCCCTATTTTGCTATCGTTCACTTGATCAATACGAATGATCTTTCCGTCTGCAGGAGCGACAATCGATGATTCATCCATTGGTATTGATCGCACAGGATCGCGGAAAAAATTACAAGAGAATAGAAATAATAAACCAAAAACAGCATAACAAACAAGTAAGCGTTCTGAATCATAGTAGAAACCAATCATCCCTGCAGTAAGTGTGGTGATTAATAAGGTAAAAAGGATGATCCTTCCCTCGGGGGCCAACATTATCTAGGGCCCCACCTTGCCCAGCGCCAGGATCTTGTTTAGGTAACGCCCATTCCGATATATCTGGATTTTAATCCTATCTCCTTGACGTAAATCGCTTTCTTCGATGATGACTCTAAATTCATTGGTAGTCATAACCTTAACACCATTTACTTTCGTTATAATATCACCGTCTTTTATGCCCGAACGATCTGCCGTACTATTATCCTCAACCTCAATCACAATCAATCCTTCTGATATTGATAATTCCATATATAATGCAATCCGTGGCGTCAATGGCTGCACCGTTAATCCTGTCTTATAACTGCGATCCACACGACCGGTATTTTTCAACTCTTCAACGATACGTTTGGCCCGATTTATTGGTATGGCAAATCCAATACCAATCGATCCTTCAGAATAGGATGAACCAGTATAAATAAAGGTATTGATACCAATAACTTTACCCTCGCTATTTACTAGTGGCCCACCACTATTACCCATATTGATTGCGGCGTCTGTCTGAATCATATCCTTATAAACTTGTCCACCTTCCATTTCGCCAAAATTCATGTCCACCGCACTAATGATCCCTACAGTAGCGGTGGGTTGGTTATTGATTTCAAATAACCCCAAAGGATTACCAAGGGCAATTACCCATTCACCAATAATTAGGTCATCAGAATTTGACAAAGATGCATACGGAAAATCCCGTCCATCCAATTTTAACAGTGCAACATCAGATATATGGTCTATCCCAATTATCTCCGCGGAAAATTCCTTACCACCTTGCAATGATACGAATACTTCCCTGGCATTTTCAACTACGTGGGAATTTGTAATTACATAACCATCGGGACTAATTACAACACCGGAACCAGAACTCCGGGCTTTTCGTTTACGATAAAACATTTCTGGGAAAAAATAATTAAACCATGGATCCCCGCCAAATGGTACAACAACATCCTGAATGACATTAATACTGGCAACTGTTGGTCCTATTTTTTCAATCGCCCGTGTGATAGCATTCTGTCGAGAATCACTGATCTTATCTGCAGAAAGAAAACTGCAACATAGTAGCACAAAAATAAAAAATCTACGTCTGATGTTACTCATAGCTAACATGATCCAGGACCAAACCATAAGCAGGGGCACGATAAATTTGCACATCATGTTTGGGATGATTTAGCAATTCTTTAAATTCTTTCATTGTATAATTACCACGACTTATTGCTACCATTGTGCCTACTAAGTAGCGCACCATATGGTGCAGAAATCGATTCGCGGACACATAATAATTTACAATCTTACTTGATTCCTGCCATTGAGATTGAAAAATAGTACAATTTGTGTTTTCAATATCCAGGTTCTTCTTTGAGAAGGATAGAAAATCATGTTCGCCAACCACAATTTCAGCAGCATTATTTAATTTACTTAAATCAAGATTACCTGTATACCACACTGTATTTCTATCTAGTAGATATCTATCCTGCCTACACCTATAAATGTAATCCCTGTGTAGAGCAGAAAAACGGGCATGGAAATCAGGATCAGTTACTTCAACCAAATTTACATGACAGTCTTCCGGAAGATTACCATTCAATGCATCGCGTAACTCACAAGTATCCATATCAGGTTCCATATTGAAATGAGCAACTTGTCCTAAGGCATGAACTCCTGCATCTGTACGACCTGATCCAAGGATGCGGACTAAATCACCATGATTTAATAGGGTCAGTACGCGCTCTAATTCATCCTGAACAGTGCGACCAGATTTTTGTGATTGCCAACCAGAAAAGTTGGATCCATCATATTGGCAAACTAACTTAAAACGGGGCATGCAAGTTGATCAAATAAAAACAGATGACCACTCCTGCAAATTGCAGTAAATGCCCGGTGGTAAAGGAAGTTGCATTATAAACGCACCTGGGCAATGATTTTCCAAAACCGCGTAATTGCATCGCCACAGCTATATCTTGAGATTTGCGCAGATTTATAACCAATAATACGGGTAAATCTTGTGCGGCCTGTTTTATTTTACCCCAGGGTTTTTTTTTGTTTTGATTAAAACCAAGTGACTCCCGTGATTGGATCGCCGTAATCCAATCACGCTGTAGGGATGGATAAAAACGCAATGTCATATCCAGAAAAAGAAAGAAATTCTCCATCCAGTTCCATTTTAGGCCAGTTTGAAACCAAAGTGACCGGAGCGCCAGTAGAAAATTCGGAGAACCAACCGACTCAAAATATAGACTCATGATACTGATCATTAAAACAATGCGCAGGAAAGCAAACCCTACTTCAAACATTGCTTGATAAATGGTTGCATCAGTAAACAACACTGACACTGCCAAATAAAGGATCAGCATAAATGGAAAGTACAGGATAAATGGTTTTATACGGGAAAAAACAGCAAGGATGATTGTCCGGTCAAATCCAGTTGTAACCACAAATAATCCAAAATAAATAGCCCATAAAGTGAGTGTATCTGCAAGTAAAACAGAAAAAGAAAACGCCAGAAAAAAAATGAAACGTACTAGAGGATGTATATGCATATTTAGATCAAAAATAAACGGTTAAGGATAATTCCATTTTATCTGAATGAGGATTATAATTAGGAGAAACTACAGTTTCTTGAATATTTGATATTTTTGAAAGGTACAATGCATCTATAGCAGAGACAATATGATTCAAAACAACGCCTCCGATTAAAAACGAGCCTCGCAGCCTCCAACTATCACTGGCTATGCGCGTATTTTCGAACCTTTCACGATTATTGCTAGAAT
>LWDU01042692.1_pt1 | contig 10288 bp, 12 predicted proteins | sample 727161 | NCBI WGS metagenome assembly LWDU01 (sample SAMN04566230, study PRJNA314399) | hydrothermal vent metagenome | isolation source: deep sea hydrothermal plume seawater | place: Mexico: Gulf of California, Guaymas Basin | collected 2004-07-11 | reverse complement strand
TGTAATGTCTCTTTAGCGCCTGAAGATGCTTACGGACCTTATTATGACGAAGCTATTCAAGAGATTCCTATGGAGGACTTGAAGGGTATTGATAAACTAGAGGTCGGTATGGAGTTACAATCACAAGACGAGCAGGGTAACCCAGTTGTTGTTCATGTTGAAAAGATTAACAAAGACTCCATTACGATTAATGCTAACCACCCATTAGCGGGTCAGACGCTACACTTTAATATCAGCATTGAGAGCGTTAGAGAGGCAACAGTACAAGAATTGTCACATGGCCATGCTCATTCTAGCTCTTGCTCCCATTAATTAGTTAGAGTGTCGCACAATGAATCAAGATCACCCTTGTGTATTGTGCGGTTCTGATAAGACTCAACCTTATTATTCAAATGAGAATTCGAGCTATTTTCAATGCTCAGTGTGTGAATTAGTTTTTACACCAAAGCGTTTTCATTTGAATAATGCGGATGAAAAATTCCGCTACGATTTGCATCAAAATAATCCTGATGATGCAGGCTATCGACAATTTTTATCAACGGTTTTCGATCCAGTTGAAAAACATCTCACTCCTAATGCTAAAGGCCTGGACTTTGGTTGTGGTCCTGGTCCAACACTATCACTTATGTTTGAAGACGAGGGTTTTGAAGTGGATTTGTTTGACAAATATTACGCCAACAACCAGCAAGTGTTTAACAAGACGTACGACTTTATTACAGCCACCGAAGTAGTTGAACATCTCGATAATCCTGGTAAGGAGTTTGACCGCTTGTATGGTATGCTTAACCCGAGAGGTGTGTTGGCTGTGATGACAGGTATGTTGAGTGAAGAGATTGATTTTTCCACTTGGTATTACAAGTCTGACCCAACTCACATTTGTTTTTTCAATCAAACTAGTATGAGACACTTGGCAGAAAAATGGAAGGCACGTGTTGAATTTATAGGCAAGGATGTGACACTATTTTATAAATGAAAAAAATATGGATTTTTATTGGATTGAGCGGTGCGCTAGCCGTTGTTGCTGGCGCAATGTCAGCGCACTTATTGGCTGACATGCTTAACACTAAGGAGCTGGCTAGAATTCAAACAGCTGCCACTTATCAAATGTATCACACCATTGTTATGGCGGCACTGTGTGTGTATTATCAATTTAAGCCTTCACCCATTATCAAGCTTAGCTGTATTTTATTTACCCTTGCTATTGTATTGTTTTCTGGAAGCTTATATTTATACACCGCCACTTATTATCACCCACTGGTATTTTTAACCCCGATGGGCGGATTGTTATTTATTGTTGGCTGGCTTAATTTGACAAGACTAGCCATTGATAAACCTTAAGCTTTATTCTAGAAAAAACACAATGCTAAGCTTGAGATTATTGGTGATAATACAGCGCTATTCTTTCCAGGCAAGTAACGTAAAGTCGTTGTCCAGATAATTATCAATTAATTGATAGTTTGAAGTAAGGCTACTCACCCAGGACTCAACCTCTACCTTATTATAAGTTTGTAAATCCTCGCGTGAATTGGACCAATGATCGCTATCATCTAGTAGATTAAAAGCCACACCCTTACGGCATGTGGCAAACATCCTTTCGATGGTTTGCTTGGCATTGATCTTTGCATCGTCAAACACATAGTTCAGCGCACCTGAAAGCATGACATAGTCGGTGCTATTATCCCTAAGGTTTAGACTAAAAATGTCATCAGTTGAAAGCTTTGCGGTGGGATAAAGAGAGCTAGCCTTGGTAATAAACTCCTTAACAATATCAATCCCTTGATAGTCTGTTTGTACGCCTTGCTGCTTAAGGTAGAAATATAAATCAGCAAAGCCACAGCCAACATCAAGCAATGAGTCATCAGACAGAATGCCAATTTTAGCAAGTTGTTCAAAACGCAAATATTGAATTTTTACCCCACTCCATAGCAATGCATTGGGATGGTGTCCAAATTGCTTAAAAGCATGCTGGTGGCGTTTAATAATTTGATCATGGCTCATAACCAAAAAAAGCCTGCAAATGCAGGCTTTTTTATTGATTTTTGACTAAGCTTAGAAAGAACCTTCTTTAGCGCCTTCAATAATTGCGTCCATCTTATCAGCAACTTCTTTTGCTGGCTCGTACACATCTTTAGGTAAATTCATAAGATCCATTACATCAGAGTTCATGCTAATCATTCTGATCTTACCATCTTTACCTTCAACGACTGCAATTCTACAAGGTAAGATTATTGCATAACGATCGTCAAGATCAGCAATCTTGCCAGCAGTTACAGCATCACAGATGTTGTGAATCGTTAGGTGACGGTATGGCTTACCATGGGAATGAAGCAACGTGTAAGATTGACTCGTTAGTAGCCATTGATTTGATAGACTCATCAACTTCAGGACCAGTAATGCCTTCGTCTACTTCAGTTACTTGTACCATTTCCATGAATAATTCTTTAGTTACTTCTTGTGGCATTACGCTACCACCTTCTATTAATACGCCTGCAATAATTTCTTCTGGCTTGTCACCAGTTACTTCGATAACTGCATTTCTCATTTCGTCGCTTACATCTTGCATAGCGTTCATTGGATTGATAAAGAATGCGCTAGCAGTACCCATAGTTAGTACGCTTGCAAGTGCAAAGATTGTTGTTAGTTTTTTCATTTTTTTCCCCTCTTTTGATTTAAAATTTTAGTTTTAGCATTTCTGCTCTGTAGATGTTTATTATACATCAATAATATTAGAAGTCAATAATATTCTAATATAAAAAATGGTTAAAGAGATAATAATCAAAAAAAAACCCAATAAAAAAGCCTGCAAATGCAGGCTTTTTTATTATTAATTATTTTGACCGAGCTTAGAAAGAACCCTCTTTAGCACCTTCAAGAATTGCGTCCATCTTATCAGCAACTTCTTTTGCTGGATCGTACGCTTCTTTAGGTAAGTTCATTAGGCTCATTACACCAGAGTTCATGCTGATCATTCTGATCTTACCGTCTTTACCTTCAACGACTGCAATTCTACAAGGTAAGATTATTGCATAACGATCATCAACGTCAGCAATCTTACCAGCAGTCGCCGCATCGCAAATGTTGTGAATCGTTAGGTGACGGTATGGCTTACATGGGAATGAAGCAACGTGTAAGATTGACTCGTTAGTAGCCATTGATTTGATAGACTCATCAACTTCAGGACCAGTAATGCCTTCGTCTACGTCAGTTACTTGTACCATCTGCATAAATAACTCTGCAGTGAGTTCTGTAGGGATTATATCCCCCGTTTTAATTATTGCTTCTGCAACTACTTTTGCTGGATTTTCACCGGTTGTAGATTCCACAGTTTCTTGCATAGATTCGCTTGCCTCTTGGGCAATGTCCATGGGATTGAAGTTTCTATCCTGCCAGTTGTAACCATTGTTAAATGGCTGCATATTGTTCGTATTAAATGGGCCAAAAGAGTTTGAGCCAGAATTAAAGTTATATGGACGAACGTTGTTGAATGGGCCGTAGTTATTATTATTCCATGGCGTGAATGATCCACCATTATTTGAAAATGGATTGTAATTACTATTATTGTTATTCCAAGGGCTCCAGTTTTGAGCGTTAGCAATCCCCATGCTTAGTGCGCTGGTAAGCGCCAAAATCGTTGTTATCTTTTTCACATCTCTCCTCATAAAGTTTTCAAAAAATTAAATTCTATCATACTGACACTCATTATGGGATAATTAGTGTCAATTACCTACTTATTTGATACTTATGATTAAGAAATTTCTAGCCATCGCAACCGCGCTTGGTGCTCTAAATTCTCAAGCTGATATTGAGATCGTTGATGGTCACAAAATGCTAGAGTCTGTCAATAAACAAATTATTAATATCAATACTGAAGAGTTAGGCAAAATTTTAAATGAAGATCCTAATACGGTTTTGATTGATGTTCGCAGTCCTTCTGAGCTTAAATATACGGGTACGATTGCTCGTGGTCAAAATGTTAATATTGTTCGCGGCTGGTTGGAATTTCAAATTGCTGAGCATGTAAAGTCAAAAGATACGCCAATTGTGGTTTATTGTGGAAAAAACCTGCGCTCGCCATTAGCTGCTAAAACATTAGAAAACATGGGTTATACCAATGTAAAGAATTATGCTGAAGGTTATTTTGCCTGGAAAGAGGAAATGAATCCAATTAAGATGTTGGATTTTGAGCCTAGTAGTGTTTTATACAGACTCCCTGAAGAGGTAGCAGAGGGTGTTTATTCAGCTATTGGTGCTACACAACCATATACTTACGAAAACTCAAACCATAACAACAACTTATCATTTATTGTGACCACCAATGGTGTTTTGGTGTTTAATGCTGGCGGCAGTTATTTAGTCGCTAAGGCTTTGCATGAAGAGATTAAGAAGGTAACCAATCAACGTGTTAAGTATGTGGTTTTAGAAAACTCTCAAGGTCATGCAATTCTAGGTTCTAATTATTGGAAAGAACAAGGCGCTATTATTGTTGCTCACACCGAAGCTGATAAAGAGATTAAACATAAGGGTGAAGATATTTATATGCGCTCTTTACGCGTGCAAAAAGATAAGTTTATTGGTACCAAAGTTGTGCGTCCAGATCTTACTTTTGAAGAAAAACTAAACTTACCAATGGGTAACACCCAAATTGAATTAATGCATATTGGCGCATCACACTCACCAGATGATATTCAACTTTGGCTGCCAGAGCAAAAATTACTAATTAGTGGTGATACGGCATTTAATCAACGCATGTTGCCAATTTTCCCGCATACCAATGCGGCAGCTTGGATTGAAACTTGGGACAAGATTGAAGCACTAGAGCCTGAAATTATTATTCCTGGCCATGGTGATCCAACTGATCTTGCAACCATTACTAAATTTACCAAAGACTATTTAGTGTTTTTGCGCGAAGAAGTAGAAAAAATCCTTGATGATGATGGTGGCCTGTATGAAGCGTACAATATTGATCAATCAGCCTATCGTGACTGGGGAACCTACAACGAACTACACAAGCAAAATGCCGAGCGTATTTTTAAGCAAATGGAGTTTGAATAGCACCTAACATTTGCTAATCACCTTGGGGGGTGAAAATGGTTAAATTAAGAGTTTTATTAGTATTAATCTTATTAAGTGCTCTGCATACAGGCGTCCATGGTGTGGAGCCTGGAAAGATTATTGGTGGTCAACAATCCACATTGCCTGACTGGTTTAAAGACAGCTTTTTAGATATTTCTGAAGATGTAGAAGAGGCCAAAGATGAAGATAAGCATCTGATGCTTTATATGCATCTTTCGGGTTGTCCGTATTGTTACAAGATGATTGAAGAGGGGTTTAAGAACTCAACCAACACTCAAATTATTAAAGATAATTTTAACGTTGTTGCGATCAATATTAAAGGCAATAAGGAAATCTCCTTAAACGAAAATCTCACCATGACAGAGTCTGAGGTGCGTGAGCACTACAAGGTTAACTTTACCCCGACTATTGTTTTTTTGGATCAAAATAATCACTTAGTTTATAAAGTTAATGGTTATCGTTCGCCACAGAATTTTAAGCATGCATTAGATTTTGTTAGTAGTCGCTCATATCAACAAATGAGCTTGGCGCAATTTATCAGCAATCAGGATAGAAGGAAACGCTACACGTTAAGAGTGCATGACAGTTTCCAGGAGATTTCTGATTTAAGTAAGAAACGTCAAAAGCCGCTTTTAGTTTTATTTGAAGATCAATATTGCGTATTGTGTGATCGACTGCATGATGGTCATTTAAATAACCCTGAAGTCATTCAGCTGTTGGATTTGTTTGATGTAGTGCGTCTAGATGCGGAATCTAACCAGCCGATTGTTGATGTGGATGGTAATAAAACCACGCCAAAAGCTTATGCTAAAAAATTAGACTTAATTTATAGACCTGGCATTGTTATGTTTGATCAAGGTAAGGAAGTGATGCGCATTGATGCGTTGTTGTATAGTTATCATTTTGCCGGGCATTTGCGCTATATTGGCGAGCGCCATTATTTACAATACCCTGAGAGTGTGTTTGATTATTTAACTGTTTATAAGCAGTCAGTACTAGAATCAGGCCAGAATATTGACTTGTCAAAATAAATCAATTAACGGTTTTTCTGCCAAACCAAAATTCGATTATTTGCTGGCATTGGATAATCTTTAAGCAAAGTTAATCCTGCCTCTTTAGCTAAATTATTAAGCGCTTCAAAATCCCGAATTGCACTGTGTGGATTTTGCTGTGCAAGCCATAAATCAAAATTAGCATTACTCTGGCTAGTGTACTGGCCGTTGTAATTAAACGGCCCATATAAAATAAACAAGCCATCAGCATTAAGTGACGTACCTACACCTTTAAAAAAGTCTAGCACCATCTCCCAACTCATGATGTGAGCTGTATTGGCAGAAAATACAGCATCATAAGTTTTGTCTGGCCAGTTATCACATACATTTAGTGTTAGGGTGTTAGGCGTATTGGCTAATTTTTCATCATTTATCCAGGCATTGATACTAGGCAAGTACATTGCTTGATCACTGGCCTGCCAAGTTAGATGAGGTAACTCTTTGGCAAAATACACACAATGTTGGCCTGTGCCACTACCCACTTCAAGTACGGATTTAGCGGTAGATAATAACGGCTTAATAATCTCAAGGATAGGATCTCTATTTTGATCGCAAGAGGGTGAATGATGTTTCATTGATCTTTGTATGGGTTATGAGTATTAACTTGCGTCATGTATTTTTGAATGTGTTCTCGCTCCATCTCACAAAAATCCTTAATAGGTTGTTTAAAGCCTTCGTCTTTAATCCAATGAGCTGATTGAGTAAGAGTAGGTACAAACCCTCGTGCTACTTTATGCTCACCTTGTGCGCCAGGCTCAAACACTTGTAAGCCGTGTTTAATGGCGTATTCAATCCCTTGATAGTAGCAAGCCTCAAAATGCAAGTGATCCACCTGTTCAGAACATCCCCAATGACGACCGTAAAGATGGGTATCGCTTTTAAACATTAAAGATCCGGCAATGCATCGACCTTCAAAATCAGCTAAAAATAGCAATATTTGATCAGGCATGGTTAAAGCAATATCTTTAAAAAACTCTAAATTTAAAGTTGGTGTGCCGCTTTTTTCTAGAAAAGTTTGATTGTAAAAATTTGAGAAATTTTGCCAATCAGCTTCAGTGGCGCTATTTCCATCGAGTTGACGAATACTAACACCTGATTTTTCAACCTTTGAACGCTCTTGACGGATATTTTTTCGCTTTTTTTGCTTTAAATTGGCTAAAAAATCATCAAAATTGGCATAATTTTGGTTAATCCAATGAAATTGGCAATCATGACGTATAAAAAGTGAATTTTCCTTAAAAAAATCAATCTCATCGTTTGGAAAAAGGCAATGAAAACTACTGGCATTAATTTTTTCGCAAATTTTGTAAATGCTATCTAATAACACTGGAAATACTCGATTTTCATCAGATTTGGCAGTTATAAATCGCACACCACTTGCTGGCGTGTAGGGAATGGCTGAAACCAATTTTGGATAGTAATTTAGCCCGTGTCTTTCATAGGCATTATGCCAAACATGGTCAAACACAAACTCACCATAATTATTATATTTTTCGTACAAAATAGCTGCACCAATTAGCACATCATTTTCAGTGATAATCACATGTCTGGGGATCCACCCAAATTTCTCACCAACACAATGGTGTTTTTCCAGTGCGTTTAAGAATTCATGCTTGCAAAAAGGATTGTTATCAGTAATCAACGCATTCCATTGCGCGCTATCAACCTCAGCTATATGATTAACAATGGTAACTTGCATTTATAAGCCAATTAGCTCCAAATAATTGGCGTAGCGCAATGGGTGAATATCACCACTTTCAACCGCTGTTTTGATGGCACATTTTGGCTCCTTAATATGCGCACAATTTCTAAATTTACATTGACCAATGAACGGCTTAAACTCTTTAAAGCCGCTTAATATTTCTTTATCGGTTAGCTCGTCTAGCTTAAACTCTCGAATACCCGGAGAGTCAATTAAATCACCCCCGGAAGGAATGTGATAAAGCGTGGTGTTGGTAGTAGTATGCTTGCCAAGTTTGCTTTTGGTAGATATCTCATTCACGCGCAGATTAAGATCTGGAATTAGCTCATTAATCAGCGAGGATTTTCCCACGCCAGATTGGCCTAAAAATATGTGAGTTTTGTCATTAAGTTGAGACTTGAATTCAGCTATATTGATTTTCTCATTAACACTTAAATAGCTAACGTTATAGCCAGCAGATTCATACATAGAAAAGTCACGCTTAACTTTATCAATATCACTGCTGAGTTCGATTTTATTCACCACAATATTAATCGGTAAATTGGCGTTTTCAGCCACCACTAGATATCGATCAATCAGCTCAAATTGATAATGCGGCTCAATCGACACTACTAGCCACAACTCATCAATATTTGCGGCAATTAGTTTTTGCGATCGAACTAGTGAGTTTTCACGAGCAAGTAGGGCGGTAACTACGCCTTCGCCATTATCGGTAGTTTGATAAATTACCTGATCACCCGCAACGGAAAGTTCAATGTTGCGTCTGCCAGTACATTGGAACATTTCTCCAGATTCGGCCTCAACCAACAACCGCTGGCCGTAGCGAGTAATAACCAACCCAGTTTGTGCATCCCCATCATCTAGCTCGGCATCGTCGCTGTTGTCAGCGGCGCGGTTGGCTCTAGCAATACGCTCAGCTTGGATTTTTTCAATACGCCATTTTTGGCGTCGTGTTAAGCTCAATTATTTGTCAAATTTATAGTACTGTGTGTTTAAGAAGTCTAGCACAGCTGCCTCTTCTTCAGGGAACCAGCCAGTGCCTAGATTGTTAGCACAAGCACTTACTTGGCCTTTTAAACTGAAATGATTTTGAATTTTGCTATTATCTCTCGTGTACATTTCACTACCATGACAGCTAACACAAGATTCATTGTGAAGCTCTTTGCCTTCTTCATTGGCAAATGTAAGTGTACTGGCAAGTAGGGTTGTGGTTAATAATAATGCTTTCATTGTATTCTCCGTTGTGTGTTTTAAAGTATACCGCTTATTCATTAAAAAAGAAAAACTCGGTATTTAAAAATTCTTCTGTGTCTTGCACATCTTGATCGTTCCAATCCAGTTGGAAGTGGTTGCTACACGCCTCAATCATATGGCGAAGTTCGATGCGGTTAGTCATTTCGTTCCAGCCTAAAGATTGATAAGGTGTGTGATGGCATTTAGCGCAGCTTTCATCGTACAGCAATTTACCATCAGCAATATTGGCTACAGCCAAGCTAAGGCCAGGTAACAGAGCAAGGGCTAATAGTTTAGCTTTCACTTGCTTTAAGATGGTTGATTCGAATTGACGCTTGAGGGTGTGAATCATGAAATGCAGAATATAGTTTATCTGGCGTAAGCGTTGCTGCATTATCGCGGTATAGTTTCACCAAGCTCGAGACTAAGTCATCGGCATTGGTGTGTTTGGCGGCAAAAGCATCTGCTTCAAACTCATGTTTGCGCGACAGAGCATTGCTAATGGGTGCAATAAAAAAACTAAATACCGGCATAACCAGTGTGAATAAAATTAACGCAGTATGGTTGCTCATAGTTTCAACACCTAGCCCGTGGAAAAACCACGGCTGATTAATTAAGTAGCCCAATAAGGCCAAACCAAATAACGAGATGGTAAATGAAGTAATCATATGTTTGCGAATATGCTTGTGATGAAAATGCCCAAGTTCATGGGCAAGAATTGCCTCAACTTCTTGATCTTCCATACCTTCTAGTAAGGTGTCAAAAAACACAATGCGCTTGTTTTTGCCAATACCGGTAAAGTAAGCGTTACCGTGGGAAGATCTTTTAGAGCCATCCATCACAAACACGCCATCACTTTTAAAGCCAGTGCGAGTTAGTAGATTATCAATCTTAGCTTTAAGCTCAAGATTGTCCAGTGGTTTAAATTTGTTAAATATTGGTGCAATGTAAGATGGATACAGCCAAAACATCAGTAGCGAGAAACCGGTTAGTACAAGCCAAACATAAGCCCACCAGAATTCGCCCATGGTACCCATTAAATATAAAATGGCATAAATAAGTGGCAGACCAATAATTAGCATTAGCAATAGGCCTTTAAGCATGTCACCAAGAAAGGTGCCTGCAGTCATTTTATTAAAACCAAACTTTTGCTCAAGCACAAAGGTGCGATAAATACTAAACGGTAAATCAATAATACTGCCAATAATCATTAAGCTTAGAATAAAGC
>LWDU01043556.1_pt1 | contig 10289 bp, 8 predicted proteins | sample 727161 | NCBI WGS metagenome assembly LWDU01 (sample SAMN04566230, study PRJNA314399) | hydrothermal vent metagenome | isolation source: deep sea hydrothermal plume seawater | place: Mexico: Gulf of California, Guaymas Basin | collected 2004-07-11 | reverse complement strand
AAACGCCTCTGGCTCAAATAGCCTCCTCACGGGGGTAGGGGTTGTGTATTTAGTGCTTACGCATTCTATGATAAGTTTTTGTAACTTTCTCCATGAAGCACTACTTGAAAATATTGGGTTTAGCAAGACGTTAGCTTTCATTAAACCCTATAACTAACCAATAATAATTTTATTTTGAAAGATTCGCCAACAACTACACATAGACTTATGAAAAATCTACTTTACCTCACATTAGGCATGTTTTTACTTGTTTCATGTGAAAAGGAAAAAATTGCAGAAAACAATAAATTTGATTTCGATGGAATCGATTTAGCAATAAAACCAGGAGATAACTTTTTTAACCACGTAAATAAAACGTGGTCAGATAAGGCTGTAATTGCAGATGACCAAGCCGGTGTTGGTTCTTATAGCTTCTTAAATATTCCTCAGAAAGAACTATTAGAAGACATTTTAGAAGAAGTCTCTAGTGGAACTCATGAAAAGGGTAGTGCTGATCAAATGGTTGGAGATTTTTACAGTTCAGGGATGGAGACTATTCGCATCAATGAACGTGGCTTTGAACCCATTCAACCTTTGCTTGATGGAATAAATTCAATTACTACGATTTCGGAATTGATGCAATTTGTTGCAGATGAGTTTAAGTCAGGAAATGGTTCACTTATCAGTATGGGTGTTTCTCCAGACAATGAAAATAGCAGTGTAAACATGTTGCATTTTGGTCAAACCGGTCTAGGGTTGCCAGACCGTGATTACTATTTTAAAACAGACGAATCTACCATTGAAATCCAAAAGGCTTATCAGTCATATTTGTCCACACTGTTTGAATTAACAGGAAATGATAATGTAGAGAAAAACACAGCTATTGCTTATGATATTGAAAAGCAGTTGGCAGAAGCTCATAAAACACGAATTGAACGTAGAAATGTAAAAGCTAATTATAATAAACTGGCAGTATCAGATCTTGATAAAAATCAACCCAATATAGGTTGGGGCAATTTGCTAAAAAACTTGGGTGCAGAAGCTGATTCTGTTGACGTCCGTCAATCGGCATATTATGACAAATTGAATGATATGCTTGGTTCTATTTCTTTAGATGATTGGAAAACATATTTAAAAGCGAATGTAATGACCAATTATGCTGATATCTTAAGTGAGCCTTTTGAAACGACATCTTTCGAATACACAAAGGTTATATCTGGACAGGCAGTTCAAAAATCACGAGCTCAGGTAATGGTTCAGAAGGTTGATCGACAACTTGGTTTTGCACTTGGAAAATTATACGTAGAAAGATATTTTGACGAAGAGGCGAAAAAGAGAGTGTTGGATTTGGTAAACAATCTGCAAAAAGCTTTTGAAAGCAGGATCGATCAACTTGATTGGATGAGTGACAGCACAAAAGTTAAGGCTATAGAGAAATTATACACTATTACTAAGAAGATTGGGTATCCAGATGTATGGAGAGAATACGGTAATGTAAAAATAGAAAAGGACAAGTATTTTGAGAATGTCGTTGCTTTGAGACAAAACGATTATCAATATAGGTTAGATAAGCTGCATAAATCACCTAACAAAGATGAGTGGGGTACAACTCCATCTACAGTAACAGCATACTATAATCCTCCACTAAATGAGATTGTGTTTCCTGCAGGAATTTTGCAATTCCCTTACTTTGATTTGAACGCAGATGATGCTATTAATTATGGTGGGATTGGAATGGTAATAGGCCATGAACTGACCCATGCGTTTGACGATCAAGGTGCACAATTTGATAAAGATGGAAATGTAAAAAACTGGTGGACTGATGAAGATTACGAAAAATTCAAAGCAAAAACACAATTGGTTATTGATCGATATAGCTCATATACTGTTTTGGACAGTTTGCATTTAAAAGGGGCATTAACGGTTGGGGAGAACACTGCTGATAATGGTGGAATTTCAATTGCTTATGATGCTTTTAAGTTAACAGAGCAAGGACAGGACACTACAAGAATTAATGGACATACACCTGACCAACGTTTCTTTTTATCAATAGCCCGAATTTGGCGTGTAAAAACACGTGATGCGTATTTACGCAATTATGTAAAAACCAATTCGCATTCACCACCTATCTGGCGTGTAAATGGACCATTAATGAATTTCACACCATTTTACGAAGCATTTGACGTGCAAGATCGTGATAAAAATTACAGACCAGAAGAAGAAAGAATAAAGATTTGGTAAAAGCTTATTTATCGAGGATTTAGAGGTGAAAAGAATGAATAAAACGAAAAGCTAACATAGTATATAAGCCATTAAAAACGGCACACAACAATGTGTATGAAATCAAGGATTAAAGCAAGAGCCCAGCAGTAGCGGGCTTTTTTGTTTATAAAAGAGACACCCACATTGTTGGGTGATTATTTTTTTCCCACCAATCCGACTCGGTGATTGATTTATGCTTTGATTTATTTGATATGTTCTTCAAAAAAGATCTGCCAATTATTTATCAATTGTCATCACTAAAAACTCCAGCTAAAGATAGATTTGCTTTACTTTGTGCTTTATCAGCACTTTCCATGTGAGCATCGTATCCTGGCTTATAATTTTTCATGCTATTAGCAGCATCTTTTGAAGTTTTAGCGCCACCAGAATGCTTCAAATATGAAGATCCTGCAACTCCAGCGGCTGCAAGAACAACCGCTTTACCAAACATTGGGTTTTCAACTATTTTTTCGATCATAGATTCTTGATTTGGCTTTCTTTTTCCTGTCAGTCTTTCAGGAGGTTCCTTCCCCATAATTTCCCATGCCAATACTTCAAGCTCTGTAATAAAACCATCAGGTTCGCCTTTATAACGAAATGAATATTTCTTTGGTTTTGGCTTTGCAGCATCAAGCTTTCGCACTTTAACCCTATATTTATTTTTTTTAAAACTAATTGAACCCGCCAATAATTGCTGAACACCTAGAGCACCTAAACCTGCCTGTAAACATTCATCCGATATACAGCCTGTTGTTACAATTTCCAATCCCGTTATTTTTTCATTGATATTTTCCTGATCCATTAACGAGTTATCTGAATAAAACTTGAGTTTCCAAATCAGTGATCCCAGAACCTGAAAATTGGACTGCAGCAATTGGAGGACTATCTTGCGCACTTTCAGTTTGGCCCAATACAAACGCATATCCAAGAAAAATACATATACAAAGTAGTCTTTTCATAAGCCGATCTCCTTTATGAATAATTGGATTTAATAATTGTAGAATATATGCCATATTTAGTTGAAGTTTATGATTATTCTTTTACTTCAATTCTTTATATGAACCTAAAATCGAAAATTGAAATAGAAATGACAGATGAGGAAAAAGAATTAGAAAAACAAGCTGACGAATTATTAAAGAATGCCAACCAATAACTATATTAGTTTCTATTAAAATTAAATAAAGGAGATACCCTAACTATTATTTAATTTTTTGTAAGTTATTCTATGAAGCACTACTTGAAAATATTTGCTTTCACCCTCGCCCTCACTCCTGGAAGTCATTTTTGTAAAATACTTCAAGTCTGAAACCATAAACTAACAGAACCGAAACACTTTATCTAAGGGTAGCATATTGGTAGCAGTAAACAGTAGTTTTTGGGGTATAATTCAACAAAACAAAGCTACCTAGGGAATTAGGTATAAGCGCAGGGACTCGAACCCCGGACACCCGGATTATGATTCCGGTGCTCTAACCAGCTGAGCTACGCCGCCATATTGCCATTAAAAAAGCCGCCGAACTTACAGGAATAAATTATTTTTCTTCAAACTATTTGTATGTGGTTTCCCATATTCACTTTTAAATTCTGCCGCTTTTATAACATAACGTAATTGTTTACAATCGATTTATTCAAGGAGAAATAATGTATCATTCAATTGAAGATTTTATGAGTTTTATTGAAGCGAAGAATTATGGTGAAAAAGAATTTCACCAGGCGGTTCATGAGGTGGTTGATTCTCTGTGGGGTTTTTTGCAGGATCATCCCGATTATCTCCATGCAAATATTTTAGAAAGAATCACGGAACCGGAACGTGTTTTTATTTTCCGTGTTCCATGGAGAAATGACCGGAATGATGTTGAAGTCAATCGTGGATTTCGTGTGGAATTTAATTCAGCGATTGGCCCGTATAAAGGTGGCCTCCAAAAATAGTTTAACCACCCTGCCCATGGGTGGCGGTAAAGGCGGTTCTGATTTTGATCCAAAAGGAAAATCCGATAATGAAGTCATGAGCTTTTGCCAATCATTCATGACAGAATTATGCCATCATATAGGTCCCAACACGGATGTGCCTGCAGGTGATATTGGTGTTGGTGGTCGTGAAATCGGTTACCTCTTTGGCCAATACAAACGCATTCGGAATGAGTTCACAGGCGTTTTAACCGGAAAAGGATTGAACTGGGGCGGAAGTTTGATTCGACCGGAAGCCACGGGATACGGATGCGTGTATTTTGCGAATGAAATGCTCAATACAAAAGGTGAATCTTTTGAGGGTAAAACTGTTTCTATTTCCGGTTCCGGAAATGTGGCCCAGTTCGCGGCAGAAAAAGTGAATGATTTGGGCGGAAAAGTTGTGACCCTTTCAGATTCAAGCGGTTTTATTCACGATCCAGATGGTATTGATGCAGAAAAATTAGCTTTTGTGATGAAAGTGAAAAATGTGAAACGGGAACGAATTAAAGCATATGCTGATGAATTTGGTGCCACTTTTATGGAGAGTCAACGACCGTGGAGTGTTCCTTGTGATGTGGCGCTCCCATGTGCTACTCAAAATGAAATTAGCGGGGACGAAGCCAAGACGTTAGTTAAAAATGGATGTACAACTGTTGCTGAGGGGGCGAATATGCCGACACTTCCAGAGGCGGTTGAAGTTTTTCAAGAACATAAAATTTTGTTTGGTCCCGGCAAAGCTGCCAATGCAGGCGGGGTGGCTGTTTCAGGTCTGGAAATGAGTCAAAATGCAATGCGGATTTCTTGGAGCAGAGAAGAAGTGGATCAGAAACTACACGGCATCATGCAAAGTATTCATACCGCATGTGTTTCCCATGGTAAGAATGGTGATTATACAGATTACGTAAAAGGAGCAAATATAGCTGGATTTATTAAAGTGGCTGATGCCATGATGGATCAGGGTGTCGTTTAATTATTAAATACCAGTAGATTCTGCCTCATCCATTAATTCTTTGATTGGATTCAGCGGTTTTATAATAACACCTTCTCCAGTTTTTCCATCTATTGTGACAGTCACTGGATCATTTAAACAAATCCACTTTGTGTATTTTGTGACAGAGTTTACGTGCTGATCTCGAAGCCACTTCAAATCTAATACATCCTTCTTTTTCTTATGATCAATAGTAAAATAACCAATTCTCATACTGGTGACGTTTTGGAAAAAATGACTGCCGAAAGATGGATCTACGGGATTGAGATATTTGATCCCAATTCACGGGGACACCTAACCAGGGATCTGCGGAACCCCATCGTCCTGGGCCAATTAGAATAAATTTTTCTCCTGTAGGCATAATTTTATTAATGTGTTCGATATCTTGGGCGATGGTTTGTGTATGGGCGGAGTCAAACGTATCAGGATCCACAATGACGATGTTACGAAGGTTTTGAATGACACCATTACCCAAGGCGACAGCGCTGGAACATATGATATCCTTTTTATCTATTGTGTCAATTTCCTGAACCCGGTCCAAACCACCAATCACCATAGGTTTAATCTGCAATAGACAGAATTCATTTTCTTTCGTGTTGTCATTGTCAAGATTGATGGCAAATTCAATTTCAACTGGACAGCCAAGGGCATTTTCTCCTAAGTTCAATATATCGGTAAGCAGGTCTGTGACGGGTGCTGTATTCCATTTGAGTATGGATGGAAAGGTAATAACACGGGTACCTGAAAGTCGGAGGGAATCCCGAACAATATTATCTGCTTCTGAAACAACGCTGCCGGACCATTTTAATTCACCATCATTTTCCGCCACATCCAAAGGGTATGCGGTAGTATTTTTATCTTCACCGTATTTCAGCAATGCCTTTCCCTTCGTGAGATCTAATGCATAAAATTGATTTTGCGAATTGGTGATGGTGGACTTCACAGAATAATATTGGGGTATAATACCAGGGTATTTAGGCGAAAACCGGAGAGATTTCTCTCCTTCTGCAATGGCTCTACCAAGGCCCAGTGCAAGAAAAGCAACACCTTCTTCCCGCTTCATATAGGAAATAGGGTAATAATTAAAACTTTGAGCAGAACCACTGGCGGTGGGGTAGAATCTGTTTTCATGCTGTTTCCCAATTAATTCCATAATTACGACGGCCATTTTTTCTTCTTCATGGCGATGGACGGAATTTTCGATTAATGATTTAGGCTCTTTAAAATAGGTTGAGGCATAGACCAACTTTATGGCTTTAGTCAGTTGATCGAGCCTTTGTTTTTTTGATTTTTCAACATTTGGAAGCATATAAGTGGAATACATTCCAGCCAGGGGCTGGTACTGGGAATCTTCTAACAGACTTGAGGATCGAACCGCTATTGGAAATTTGACATCAGACAAATATCGAGAAAGGGTTGAGGTTAATTTCTTTGATAGAGATGCCTTTAGGAATGCCCTTGTAATAGATTTATCAGATTTCTTTTTAGAAAATGCAATTTTCCATAATTTATTATTATTCATAAAGGAATCAAACTCATCAGTCCCAATAACTGCTACCTTTGGAATTCTAATTAGTATATTTGGATAGGTGATCTTGAATGCATTATCAGCCAGCATGTGATTCATGAATGCAAGTCCTCGTGCTTTTCCTCCTAAGGAGCCACTTGCCAAACGAACAAAATTGAGTGATTCATATTTTGACGCCGCAGAATATTGGACAATTCGCCCATCAAGATGGGCTTGAATTCTCATATCAATTCGTTCAATGATATATGTACGTAGTTCTTCTAATGTGTCAAAATCACTAATTTTTACGGGACGAATATCTGAAGCAAGGGAAAATTCTCCCCGGACAGCGAACCAGTTTGAAAAGTGATTTTTTGATGCATGGTATTCCAGTGATTTTTCATGAATTTTCAACAAAGATTTTCGCAATTCGGGTAAATCATTGGCACGGGTAATTTCATTACCTCTGGAATCCCTGAATACAAAATCGCCAAACCCAAAATTGCTGACTATAAAATCATCCAAATCCTTCAGAAGCGTTTCAGACTCTTTGCCGATAAAAGTACAATTTACTTTTTTGGCATCTTTATAATGATCCGGATTTGTGGACTGGAGTAATACGGGTATGTTTAAATCTTTTTGACGTATGTGTTCCACCAATTTCACACCGGCATTTTTATCCAATTTATTATAATTCCCAGAATATTTTGTTGATATTTATCATAATAATGAATGGCATCTTCATAATTAGACACTAGAATAATCTTTGGCCGGGCACGGAATAATAATAATCGATCGGTATCAGACAAGCTTTTGTTAATTAAATCCCGGGCATGCTTTAAAGCGATTTGATAAATAAGTGGCATGAGGGTTGAATAGTATCTTGGATTGTCTTCCACCACTAGGATAGATCGGATATCTGCAATTTTATAATCCCGTTTAATATTTTTTTTGTCTTCGTAATATTTTATAATTGCAGGAAACACATTGGCATTCCCGGACCATATAAAGATTTTGTCTATCGATTTTTCGATACCGATTTCCGGAAGCTGTTTGATTTCTGAGGGGTCAAAAGCGAGAAGGATAACCGGTTTTTTCGGATAGAGTGCCTTGACTTTTTTGCCAAAAGTAACCGGATCCATATCTGCAATTCGCATCATAACAATGACCATATCATATTTTCGGTGGGATAGCATATCCATGGCTTTACCAGCGCTCTTAGCGTGCCAGACACGGGGAGCATAACTCAGATTCATCCCGATGTATTCATAAAGAATTTGTTGAGTTAGGCGGCCATCTTCTTCCAAAATAAACGCATCATAAGGGCTTGCAACCAACAGAATTTCATGGACGCGATGCAGCATCAAATCTTGAAAATTAAGGGTGGATTTTGATTTAGAAGCCATTGTGGATCGATATAAATAGAATTTTATGTAGATTCAACCGATGAATTATTTACAATCTGCCGGTAATATAATGATGAAATTGGTATTCCCCAATTTTTGTCTATCCTGTAATAAGGATATAGATCATGCCATTCTATGTAATCCGTGTTTGGATAAGTTGGAAGTAACTACCCATCAAAATCGAATCAATGATATTCATTTTTCCGAATTTATTGACGAAGCATATGTATGCTGGTGGTATAATAATATTTTGCAGGAAGTCATTCATAAAATGAAATATTCGGATCGTGCTCGAATCGGATTAGAAATGGGACATTTAGCTGCCAATAACTTTGAAGCGTCCGTGTACAAACAATTAGATTATATAACACCAGTCCCTCTGCATCATATCAAAAATAGAGAACGGGGGTACAACCAGGCTATGTGGATTGCAAAGGGATTTGCAAAGGAAGTAGGTATTCCTATGGATTCTACCATTATAAAAAGAAAAATTCACACGATTTCACAAACAACACTTGATCGTGAAGAACGACTTCAAAATATGGAAAATGCTTTTGTAACTTCCCGCCCCTTGAAAGAATTAAAAATTGGAATTATTGATGATGTTTTAACTACGGGAGCAACCATGTCTGCCTGTGCAAAAGCGCTTAAAAAAAATGGTGCCGCACATGTGACAGCCCTTACGTTAGCGACACCCATCATTAACCATTAGAAACATCTCGTGATAAAATCTCTAAAAACATTTGACCTAAAAGATAAGCGTGTCCTTATGCGTGTGGATTTTAATGTACCGATAGAAAATGATCGTGTTACTGATGATTTTCGAATTAAAGCTGCACTGCCATCGATTCAATATTGTCTAAAGGCTGGTGCCAATATTGTCCTCATGTCCCACTTAGGTCGTCCAAATGGACAAATAGACCCAGAAATGAGTCTCATTCCCGCGGGAGAAACATTGGCAGATTTATTGGAAATGCCCATCAAATTCTCTGACGATTGTATATCAGAAGATGCTCACGATGTTTCTCTCAGTCTCCGTGGCGGAGAAATTCACTTATTAGAGAATTTGCGATTTCATTCAGAAGAAACGAAAAATGATACCGTTTTTAGCACTCAGTTGGCGAAGCATGGTCAAGTATATATCAATGATGCATTCGGAACGGCCCATCGTGCCCATGCATCCAACGTGGGAGTCACCAAACATTTTTCACACAAAGGAATGGGATTTCTGGTTGAAAAAGAATTACAGTATTTATCCGAAGCTATGAATAAACCGGATAGACCATTAACAGTGATTTTGGGTGGTGCAAAAATTGATACTAAATTGAATTTGATTACCCATGTGGCAGGCATGGCCGATTATATTCTTATTGGTGGCGGAATGGCATTCACTTTTTTAAAAGCGCAGGGCAGGGAAGTTGGCAATTCATTGGTTGATCCATCCATGCTTTCCACAGCAAAAGGAATCATGGCCAGAGCCCGGGGAAAATCCAAATTAATTTTCCCAACAGACTTTGTATGTGCGGAATCCTTGGACAAAAGCCAACAGGCAGAAATTTATAAAGTGGGTGATATACCCAATCACCTAATGGGATTGGATATTGGTCCTGAGACCATCAGTCGTTATTTGGAAATAATTTTAAAATCAAAAACAATTTTATGGAATGGTCCCATGGGCGTATTTGAAGTGGATGGTTTTCATAAGGGGACAGAAAAAATTGCGAAAAGAATGGCTGACGTAACCGTCAATGAAACATTAACCATTATTGGCGGAGGTGACTTGGCCGCTGCCGTTAATAAATTCGGATTGATGGAAAAATTTAGTCATGTTTCAACCGGTGGCGGCGCGTCATTAGAACTGTTATCAGGAAAATCATTACCTGCTATTTATTCATTGGAGTTATAGGATGAAAACCAAACCCATTATCGCCGGAAACTGGAAGATGCATAAAACTCTTACCGATGGGATATCTTTCGTCGGTAAAATCCGAAATCGAATATTGGATAAGGAAAAAGTGAAGGTTATATTCTGCCCGCCTTTTAACTTGCTCTTTTCCATAGTTGACGCATTGGATGGTACATCCTTTGGTGTGGGGGCTCAAAATGCCCATCATGAATCCCAGGGTGCATTCACGGGAGAAATCTCTGTTGAAATGTTGAAATCCATGGGGGTTCAGTATGTGATTATTGGTCATTC
>LWDU01032883.1_pt1 | contig 10292 bp, 12 predicted proteins | sample 727161 | NCBI WGS metagenome assembly LWDU01 (sample SAMN04566230, study PRJNA314399) | hydrothermal vent metagenome | isolation source: deep sea hydrothermal plume seawater | place: Mexico: Gulf of California, Guaymas Basin | collected 2004-07-11 | reverse complement strand
TTATTGATAAAAGATTTTCAGATAAAGCAGTTAAAACTACAATGTGGATAATTTACGCATTTACATTTATTCTATTTGGTCTCAATATTGCATTATCATATATGAAATCTGGTTGGTTTACAATCTAAAATTACCTAAAAAATTATGGTAAGTTTGTTAAACATACTTACGCACAATTTACATTTAAAATTTTGATTTTAAAAAAGGCCTTTTCTTTTATAATTCATAACGTAAGGGTAGAAGTTATTTTTTTAATAAAATTATTTTATAACCATTACTTGAGAATCTGCAATTTCAATAATTTTTTCAGGTTCATTCTCAAAAAATTCTTGGAATGCTTTTGTAATTCCAGGCATTGAATTAGCCTTATAATCATGACTTACAATTCTTCCACCTTTAACCATTCTTGGCCAAAAAAATTCTAATGAATCAATGGTACTTTGATAAAGATTAGTATCTAAATGAACAAAACAGAATTTTTTGTCTAAAATTGAATTAGCTGTTTCTGGAAAAATACCTTTAAAAAAATAAACATTTTCATATTTTTCAAGATATTTTTTTACAAAGTCAACACTTGTATCATGTAACCATCCTGATTGTACAAAAAGATCATACTCTTTTGTTTTTGGTAATCCTTCAAAAGTATCAAATAGATAAAGATTTTTCTTACCTTTAGATTCACATAACAATTTTGATGTTCCGCCTTTATACACTCCAACTTCAGCAATATCACCTAAAAGATTTTTCATAGATTTTAATGAAGAATACAAAGTATATTGTTCATCATTATCTGCTCCTCTATTATCACCAATTTCTTTAATTATACGTAAAAAATTTGAATCAAATTTTTCATACATTTGTTCTGCAAATAGCAAAGAATGAAAATAATGAACATTGTTAAACCCAGACTCTTGTAATTTTGGAATAATTTCATAACGAACAGAACTTGAAATTATTAAACAAGTATCAGGAGAAAATGATTTTAATTCATCAAGAGAAATAATTTTAATTCCACATAACATAGTATTCCATAATTTTGGATTACTATCACAAAAAAGAAGTTGTTGTTTTTTGAAACCTTTTAAAATTAGATTATAAAAAACTCTTACTCCCCTACTTCCAGCACCATAAAGAATTATTTGGTTATTTTTATTATTTTCAAGAAATGTGTTTAAATCCTGATTATCGGTACTTTCAGTCATAATTTTTCATACAGTAATTAATTTCAAATTATTTCATTGATGATATAAATATATGTTAATGGGTAATTTAATATGAAAAAATTTTTAGAGAAAATTAAAAATATACTTAACGATACTGTTGGATTTAACTGATGTATACAAAAAAATGGAATCAAAAAAGATACTCAAATTACAAATCACAGATATGAATTAAATGGATGGAAAGAAGATTGAGAAATAAAATATTTGAAGGTAAAAATTGTTTAATCACAGGCGCTACAGGAGGACTTGGAAAACAAATTGCAATAGAATTAGCACAAGCAGGTTGTAATCTTTTTTTAACTGGAAGAGATAATAAAAAATTAGAATTATTAAAAAAGGAATTAAAAATAAAAAATCAAGAAATCGAAATATTTTACAAATCAGCAGATTTAAGAAAGAATGAGGATGTTAATGACTTGATAGATATGGTGCATAAAAAAAATTCCACAATAGATATTCTAATAAATTGTGCTGGAAATTTTCCAGTTAATCCATTATCAGAAAGTAGAATGTAAGAGCACCATTTGTGTTATCTAAAGAATTTTCAAAAGATATGATCAAAAATAAATGGGGACGAATTGTAAATATTGCTTCATCTGGTGCATACAACGGATTAAAAAATACCTCAATATATCGATCATCAAAACATGCTTTACTAGGATTAAGTAGAAGTTTGAGTAGTGAATTAAAAGAATTCAATGTAAGAGTATTTTGTTTTTCACCAGGACCAATGAAAACAGAAATGGGAAAGGAAATCATTAATAAAGAAAATCACAGTGAAAGATTCGATACATTTATGCAGACTAATGAAATAGCAGAATTTATAATATTTGTGATAAGTTTTGAAAATAATTTAATGTCTCCAGAAATTAGAGTAGGAAGAATGGTATGAAGGAAAAAATCAATTTATTTTCTTTGAAAAATAAAGTTATTTTAATAACAGGAGCAGGAAGAGGGATTGGAAAATATTTAGCAGAGAAAATGGCTGAGCAAAATGCAATTGTTTTTTCAATTGATAAAAAATTCCAAAAAAATGTATCAAAAAATGTAAAAAATATTTTTGAAATTGAATGTGATATAACTGATCAACCTAAATTCAAAAAAATTTGTTCAGAAATTATTAAAAAGAAAAAACGAATTGATGTATTAATAAATAATGCAGGCGTATCAATGGCAAATAAAGAATCAGGTAAACTATATGATAAAGATAAATGGGACAAAACAATTGAAATCAATTTAACTTCACATTTCGTTTGTTCACAAGAAGTAATCAAATATATGAGAAAACAGAAAAAAGGTTCAATTATTAATATCACAAGCATTAATGCAGAATTAGGTTTTCCTAGAAATCCAGCTTATGTAGCATCAAAAGGAGGACTTAAAATGCTAGGAAAATCATTAGCCAAAGATTGGGGAAAATATGGAATTAGAGTCAACAATTTAGGTCCGGGATACATAAAAACAGACATGACAGGAAAAACATATTCAAATAAAAAATTGAAATTAGAAAGAGCAAAACATACAATGTTAGGTAGATGGGGTGAAAAGGATGATTTAGTTGGTCCATGTATTTTCTTAGCATCAGATGCATCAAAATACATGACTGGTCAAGATGTTTATGTAGACGGTGGTTGGATTTCTAACAGCTTAATTACAGAATAATAGAAGAATTAAGAAATTTTCCAATCATCAAATGTAATTTGTTCAGCAAGAATTCCATCTAAAGAAAAAATTTTAGAATTGTTTTTTAAAATAGTTTGAAAAACTAAATCTTTTCCTTCAAGAAATTTTTCATACATATTACTTAATTTTATTCCTGAAAGCAAAATTGAATTAGCATTAAAATAATTTGCTAAAGAGATTGCAGATAAACCACTATTATCCATTGTATATACACCTGAAATAATTTTTGGTAAATCATTTTCAAGATATTGAGGAGAAAACCAAAAAATTTCACCCCCCAATTCCAAAATTTTTTTTGGTACATCAGGATGAACAATTAAAGATAATGCATATTTTCCTTTTTTTGTAAAATATTCTTTTTTTGGAGGATGATGATCAACAGTCACGTACAAATCAGATTCAATCATTGTTGAAGGAGTAGTGAATCTAGGTGTAAATTCAGGATGTATATTTTCTCCACGACCACAAATAAGGATTTTTTCACTATCAAAGGATAAATCATGAATTGATTTTTTTATATTTTTAATATTTACTTCAGAATGTGCTTTAATATTTTCAGGAGTAATATTATCAAAAAAGTCTATTTTTGTCAAATTCATTCAACATATACATAATATATTTTTAAATTCTTCGTATATAGTTATGATAAGTATTTGTAACGTTAAAATTGTTTACTAATAAAAAGGATGAAAAATGGAAAATAGTATATTAAAAAATAAAAATTGTTTAATCACAGGTGCAACAGGAGGTTTAGGTAAAGAAATAGCAGTAGAATTAGCAAAAAAAGGAGTAAATCTTTTTTTAACATCTAAAAAAAAGGATTTACAAAAATTGCAATTAGAAATAAAAAAAAACAATAATAAAATTATTGTGGAATATCAATGTGTAGATCTTAGATGTGATGATGGGGTTAAGACATTAATTAAAAATGTTCATGAAAAATTTTCTTCAGTAGATATTCTGATAAATTGTGCCGGAGAAAATCATAGAAAACCATTATCAGAAGAATGTAAGAGCACCATTTGTGTTATCTAAAGAATTTTCAAAAGATATGATCAAAAATAAATGGGGACGAATTGTAAATATTGCTTCATCTTCAGCACATAATGGTTTTAAAAATGCTGCAGTTTATTGTACATCAAAACATGCTTTGCTAGGCTTATCTAGAACATTATTTGCTGAATTAAAAAATCAAAATATAAGAACATTTTGTGTTTCACCAGGTTCTATGAAAACTAGAATGGCAAAAGAAGATAAGGGATTATTAGCTGAACACGATTATAATACATTCATGGAACCTAATGAAGTTGCAGAATTTATCACAAAAATAATTTCCTATGATAATGAAATGATTTCACAAGAGATCAATCTAAGTCGTTTATCAATTAATTAATTTTAAAGATATGGCCAATCAGCAGAATTTATTATCTCTTCAGTTTTAGATAAAGATTTATTATCAGAAATACCTCTACGAAGAATTTTTTTTACAAATACTTTAGTTAAAATCCTACTTACACCAATATCTGAAGAAGTGTAAAGCTCAAGCGAGCGTTTTATTATATCAAGTTGTTCGTTAGTTAAAATAAATTTTATTCTAATTGAATCCTTTAGATGTAATTCAGATAAAGAAATATTTTTGTCATTGGAAAATTTTTCAACATCATATCGAAGAACAACTTCAGGAGTTTTATCTAAATTCTCAAAAATATTTGAAATACATGAAGAATCATAGTTTAAGACATCATCTAAGAAATCTAAATTTTCTTGTGTATTTTGTTGGTTTTCAGATAATAATTTTTCAAGTGTTATTTTTGCGAATTTTTTTAGATCAGGTACAAATCTACTCATAGCGATTGCTTTATGAACAAATAGTAAATTATATCCCAAGTCACCAGAGATGTATGAATCAACAATTCCAGGTTTTTGGATATTTTGAATTAAATCTTCATGTTTTAACCACAATTCTTGTCTAGTATCTTGTTCATATTTTGAAAATAGTTCATCAACACCTCCAAGCATTTTTTCACTGAAAAGAAGTTCCAGCCATCTATATGGAGATAATTTTAAAAATTTTATAAAATCTAATGCAGTTCCAAATAAACCATCATTATGATATATGTGAATTAATAAATGCATTTTTCTACATTTAACATAATCCTCAAATGAAAGAGAGTTGGTACTAATACAAACTTCTTCAATTTCTGCAGCAATTATTTGCTTTCCTAATACATCATAATAACCAAAACAACGGGGTAGAATTCTAAAACGTGTTTTCATTTCAAACTCATTTCGTGTTGAAGGAGTATTCATTTCGGTTCCAGGTAACATCATTAACTGATATGTATTGACATGATTGAATCTTGCATTGATTACTGTGTTAATTGTCTCAAAATGTGATTTTAATGATTCCCCAGGCAATCCAAGTATTATTTCACTCCTAGAATCAGCGTCAATTTCTGCAGCTTCAACAGCCAATTGCATTAAACTATCTCCAGAAATGTTACTTCGCTTAATATTTTTTAATACATCTTCATCTAAAGTTTGAACAGAACCAGATAGTCGTATTGCTCCTTTTACAAGTCGTGCTGCATTTAAAACTCTAGGTTTATTGTTTTTTCCAGTATCACATTGAATATACTCAGGCCAATGATATTTTTCTTGACATATAGCAATAGATTTGCATGTTTCTATGTCTTCATTATACATTCCAAAATTAGAATCAACTAACCATAAATCATTACGACCACCTTTATTTCGAACTTGTTGCATTTTTGAACCAATGTAATTTAATTCTGAATTAATTTTTTCTTCTTTATTTCTATAGATTTTTGAATAATATGACATTCCTTCAACACAAAATGTACATCCAAAAGGACAACCACGAGTAGTCTGTATAACAGGTTGTAATTTTCCATCAAAGAACTCATCCATTTTTCCTTCCAGATATGGAGAAGGGATTTCAGTTAGATCTTTTATTCGTTCAACAGTGGAAGAAATTCTTGGTTGATTATCTGATGAAATGTAATGTACAGAAGGTAATTCAGTTTTTAGATTAGTCTTTTTCATACCTGAACGTATCAATTCAGCAATAAGATTTGCAAAAGCTAGTTCACCTTCACCCTTAATATGAAAATCTATTTCTGGATGATCTCGTAGAAATTTTTCCTGCTCAGATTCTACAACGGGATAGTTTGGACCACCCATTACAATAATAGTATCTGCAGCATACTCCTTTATTCTTCTTGCAAGAGCTAGAGATAATTCTGAATTCCACATATAATTACTAAAACCAATTACATCTGGGATTTCTTTTTCTAAAGCCATAGTTAATTTTTCAGGATATTTGAAAACTCTAATTGAATTATTGAGTTTAACATTTTTTTCAGTAAATGTTGCAATCCCACCAACTGCAGAAGGCATAGATTCAGATGAAATTTGTTGTTGAGTATATGTTGGATCAACTAACCAAATTTTGATATCAGAGGGATTTTCTATTTCAAGATTAACAGAGTTTGATTTCTCTTTTATTCCATCATGTTTAGAATCAATTTTTATTAATGACATTCTTATTTTTTAAATTCCCAGATAATATTTAACTGTCTGTAATAATTTATACGTATGTTTGGAAGAAATCATTTTTTTAATAATTTCATCATTCGTTTTACATCTTTTAAATCTTCAAGAGTATCTATGTTATATGATAATTCAATAGGCATTTTATAAAATCCAATTTTGCCAGAAATTCGACAATTACTCTTTTTAAATGCATCAAGTGTACTTGCAAACAGAGCTCCATTCTCATACAATTGTTCTTTCATATTTTGATGATTAGGTCTTTTTTTAGGATCATAACTAATAGATTTAACACCATCATTTTTTTTATAATTCCATAAAAATGTATAATAAGAAAAACCACTTAAAACAGAATCAAATTTATTTTTAATCAACAGTTTTAGTGCACCATCAATATGATATGAATTTCTTAATGGAGAAGTATTCTGTAAAATAATTATTAATTCAGGTACATAGTTTTCTTTTTCCTTCAAAGAATCTAAAACATGGTTTATTGCAGGTTCCAAACCAATTTTGTCATCAGAGAGTTTTTTTGGTCTTTTAATTACTTCAGATCCATAAAATTTTGCTGATTTTGAAATTTTTTCATTGTCAGTAGAAACGATAGTTCTAGTGATTAGTTTTGATTTTAATGCAGCATTAACTGTATAATATAACAAAGGTTTTTTTTCAATTTCAATAATATTTTTGAACGGGATTCCTTTTGAACCGCCTCTTGCAGGGATTATGGCCAATATTTCCATAGATTTTTTTTATTGATTAAGTATAAAATCTATTATATAATTTAAGGAAAGATTATAACCTTAATTGGAAAAACAGCATTAAAAATGGAATATCAAACAATAGGTAATTTTAAAGAAGATGGATATACAATAATAAAAAATATTATTCCTAATAGAAGAATTAACACATTATTAGAAAATATTTTTAAATTATATTGTAAATTTTCAAATGAAAGTGGAGACGAAATTAAGAAATTAGATGAACCATTTAATCACAGCATATTTCATGAAAAACTAATCAATTTTAGAAAAGAAAAACCAGAATTGTTTGGAGCAATATATGACAGTCTTAAAACTAGTGTAGCATTAAATCAAATTTTAATGGATGATTCAGTTATTGAGAATATATCAAAATTTTTGAATGTAACACCAAGTGAACTTTCAATATCGGAACCTATGTGTAGACTAGATGTTCCAGAAGATAAAAGAAATGTACTTTTTTGGCACCAAGAAAGATCATTTTTTCCTCAAAATAGAGATGGATTAAAAGGAGTAGTTAGTTGGATACCACTCTCTGATGTTGATGAAGAGATGGGAGCAATTCACATATCTCCTAAAAGTCATGAAGAAGGATTTTTAGAACCAAAAACTGAAAAGAAAGAAAATCTTTTACATACAACACAAATTCCAGTCCCAGAAGAAAAAATAAAAAAATATGAAGATGTTATCGTTCCTGTAAAAAAAGGTGATGCAGTATTTTTTAACATGTTGTTATTTCATCGCTCTGGGGTAAATATTTCAAATAAAATACGATTTGCTATACAAGGTAGATTTCATACTATGACTTCAGATGATTTTATACCATTTGATTTTATTAATTACTATAATCCATTCATTAAAAAAGAATTAGAAGAAAAATTTGGTGAATCAGACATACCAAATAATATTAGACAGCCCCCAGTAGCACAAAAATGGAAGTAAATGCAGTAATTCAGGTTAGAACAGGTTCAACCAGATTTCCAGGAAAAATTTTCATGGAATTAAATGGGAAGAATACTATTTTAGATTCTGTGATTAACCAATTAAAATTTTCAAAAAAAATAAAAAGCATTATTCTTGCAACAACTACTCTAAAGCAGGATGAAAAAATAATTGAATATGCAAAAAAAAATAATCTAGATTATTTTAGAGGAAAAGAATTAGATGTATTAGACAGATATTATAAATGTGCAAAAGAATTTTCATTAGATCCAATATTACGCATTACATCAGATGCTCCATTTCTTGATCCTACAATTATAGATAAAGTAATTGAAAAATATGAAAAATCAAATTATGATTTTGTTTCAAATAATATGATTAGAACATATCCTATAGGAATAGATGCAGAAATTTTTTCAATGAGTGCATTAGAAAAAACGTGGAAGGAAGCTGAGCTTCCATCTGAACGAGAACATGTTACTTCATATATGAAAAAAAAGAAAATAACATTCAAAAATTTCAATTTAAAAAATGATTCTAAAATTCCAATTTATCGATTAACAGTAGATAGAAAAGAAGATCTAGAGTTTTTAAGAATAATTTCATCAAAAATTTCAAAGCAGCCAATTCTTTTAAAAGATATTTTAGATCTATTTAGAAAAGAACCAAATATTTTAAAATTATATAACAATATAGATCCTGTAGAAGGATACAATAAATCACTAAATGATGATAAAGAATTTTTAAAGAAAAATGGAAAGAAGATTGAAAAAGACTTTAGTTTTAAAGAAACTATTTAGTTTTAAATCACTTACTAAGAACTTCAACTAATTCAATAGGTGTATTATCAGGATCTAAACAAAATGTCACTTTTGCAAATCCATCAGGGGATTTTTGAGGAGGAGCGTTAAATTTGACTCCATTATTTGAAAGATATTCATATGTTTTATCAAGATCATCCACAGTAAAAGCTACATGAGAAGCTCCTATTGTAAAAAAATTCCTTGGTTGAACATTGCTAAAAGATTCTGACTCTATTAATTCTATTAATGCTGTTCCATTATTGGCAGTAAGTTTTGCAACTTTATTTTTAACATTTTTCTGGGATAACATATTATCAAGGAATTCTCCCTCTTCATTTGCAATGCTTTTAATTTTTAAATTCAGTAGATCGCAATAAAATTTTAGAGATGTATCCATATTTGATACAACAATTCCTGCATGCCTAACTTCTTTAATCATAATTAAAATTATAAAATCAAGTAATATAAAATTCTCGTTAAAATTTGAAATGTTTTTTTTTGAATTATAAAGAAATAGTTAAGATTTTTGTACATATTGCACTCAGAATTACTTTGAACTAGTATATCACCATTGTAATATAGAAATATTTCTAGATTATTTTCAAATAAACAATTTTTTGGTATTTCAATGAATTTCATAAATATATGAGTTTCATTACAGATATTCTCTTTTGAATTAGAAATCTTTCTATATACATAATTAATAATTTATGCCTAGATGTTTATAATAGACTAGTAAATAGGTCTAAAGAATCATTAATGAAAAATAATAATTAAATTTATGATATGTGATAGATGTAATAATCAGGCAGCATATACAAGAAAATATTCTGGTGAAAAGCTATGCTCTCAATGTTTTTCAAAATCTATTGTAAAAAAAACTGCTAAAACAATTTCAAAATACAAAATGATTAAGCATAATGAGTTAGTTGCAGTTGCAGTATCAGGTGGAAAAGATTCATTGGCATTACTAAAAGTTATTCATGAAATGTCATTAACACATAGTTTTAGAATTAAAGTAATAACAATTGATGAAGGAATTCCAGGATATAGAAATGAGGCATTAGAAATTGTCAAAAAAGTTTGTGGTGAACTTAATGTAGATCATAAAATATATTCTTATAAAGATCTTTTTGAATTAACACTTGATGAAGCATTAGATTTAAGAGAAAATGAGAAAACATCATCATGTTCAATATGTGGAACATTTCGAAGACGTGCAATGGATTATGCAGCAAAAGATATTGGAGCAGATGTAATTGCAACAGGTCATAATTTAGATGATACATTACAAACATTTGTGATAA
>LWDU01041446.1_pt1 | contig 10294 bp, 7 predicted proteins | sample 727161 | NCBI WGS metagenome assembly LWDU01 (sample SAMN04566230, study PRJNA314399) | hydrothermal vent metagenome | isolation source: deep sea hydrothermal plume seawater | place: Mexico: Gulf of California, Guaymas Basin | collected 2004-07-11 | reverse complement strand
CGGGCGTCTTCGCCGGCTACTGGAACCGGCCTGAGCAGACGGCCGCGACGTTCACCGAGGACGGCTGGTTGATGACCGGCGACGTGGGCGAATGGGTGGGCGGCAGCCATGTGCGAATCATCGACCGCATCAAGGACATCATCATCACGGCGGGTGGAAAGAACATCTCGCCGTCGGAGATCGAGAACAGCCTCAAGACCTCGTTGTACGTCAAGGAGGCCATGGTCATAGGCGACCGTCGGAAGTTCCTCTCGGCGCTTATCGGGATCGAACTGGACACCGTGGGCGACTGGGCCCTGCGAAGGAACATTCCCTACACCACCTACCGGGACCTCTCCGAGAAGCCCGAGGTCCTGGAGCTCATCCAGGGCGTGGTGAACGAGACCAACGAGAAGTTCGCCCGGGTGGAGTCGATCCGGAAGTTCCGGATGATTCCCAAGGAACTGGACCACGAGGACGGCGAGCTCACAGCAACCCAGAAGATCAAGAGGTCTTCCATGGAGGAAATGTTCAATGAGCTCATAGAAGATATGTACGCGTGAGTGGTCTCCCCTTGGTGTTGGCTGCCAACGCTTTCGACACCTTTGTCCAGACCCTCTTCAAGGCCCTAGCTCTAGGGTCGCTTTATGCGCTCCTGGCGCTCGGCTTCGTCCTCATCTACAAGGCCACCCAGACGGTCAACTTCGCCCAGGGCGCCCTGGCTCTTGCTGGTACTTGGTTTTTGTCCATGATCTTTATGGACTGGAACGTCCCCGGCCGTTGGATCGGGGGCCCCGGCTGGATCCACTGGCTCATCGCGTTGGTGCTGGCCGCAGCCGCTACGGCGGTGCTTGGGCTTGTCATCGAGCGGCTGACAATCCGGCCGATGATCGGTGAACCCATCTTCTCGATGGCCGTCATCACCCTCGGCCTTGAAGTAGTGATCCGCGTCGTCGCCTTCGATGCGGTCAACACAACGCCTCGGGTCCTCGGCGTCCCGTGGGGCGCCGGGACCTTCAAGATCGGCGGTGCCATGGTCGCCTGGTCCTACGTGGCGGCCATCGGCATGGCAGCCGTTGCCTTTCTCGGCACCTGGCAATTCTTCAAGACGCGAACCGGCGTCGCCATGCGGGCCACAGCATTTGATCAGGAAGCCGCATTGGCCCAGGGCATCAACGTCGGACGGATCTTCGCCATCGCCTGGGCGGTCGGGTCTGCCCTTGCTGCAATCTCTGGGATCTTCGCATCCATGCCGCCCTGGGGACCGGCAGGCATGGCCAGCCGGGACGGAGCGTTCTTTGCTTTTCGAGCACTACCAGCGGTCATTCTGGGCGGTCTGGATTCGGCCATCGGAGCACTCGTCGGTGGCCTCATCATCGGTTTCGCGGAAGTATTTGCTGGCCAGTACCTCGCTAGGTACACAGGGGTACTTGGGGCCGGCTACCAACAGGTCGTGCCCTATGTCGTCATGCTCATAGGCCTCCTGGTCAGGCCGTACGGCCTGTTCGGCACTAAGGAGGTTCGGCGGGTATGAGGGGTCGACCGAACCTTTACACCTCGTATGAGAGCGAATCGCAGCTCATGCCCACAGTCACCAAGAAGGTTCTCTTGAGCCTTTTCTTGGTGGTTCTGGTGCTAATGCCTTTCGACCTTCCAGTCATCGATCAGATTCCGTTCGTTCGCTTTCTGGGCGACAACATTTGGCTTCGGCTGGTCAACAGGACGATGTGCTTCGCCATTGCTGCACTAGGCCTCAACATCCTGATGGGCCTGGCCGGCCAGATCTCTATTGGTCACACCTTCTTTGGTGGCGTCGGCGCCTACACGGCCGTTCTGCTCGGGGGCAAGGGTTCTGCGAACCTCTGGGGGTGGGGTCTTCCGATGTGGCTCTGGCTCCCCGCTGCCGGGGTAGTCGCCGCGGCAGTAGGCATAGCGGTGGCCCCCGCCGCAGTTCGAGTTCGTGGCCTCTACCTGGGCATCGTCACCCTTGGCCTGATCTTCATCGGACTCCACCTATCGCGAGTATTTCCCGAGATAGCAGGCCCAGGTGGTCTGGGTCGAAAGTGGCCAAGAATGGAACTCCGTCTCTGGAAAGAGAAGGAACCAATCGTCGACTTCTCCAGGGACGGTCACTGGTTCTGGTTCGACATCAACAAGAATCAGAAGACCTATCTGTTCCTGCTGGTTGTTCTCATCCTGATGTCGTGGATGGCCGCCAACCTGGCTCGGAGCAGGACCGGTCGTGCCCTGAAGGCCATCCGGGATCGCGACGTCGCTGCCGAGATCATGGGTGTTCCCGAATACCGCTATAAGACCACCGCGTTCGCGATCTCGTCCTTTTACGCTGGGATCGGCGGAGCCCTGTTTGCCTCACTCTCTGTGCAACTGCCTCCTGAACAGTGGGGTCTCATCGGTGCGGTGAATTTCATCGCAGCCCTCCTTATCGGTGGGATGGGACGAGTGTCGGGAGTCCTGATGGGTTCCTTCTTCGTTATGACGTCCCATCGCTTTGTCGAGGAGATAGTCAACTGGATGAAGCACCAAGCCGAAGAGGGAGGCGCATTTTCGGCTCTGTTCGACTTCTTTATCAGTACGGGCCACGGCGACGGGGGCTTTGTCTCAGTTATGGAAACCGCTTTGGGCTACCCGTTGCCAGTCAGTGCCCTTGATGACATTATCTTTGGCCTACTGATCATCTTCTTTCTACTATTTGAACCTCTAGGGCTCTATGGAATCTGGGTCAAGATTCGCAACTACTGGAAGGGGTGGCCGTTCAGCTACTGAACCGCCGCCGCAAAGATCTCGGGACCCCACCGGGGTCCGCCGGGAACCGACAAATGAGGGGAAACCTGACATGAAGCATTTGACAAGGGTGTTGGCTTTGACGCTGACGCTGGCGATGGTCGCTGCGGGTTGTGGCAGCGACGACGAGCCGGCTGCTGCGCCGGCTACGACGGCTGCACCGGCTGCAACGGCTACGACGGCTGCTCCGGCTACGACCGAGGCTCCGGCTGAGGCTCTGTCGGAGAGTGGCCGACGGCCAACCAGGTGGCGCAGGTCGAGCAGACCTATGACGAGGCGCTGGGCATGACGGTGAACTGGTTGCCGTTCGGCTCCGGCGGCGACATGGCCCTTGCCATGGAGTCTGGCGACATCGACATCGCCTACTCGCAGGGCCTTACGCCGTTCGCGAACTTCGTGACGTCGGGTTCGGAGTTGGAGATCGTCGGCGTGGCAGTGAGCTACGCGGATGCCGATAACTGTGTGGCGCATCCGGACTACGGGGTCACGGCAGCCAACGCTGCTGAGACGTTGGCAGGCCAGAAGGTCTACGCGCCGGTCGGCAACGTGACGCACTACAAGCTTCTCAAGATGCTGGGGCACCTTGGTGTGGCGTTGGACAGCTTTGAGCATGTCCCGTCTGACGGTGGTGCTGCTGCCGTGGCTGCCTTTGAGAGCGGTGACGTTGCCATGGCGTGTGCGTTCGGTGGCGGTGTGCTGAGCCTGGTCATGACCGGTTCGGAGCAGGAGGCCATAGGCATCCGCGTGTTCGACATCATCTCGATTCCGACCCAGTTCGGCATCGACCATCCGAACGTCGTCGAGACGTTCCTGCAGGTCACTGAGGAGGCCAACGCGGCCTACGCAGGTGATCGGGGCGCGCAAGAGGGCACGATCGCCGAGGCGGCAGGCATGACGGTGGAGGGTTCTAATGCTCTGCTGGACATGTTCTCGTTCCCAGACCGGGCGACCCAGTTGTCTGCTGCGTGGCTGGGCGGGACCGTCCAGGACGTGATGAAGCAGCAGATGGACTTCTTCGTCGAGCAGGGAGAGATCCCCGAGGCGTTGGACTCCTATGACAGCTTCGTCAACACCTCGTTCCTCGAGGCAATCGACGACGTCGCGGTCGTAGTAGTTCCCACCGCCTACGACTACGGGGTAACGGATGACACAATCCGGATCGGTGCTATTGCCGACCTCAGTGGCATTTTCGCCCCGCTGGTCATCCAGATCATCGATGCCCAGACCTCGTACTGGAACATGGTCAACGATCACGGTGGCATTGACGGCAAGCAGGTCGAGTTCGTCGTAATGGATAACGGCTACGACGTGCCGCTCCATCTCGAACGCTACGAAGCGATGAAGGACAAAGACTCTGGCGTGGTGTTCCTCAGCCAGTCGACCGGTTCGCCTCACACGGCAGCAATCGCCGAGTCGTTGGTTGAAGACGGCCTGGGGGCTATCCCGTTGTCGTGGTATTCGGGTTGGCCTGACCCGGCGTTTGGCCAGAATGTTTTCGAGTCATACACCAACTACTGCTATGAGTCGATGAACGGTGTGGACTGGTTGGCCAATAACGTCGTTGAGGGCGACACCAAGCTCGCCGTCATCTCCTACCCGGGCGAGTACGGGCAGGATGGCGCGACCGGTGCCAAGATGGCCGCTGAGGCCCTTGGCATTGAAGTCGTCTATGACGGAGAGGGAGCGGCCATCCCTGGTGCTGATCAGACGCCTGTCATTGCAGGCCTGATTGAGTCGGAGGCAAACCTGGTATGGGCAACCGTGGGGCCAGGGGTTTTCGCTGAGATCTTCGGCGGTGCCGCGGCTCAGGGGTTCATGCCGACCTGGTCGGGTAACTCGCCAACCTACAACTACATGCTTCTGGCCACGCCGTTGGCACCGGCGCTCGACGCGGTCTACTACCAGTCGAGCTATGTGCCGACGTGGAACACCGGTGGTTCACCAGGCATGGAGAACATGGTGGCAGAGCTCCAGGCACGGATCCCGGACAAGCCTCTTTCGGATGTCTACGCGGTGGGCTGGACTGAGGCCATGGCCACGCACCAGATCCTTGAGACCGCAGCCAAGAACAAGGACATGACCCGTGCCGGCGTGATCGTGGCGGCCAATGAGACGGTCGTGAACTATCAGGGCCTTGCTCCCAACCAGGGCTACGGCGGCGAGGTGAATGACTTCATCGTGAGGGAGTCGTACATCTTTGACATCCAGGCCGACCTGTTCGATGTCGCGGCCACGGTTGCCGGTGGCGGAAGCACAGGTTCGGTAATGCTGGCGGGCGGTCCGATCATGTCGGACCAGGCCCGCGATCACGTCTACGAGAGCGCCTGCTTCTCAGCTGGCTGATCCTCTGTGGAGGAACTGAATATTGACGGAATGAGGGGGTGGCCGACACACCGGCCACCCCCTCAGTCCACAGTGCCATTTGCAAAATCACCACTAGAGGCTCTTGATGCTTGAAGTCGCGAACCTGGAGGTCGTCTACAACGAGGTGATTCTCGTGCTTCGCGGCCTGTCCATCGAGGTGCGAGATGGGCAGATTGTCGCTCTCTTGGGGGCCAACGGTGCCGGCAAGACCACGGCCACCAGAGCCATTACCGGATTGTTGGACGTCCATGAGGGCAAGATCACCAAAGGGACCGTCACACTTGCCGGCGAGCGCATCAACGGTCTAGAACCGGCACAAATTGTGCGGTTAGGGATCTCGCAGGTGATGGAGGGCCGCCGTGTGTTCGCCGAATTGACGGTTGACGAAAACCTTGTGACCGGGGGTATTACCAGTAGCGACCGCAAGGCAATTGCCGAGTCACACGACCGGGTGATGACAATGTTTCCCCTTCTGGCCAATCGGCGCAGCTCGACGGCGGGGTATCTATCCGGTGGTGAACAGCAGATGCTGGCTATTGGTCGGGCCCTGATGTCCAACCCGCAGTTGCTGATCCTCGACGAGCCATCCCTAGGCCTCGCCCCGAAGTTGGTAGCACAGATCCGCGACCACATCGTCGAGATCAACCAGTCCGGGACCAGCGTCCTTCTTATCGAACAGAACGCCAACATGGCCCTGTCAATCGCGGACTATGGCTACATCATGGAGACCGGAAAGATCGTCATGGATGGTGAGGCTTCCAAACTCCTAAAGGATGAGGACGTGAAGGAGTTCTATCTGGGCCTGCACGGAGACGAGGGCGAACGCAAGTCATTCCGCGACGTGAAGCACTACAAGCGGCGTAAGCGGTGGCTGTCGTGACCGAATCTCGGCTGGCCGACCCGCTTCTGGAGGTTGACGGGATCAGCCTGTCGTTCAAGGGTGTCAAGGCCATCACCGACGTGTCCTTTCAGGTAGGTACCGGAGAGTTGTTCGCCATAATCGGTCCCAATGGGGCCGGCAAGACCTCGATCTTCAACAGCATCAGCCAGGTGTACCACCCACAGACGGGCGACATCCGGTGGAAGGGCGAGTCGATCATGGGCAGCCGCCCGGACCGGGTGGCCCAACGGGGCATAGCCCGCACCTTCCAGAACATCGAGCTCTTCCCGCACATGACGGTGTTGGAGAACCTCCTGCTGGGCCGCCACATCCGCATGGAGCGGTCGTGGTTGGCCGGCGCCCTGTGGTTCGGGCCAGCTAAGCGCGAGGAGACGGATAACCGGCGGGCCGTAGAGGACATCATCGACTTCCTGGAGATCGAACAGTGGCGGAAGCATCCGGTGGCCCTGCTGCCCTACGGTTTTCAGAAGCGGGTCGAGCTGGGTCGCGCCCTGGCCATGGAGCCTGAGCTGCTCCTGCTGGACGAGCCCGTGGCCGGCATGAACCTGGAGGAGACCGAGGACATGGCCCGGTTCATCCTCGACATCCAGGAGGAACTCGGCATCACGATCGTCCTGGTAGAGCACGACATGGGCCTGGTCATGGACATAGCCGATCGGGTGCTGGTGCTCGACTTCGGCCAGAGGATCTCCGAAGGAGTTCCGGCCGAGGTCCAGAAGGATCCGGCCGTGATAGCCGCCTACCTCGGCGACGAGGCCGGGCTGGCCGCTGCTGGCTCGTGACCGGCGGACAGCGTTCCGACCCGTTCCTGGATCAGGCCACCGAACGTGTCGCCGCCGCCTACGACGACGTCGACCTCGACCTGTTCCGGCTCTCCTTCGCCTTGACCCGATCGGCCAACCGTTTCAGCCGCCACGTGGAGTCGTCGGTCCACCGGCCCCGAAACCTGACCACGGCGGGGTTCCGAATCCTGTTCACGGTCTGGGCCTGCGGCCCGCTGGCAGCGCATCGGATCGCCGTGCTGGCTGGTCTGTCCCGGGCCTCGGTGTCCAGCGCGGTCAACACCCTGGAACGCGACGGCCACGTGGCGCGCTCCCGGGAGCACGACGACCGCCGGATGGTGACTGTGTCGCTTACCAGTTCCGGCGAGGCAGCCGTCCGCGACAGCTATAGGGGACAGCACGAGGTGGAATGCGCCCTCTATGCCGGTCTTGAGGAGGGTGAACGCGAAGAGCTGGCTCACCTTCTGGAATCCCTGCTCGATGCCCCGCTGGATTGACCGGTCCGGGCGACCGGGCCGCTCCTTTCCCGCTACTGCCTAGAGGCGGAGTTGCAGGCTGTCCGGGTCGTAGAACGGTCTGTACGAGGCGGTAGCCGGGATGCGCACGCCATTCACGTCAACGTCGAAGGAGCCCTCCAGCACCTGAGCCCGTGGTGTGTCCGGTTCGCAGCCCACGTAGGCCATGCCAAGGGCGCCGCCCACCGTGTGGCCGTACATGCCCGAGGTGATGCGGCCCACCAGGGTGCCGTCGCGGAACACCGGCTCGTCGTGATAGAGGAGCGGCTCGGGGTCATCCAGACGGAACTGGACCAGCCTCCGAACTACGCCGGCCTCTCGTTGTGCCACCAGGGCGTCGTGGCCGATGAAGCCTCCGGGCTTGTCGAACGACACACCCCACGAGAGGCCGGCCTCTAGAGGCGTGTCCTCATCGGCGATGTCGTCGCCCCAGTGGCGGTAGGCCTTTTCCATCCGCAGGGAGTTCATGGCGTGGTAGCCGGCCGGCGTAAGGCCAGCCGGGGCGCCGGACTCCCAAAGGGCATCGAAGGCTCCGAGGGCGAATTCGGTGGGAACGTAGAGTTCCCAGCCCAGCTCGCCCATGTAGGTGCGGCGTATGGCGATGGCCCTCGCGTAGGCCAGGTCGACCTCTTGGAGGGTGCCAAACGGAAAGGCCTCGTTGGAGAGGTCGGCGTCGGTGAGTGGCGCCACAATGTCACGGGCCTTGGGACCGAACACGCCGAGAACCGCGTAGCCCGACGTCACGTCGGTGACCGTCATGCGGGCGCCGTCCGGGGTGTGGCGGGCGATCCAGTTGGCGTCCTTGACCTGCGTGGAGAAGGCGGTCACCACCAGGAACCGTTCCTCGTCCAGGCGGTTCACCGTCAGGTCGGCCTCTATGCCTCCACGGTCGTTCAGCCAGGTCGTGTACACCGACGTGCCCGGTTCCACGTCGACGTCTGCCGACGAGATCCGGTTCAGTACGCCACATGCGTCAGGACCCTGGACGAGCAGCTTGGCCAGGGAGGTCTGGTCGAAGTAGGCGGCGCCCTCCCTGCAGGCCCTGTGCTCGGCAGCCGAGTGTTCGAACCAGTTCTGGCGACCGTAGGTGTACTCGTAGACGGGCTCTACCCCCTCGGGCGCGTACCAGTTGGGTCGCTCCCAGCCGCCGCCCTCGCCGTGGCAGGCCCCGAGGCCCACCAGGCGGTCGTGTACCGGCGACCGCCGGACGCCCCTGGCCGTCTCGACCTGGCGGAACGGCCAGTGCATGGCGTAGAGCAGGCCGAGGGCCTCGACCGATCGGTCGTGCAGGTACCGGCGGTTGGTCTGGAAGGGCTGCATACGGCGTACGTCGACGTCCCACAGATCCATGGGGGGCCGACCGTTGACGATCCACTCGGCGAGCACCTTGCCGGCGCCTCCTGCCGACTGCATGCCGATCGAGTTGAAGCCGGTGGCCACCCAGTGGTTCCGTACCTCCGGTGTCTCGCCCAGAAGGTAACGGTCGTCTGGGGTGAACGACTCGGGTCCGTTGAAGAACAGGCGGATGCCCACGTCACTGAGGGCCGGGATGCGCTCGCATGCCGCCTCGTAGACCGGGGCCAGGTGCTCCCAGTCCTCGTCGAGCTGCATGAATGGCTGATCGGTGGGTAGGCCTTCCATGCCGAACGGCTTCGCCACGGGTTCGAAGGCGCCGACCATCAGGCGGCCGGCCTCCTCCTTCACGTAGATGCAGTTGTCGGTGTCGCGTAGAATCGGCAGGCCCGACGGGAGGTCCGGGATCGGTTCGGTGACAAGGTAGAAATGCTCACAGGCGTGCAGCGGGATGTTGACCCCGATGTCGCGGCCCAGTTGGTGTGACCACATGCCGGCTGCGGTGACGACGTGTTCGGCGTCGATCGGGCCCTGGTCGGTGTCTACGCCAATGGCCCGACCATCGGCCGTGCGGATGCGTTCCACCGAGACGCCCTCGAGGATCCGGACGCCGTTCTCCTTGGCCACGGCGGCCAGGGCCATGGTGGTGTCGACCGGCGAAGCCTGACCGTCGCCGGGCAGCCAAACGCCACCGACGATGCCCTCGGGGTTGAGCAGCGGGTATCGCCCGCAGAGGTCTTCGGCGGTGATGACCTCGACGTCCACGTCGAAGGTGTTGGCCATGCTGGCGCCCCGAACCAGCTCCTCCATGCGCTCCGGGTTGTCGGCCACGCTGAGTGATCCGACCTTGCGGAACCCGGTGGCATGACCCATGTCGAGTTCCAGCGACTCGTAGAGCTCGGCTGAGTAGGCAGCCAGGCGGGTCATGTTGTGCGTGGCTCGTAGGCAGCCCACCAAGCCGGCGGCGTGCCAGGTTGTACCGCTGGTCAGTGTGTGGCGCTCCAGAAGGACGACGTCTGACCAGCCCAGTTCGGCGAGGTGGTAGGCGATGCTGGCGCCCACGATGCCGCCACCGATGATCACGACCTGCGCCCGCTCGGGGATCTGCTTTGCCATGTATGAAGCGCCCCTGGTGTGGTCGTCGGAGGCGCTGACAGGTCCGGGAAGGGGTGGACCCCTTGTCGTTAGACGCCTTTGTGATTAGGTTACAGACTCTAACTTAAGTGACGCCGGTCACCCGGCGGTCGGTTCGCAGGAGTGTACGGCCCGGCACCTCGGGAGGACCCTTGAGCAACCACCCGGAGAAGACATGAGCACGTCCAGGGAACTGGCACAGAAGCACCTCGTTCCCCACTTTACGAAGAAGGGGGCCTGGCACACCGATGCCCTGCCGATCATCGTGCGCGGTGAGGGTTGCTACCTGTACGACAGCGACGGCAACGAGTACCTGGATGGTCTGGCAGGCCTGTTCTGCGTGAACATCGGCCACGGTCGATCCGACCTGGCTGCCGTTGCCGCCAGCCAGATGGAGACGCTGGCCTTCGCCACCAACTGGGGCTTCGCCCACCCGCCGGCCATCGAAGCGGCGGCCATGATCG
>LWDU01039789.1_pt1 | contig 10294 bp, 10 predicted proteins | sample 727161 | NCBI WGS metagenome assembly LWDU01 (sample SAMN04566230, study PRJNA314399) | hydrothermal vent metagenome | isolation source: deep sea hydrothermal plume seawater | place: Mexico: Gulf of California, Guaymas Basin | collected 2004-07-11 | reverse complement strand
TCTTTGGGCTACTCCTACCGGCGGGCACTTTCGCCAAGCTCTACCATATCCAAGACCGCACGGGCGACTATATCGCCTACGACTACGCCTACAATATGCTCATAGGTTGTGAAGAGAACTCGGTCCTCTTCACCAATGGCGACAACGACACTTTCCCACTGTGGTTTCTGCAGGAGGTCGAGGGCATTCGCAAGGATGTACGCGTGGTCAATCTGAGCCTGTTGAACACCAACTGGTATATCAAACAACTGCGTGACCGCGAGCCGAAAATAGACATCCGCTTCGATGATACATTGATCGACTCAGTGCTCACCGACACACAACTCGTCGACCTCTACCGTCGACTTTGGGAGCCGAAGATACCACCGGAATTCAAGAGGATCGGGCTCGATATTGAGGTAAACACCCTCGAAGGCCACGATCTGCTACGCGTCCAGGATATCATGGTCATCAAGATTCTTGGCTGGAACGAGTGGAAAAAACCCATGCACTTCGCCATCACCATCCCCGCCAGCAATCGCGTCGGTCTCGACCCCTTCCTCTCCATGGTCGGCATGACCATGAAAGTCATGCCCCAGCGCAACGACGGGTCCGATCCCGAGGCGCTCCAACACAACCTGATGCACAAATATCGCTTCCGCGGTCTCAACGACCTCGAGATACACAAGGACGAAAACACCACCCGCCTGCTCGGTAATTACCGCGCCTGCGTATTGCAACTGGCGTTGCACTACAAAGACCAGGGGCACAGCGACGAAATGGTAAAACTGATGCGCTGGGCCGAGGAAAATATCTATATGAGCTGGGAGGGCTATTATACAGCCGCCGACCATCTCAGCGCCACCGGCGAACACGCAATCGCGGCCGAATACTTGCACAAATCCACCGACGAATTCATCAAGCTTTACGGTACCGACCCCGTCGCCACCTACGACAATATTATCAGTCTCGCCGGTGTCCTACTCAACGAACCCTATTCGGCCTTTGACCGCGCCGAGGCAATCTACCGCCAGGCCATCGCACTCGAACCGACCCGCTGGCAAGCATATTACGAACTGGCCGCCACCTTGCAAGCCACAGGCGACGTCTCCGGCGCCTTAGCCGTCGTACAACAATACAAAGTCCAGTACGGGGAGCGCCCGGAAATGACCGAAGCCGAGCAGATCCTCCTCAACGCCAGCGAACGCCCCGCCGCCACGGACAGCGCAGCCCTGCCGTGAGCGAGGCCATCACCATCATCATACCGCACTATCGCGCAGAGGTCCTCTACGACTGTCTGGCTTCGCTTTACGAACATAGCGACCACCCGATCCGGGTATTGGTCATCGACGACGGCGAGAATGCGCCCAGCCTGCAAAGGGCCCAAGCGGCCTTTCCGCAAATCGAGATCCTGCGCAATAAAAGCAACCTCGGTTTCACCGGCTCCTGCAACCGCGGCCTTGACGCAACCCTGACCCGCTACGCCATCCTGCTCAACGACGACACCCGCGTCGAACCGAATTGGTTAAGCCCCTTGGTCGCGATGGCCGAGAGCGACCCCCGGATCGCCGCATGCCAACCCAAACTACGGTCGGCCACCGAACCCGATTTATTTGATTACGGCGGTGGCGCCGGCGGCTATATCGACGCCCTCGGTTATACCTTTTGCCGCGGTCGTCTCTTTGATACCCGCGAGCGCGATGACCGTCAGTACGACGCGTCCGTCCCCCTATTTTGGGCCTGTGGTTCAGCACTGTTCCTCCGCGTCGCTGCCGCCCGCGAGGTCGGCTTTCTCGACCTCGATTTCTTTATGCATTTTGAAGAGGTGGATCTCTGTTGGCGCTTACAATTGGCCGATTACCAAATCCGCGCCGTACCGCAGTCGGTAATTTTCCACCACTCCGGTTTCTCGCTACCGCCGACCTCCTATCGAAAAAGCTACCTCAACCACCGCAATAATATAGTTATGCTTTGTAAAAACCAGCCGCTGAGCCGACTACTCTGGTTGCTCCCCTTACGCCTGAGCCTTGAATTCTTCGCCACAATCAATTATCTCCGCCAGGGCCAGTGGTCGAGCGCGTTCGCCCCTTGTATCGCCTGGCTCTGGTGTCTGACACACCCGCACAATATCTACCGACGACGACGACAAAGCCAAACCACCCGTCGCGTCGCCACCGCGCGCGACGGTGTCTATGCCGGCAGCGTCCTTTACCAGCATTTCGCCCGCGGCGTCAAACGCGCCTCCGCGCTCTTGCCCGAAGGCCGCGCCCTATGAAACGCCTGCTCACTACCGGCGCCAAACTCTGCGTCAGCATCGGACTAATTACCTACCTCGGCTCGCAGCTCGCTCTGGGCGACTTAGCCGAAATCTTCGCCAGCATGCAACCCAACTTTTTCGTCGGCGCGGTGCTGTTCTTCCTGCTCAGCAACTGCCTCGGCACGATGCAATGGTTTTTGCTGCTGCGCGCGCAAGATCTGCCGGTCTCCTTCCGCCAGGCCCTGATCTTCTATTTCGTCGGGGTCTTCTTCAACAACGTGTTATTAGGCAATATCGGCGGCGACGCGATGCGTATCCTCGATATACGCCGCATCACCGGCAAAGCCACCGGCGGCGTCGCCGCGACCTTTATGGACCGCTTCATCGGTCTGTTTTCCACCTGTTCGCTGGCCTTGGTGGCCTATCCGCTCATCGCCGCCGGCGAACGCGCCTGGCTGGTCTCGGTCCTGTTGCCGGTGTTTATAGGGCTGATCGTGCTGCTGGCCATGGGACTAAGCCAACGCATTGGCGGGTTCATTGAGGCCCTTATCGTGCGCTTCCTGCCCCAGAAAATCGGCGAGGTCATTGGCAAATTGCGCCAGAGTATTGTCGTCTACCGCCACCGTATCGGGCTGCTCTTCATAGTCTGGATCATCTCCATCGGCGTGCAGTCTAGTCGCATCCTCGTCTACTGGATGGCCGGTCTGGCCCTCGGGATGGACCCGGGCTTGCTCTACTTCATCTGTTTCCAACCCGTCGCCGCCGTGCTCGCCTCCCTGCCCATCTCGATCGGTGGCCTGGGTGTGCGCGAAGGTGCCTTGGTCGGTCTCTTCTCGAGCGTCGGCGTCGGCCAGGAACTTTCCACGGCTATGTCGCTATTGGGTTATATCGCCGGCATTCTCGCCAGCTTGCTCGGCGGCATCGCCTTCGTGGTCCGCCGCACTGAAGCGGCGCAAGAAAGGGCAGAGACTTGAGTCGCGTTCAACTCGGTTGCGAACGCCTGTTCACGGCGGAGGCCGATAGGATCCGCGGCCGGCGCGTTGGCCTGATCACCAACCATTCCGGAGTTGACGCGCTCTTGCAAGCCACCGCCGACAAGCTGCACGGCAGCGATCTCTGCGAGCTGGTCGCCCTCTACGGCCCCGAACATGGCATCCGCGGCGCGGCGCAGGACGGCGAGCATATTGCCGACATCGCCGACCCCCATACCGGCGTGCCTGCCTACAGCCTCTACGGACAGACCCGCAAACCCGATCCCGCGATGCTCGCAGGTGTCGACCTGATGCTCTTCGACATACAGGACGTCGGCGCGCGTTTCTACACCTACCTCTACACTATGAGCCTGAGCATGGCCGCTTGCGCCAAAGCCGGCATCCCCTTCCTCGTGCTCGACCGCCCCAACCCCATCGGCGGCGTGAAAATCGCGGGCAATCTGCTCGACCCAGACTTCGCCTCCTTCGTCGGGCTTTACCCGATTCCGGTGCGCTATGGCCTGACCATCGGCGAAATCGCCCGGCTCTTCAACGAGGAATACGCGCTCGGTGCCGAATTACACGTCGTCGCCATGGAAGGCTGGCGGCGCTCGGCCTACTGGGAAGATACCGGCCTACCCTGGGTCCCACCCTCCCCCAATATGCCCAGCCCCGAAACTGCGGTAGTCTATCCTGGGACCTGTTTTTTCGAAGGTACCAATATATCCGAAGGCCGCGGCACCACTAAACCCTTCGAGCAATTCGGCGCCCCTTTTATCGACGGTTCCCAACTCGCCAAAACACTCAACAGCCTAAACCTGCCCGGCGTCGGTTTCCGCCCCGTCTTCTTCCAGCCCACCACCGGCAAATACGCCGACGAAATTTGCCAGGGCGTGCAGGTCCACGTGTTCGACCGCACTGTCTTTGACCCCCTGTGCACAGGTTTCGAGGCCCTAACCACGGTGCGCCGGCTCTATCCCGAGGCCTTCTCCTGGCGCGTACCACAAGGCGGCATCCACAACTTCGACCGCCTCGCCGGCACCGACCTGATCCGTGACGCCCTGGACCGCGACCTACCCGTCGCCGAGTTGCTGGCCTGCTGGGCCGACGAACTGCAATCCTTTGCCGAGATCCGCCACCGCTACCTCGCCTATGCTTGAGTGGGGTTGTTTCGCCCTCTAATCTTTGTTATATCCATTGATATAGTCCCTCTACGCCCGATCGCCTATTATATGCCCGCTCCCCTAGAAACCGGCACGCTCCTAGTTGCAAGCCCCGACCTTTCGGAGGACCCCAACTTTAACCGCACCGTCGTCGTCGTCACCCACTACAGCGAAGAGGACGGAACGATGGGCTTGGTCCTCAACCGCCCCTTAGGCGAGCAAGTCGAACTCTACTCGGCCGATGAGCTACTGCGCCTGGTCGACACGATACCGAACACAACGGGCACAGATACATCCGAGATCGAAAAAGAGCTGTCGGAAGAGATCAAAAGCTCTGCACTGGGCCGCATGTTCTACCAAGGCGGGCCGGTGCACCAGAACACGCTATTCTTTCTGCACCGGCTCGACGCTATAATCAAAGGGGGCATCGAGATCGTCGACGGCCTCTATCTCGGCGGCGACCTCGACACCTTGCGCGCCGAGGCTGAAGTCGCCAAGGCCGATCAGCCGCTGCTGCGTTTTTATTTGGGCTGTGCCGGCTGGAACAAGGGCCAACTCGAATCGGAGATCGGCTACGGGGCGTGGATTCTAGCCCCGAGCGATCCCGACTTGATTTTCGCCAGCACCCCCGAAACGATCTGGCGCGAGGCCCTCTACGCCCTCGGCGGCAAATACCGCTCGATCTCCGTACTGCCCGAAGACCCGGCCGTAAACTAAAAAACGGGGCAGCCTTACAGCCGCCCCGTCGCATTATAATATTCCCTCCCGCTCAACAGACCATACCGCGTTTAGCGCGGATCCCGTGCGCCGGCGGATCACCCCCGATCCAGCGCTCGTCCACGGCTTCGTGTGCCAACTGATAACGCGAGTCCGAAGAGAGGCGGATCCGGTCGGTCTGGTTATCCGAGCTGGCGTGCAGAAGGTACATGCAGAAGACCAACAAGTCGCCCATCCTATAATCGGACGTTAACCACCGCCCCTGCAACTCCTCGCGCACCGCGATCGCGTCATTCGAATAAGCTCCCGAAGAATTCCAACGAATATTACGACTCTCCTCCCCCGTCAGCTCGCGCTGCTCTCTCCTCGCCATCTCAACGATCTCCCGCGCCTCAGGGCTGTCATTCTCGCAAAACATATCGACATCCGTCTGCCCGTAGCCGGCTTTCAGCTCCCCGTTCTTATGCGAGTCCTCCAAGACCATCAGCCCACCCATTTGATAGGGCACATCGCTGAACGGCGTCCACGAGGTATAAAGCTCCTTGGTCCCCCGCCCCATATAAACGATATCGCAGTGCGGCGTCGTCGCGGTATTTGTGCCCGGTTGTTTCGCACGAAACCAGGTGTAATCGTAATGGCGCACCTCACCCCCGAGAAAAAACGTATAGAAGGCCATCATCGACCCATCGTAAAGCACCTTGTGCAACGACGCGTTGTCCTTCGCCAACACCGGCATAAACGGCCCCGTCGCCGCGGCATTTATTTTCTCCCCCGTGGCGATCACTCCCTCCAGCGCCGGATAATCCGGGTCCAACACCCCGGCCTTGGCCAGACGATCGCACAACTCCACCCGCGCCGCCACCACCTCGTCGCGATCTAGATACCCCGGCAAAAACACATACCCGTGCTCGTGCATCCGCCGCCAAAGCTCGTCGCGATCACCGACCGCGTCATCCGACCGCCTGAGCAGACCGACCTGATCCATATCGACAGGATTCCCGCTATATATAAGTTGAGGTATAGATTCCATAGTCATACACCCTCCTTTCCTGCTGCAAAATTACTTCCCTCCCTTATTACAGGCAAGCGATTTACCACCCGCATCACCAATTGACCCAGAACACCCCGACCATTAACTTTAAAAGCATCCTCATACCGTCTTTTCCCCAAGACATCCATTCGCTTCACCCAACGCGAGTTCTATGCCCATTCGCCCGTTTTTCGTCGCCGTCTTACTGTTCTCGAGTACCCTGCACGGTGCCGCTTTCAACCCCGGCGAGGATAAAGCGGCACCGTGCTCTTCGCCCATAATCCCGATGTGCAGCGTTCACCGGCCAGCACCCAGAAGCTGATGCTCGAACTGGTGGCCATGGATCTGATCAAGGCCGGTAAATTCTCGCTGCAAGACCAAGTCCACGTCTCGCGTCGCGCCGCCACCACCGGCGGCTCCCAGGTCTTTCTGGCCCAGGGTGAAACCTTTCTGCTGACGGAATTGATGGAAGCCATCGTCATCCCCTCCGCCAACGACGCCTGCGTCGCCGTCGCCGAGCATCTCGGCGGCTCGGTCGAAGGTTTTGTCGATCTTATGAACGGCCGCGCGCAGGATCTCGGATTGCAAAATACGCGCGCTGTCAATGTGCACGGTCTCGACGACACTCCGCAGAATAACCGCAACCTCACTACCGCGCGCGACCTCTCCGAGATTGGGCGCGCGCTGTTGATTCACCCCGAGGTTCTAGAATGGTCTTCGATCCGCTACAAGCCCTTCCGCAACGGCGAATTCATGCTTTATACCACCAACAAACTCCTAGGCCGTTTCCAAGGGCTCGACGGACTAAAGACCGGTTATACGCAACGCGCCGGCTCCTGCTTGGTCGCCACCGCAAAACGCCATGAGATGCGCCTGATCTCGGTCATACTCGGCGCGCGCAGGGAAAAGATCCGCGACCAGGAGACCCGGCGTCTGCTTAGTTGGGGGTTTAATACGTTCTCAAAAGTGCCTATCGTCAAAAGCGGCGAGCTAATAGGCAAAGTCGCCGTCGACTGGGGTTTCGAGCCCAATGTTCGCGTGCACACAAAGGACACGATCCTCGCCGTGCTCAGCCCCGAGCAGGAGAAAAAGCTAGCGCGCCAAATCGAGATGCCCAGTGAATTACCCGCCCCCATTGAAGGCGGTGCCGAGTTGGGCAAGCTCAAAATATCACTCGGCGACAGCCTGCTGGCCGAGGTGTCCATCGTCGCCGAAAAAAGCGTCGAGCGCATGGGGCTATGGGACAAACTGATGACCTATTTCTAACGACGAAAAAAACGACTGCCCACCCAGGGCTTTGCAGATTGTAGACCTACTTGTGGTAGCGGCCTCCGGCCAAAATATCAAAAGACCGGTAAAGCGCTTCCAATAAGAGCAGTCTGACCAGCTGATGCGAAAAGGTCAGCGACGACAGCGACCACCGTTCTTGCCCTTGCCGTTCCACCCCTTGCGGCACGCCCTCCGCGTCCTTCCATTTGCCGATCGCGTGCAGTTCGACGTTCACGTGCCGGGAAAGCCGTTTTAGATATTCCCCCTCCGCCCCTTGTAACTCTGCGTTGCGATTCTTCTGGTAACTGACAATACTGATCTTCATTGACGTTAGTAGTTGTCCGGCGCAATCGACAGTGCGCGGTTTTCTAGTGGCAATGCCACCCGCGCACCACCTTGCCGGCTCGACTCGACGATGCCGAAGATCATCTCCTGACTGCGGCAGGCCAGTTCTAAATTGCCCTGCGTATCGCCGTCGGTATCCAGCGCCCGCACGATATCTTGCATCCCCCGCAAAGTCCCACTCTCGATCACCGCCGGCGGCGTTTCCACCGGCCGAAAATCCCCGTGCTCGTCTTTCTTGCGCAAGCTATACCCCATGCCATTGCTCAAGGTCCTGAGCTTGCCCTCCGTACCACCGATCTCGAATTCCCACCCCGGCGCCCCCACCAAATAGGCGTGTACCCCATTCTTAAACTTGACATAGCCGTTGCTAATCGCCGGATCCTTTGTCACCCGATCGCCGTCCCAATCCGCGTCCACGGTATCCGTCGTGCCCTGCGCGAATTCCGCCTCCGCGTCGTGTGCGAAAAAGAGCATCATATCCGTCGCGTGTGTATGCCCCCACTGCGCAACACTGATCCCGCAATGCGCCACCACGGTCTGCACCTCGCCTATATCACCGCGCTCAATCATCGCCCGCGCGTCGCGGTAGAGTGCGGCGTAACGCCGCTGGGTGCCATAGTTAAATTTCACACCGCGCGGTGTGCAGGCGGCGCGCATCGCATCCATCTCATGCACCGCATTGCACAACGATTTTTCGCAGTAGATACCCTTGACCCCGGCCTCGGCCGCGAAAATCACCTGCTCGGCGTGCGGCCCCGGCCTGGTCGCGATGCTAACCACATCGAGATTTTCCTTCTCGATCATCTGCTTGTAGTCTCCATAGGCCTTTTGCGCGCCATATCGCGCGCGGATCTGCTCGGCCTTTTCCTCGATAGGGTCGCTGACGGCGACCAGTTCCATACGCTCACAAGCGACGATCGCCGCCGCGTGCGAATAGGGCAAATAGAGGTGGGCATTGGGGCGGTCTTTTACTTCGTCGTCGATCGTGGCGCCCATGCGCCCGCAGCCAATCAGGCCGACGCGGTAGGTAGCAGACATTCAAGTCCTCCTTAGATTATTGGGATCTTGACTAGGTCGTTATTTTGCGGTAGATTATTGTTCCGTCTGCAATAAAGGAAATGCACCAAAGGCTGTAAAGCCTTTGGCGTTGATTGCAGTCGACAGGCTGATAAAAGAATGTTACAAAAGAATTTGGGCGATTAGCTCAGCTGGCTAGAGCGCCTGCTTGACATGCAGGAGGTCCGCAGTTCAAGTCTGCGATTGCCCACCATTATTTAACCCCCAGTTAACGCTGGGGGTTATTTTTATGTTCCAGTGACCGGATCACTTGTTTTGGTCCACTTAGGTTGAGACCTTCTGGTTGTTTATAAAGCCTTCCGGGCTGAGGTAGCCCAGCTGACTATTAGGTGCCGCCATCATCAGGAATGCGCAGCGTGCGCTGAAACTCCACACTGAAATGCGGACTGACCTGAATCGTATTGTTGCGGACATTGATATTGAGCATAGTGCGTTCTCCTTTTTAGTCTTCCAATAGATAGATCAATCAAACAGATCGGCCAGCTTTTCTCTCAGCTGATCTGCAGGATGGTATCCTTCAATCCGCCGCACTATCTGCTCTTCATATACAATATCCAGGGTAGGAAACATGATGATGCTATGGTGGTAACACGCTTCATCCTGATCGGTCTTCTGGTCCAGGTGAATTGGCAGAAAATCAGGAAGGATCCCCTCTACTGAATCCCTCATACCCTCTATCCCTTCCACGGCAAATAACACAAAGGTCACTTCCTCAGAACGCGGCAATGTACCCCCTGTGAAATTTTTATCTCGCTCTACAGTCTCAGCGTCCAGACCGGGAAATAAGCCGGAACGGCGACAGGATTCAGGCCGGGGTACCGCAGTTATAGTAAAAAACCTGACGACTTTACCCGATTCATTAACTTCTACCGTCGTATAACCGATTAGATCTCCTATCCCGGACTTACCGAAGGTGCTTTTCCGCTGATAGAGCGCGACACATGGATTGCCATCCATACTCTCTTGAGCCAGTTCGGCGCGCACTAGGACCGATGCTCCACTGCGGCGGAGAGTATCGAGTTTGCCGCTCAGATAATGTGCCACAGCCTCCCTGCCCTCGAGATCCTCCAGCACAGATTGAGAACCATAGGTGCATTCATCGGCCAGCAGATTGTCAATAAATCCGAAGTCCAGACGGTTAAATCCGACCGCAATCTGAGCGCACAATCCAGCCTGGGTCGGATTGCGAGAATCCCCGATCCATTGTTGTAGCGCTGGTGATATGAAACTATTCATAGCATTTTCCTCCTCTCAATCCTCCAAATACTCATCCCACTCCCTCGGCGCCGCCATCACCCGATGGTCCTGTTCGCCCCGCTGATGCTTGTACATCGCCGACCCAATTTCTTTGCGCGAGCCTTCGCGCATCGGCCGAGCCATGCGACGCAGCGCGCGATCCAGTTTTTCAACCAGCTCTTCACCCTCGTCCAAACGCTTAGCATAGTGGCGAAAGTAGCGCATCTGCTCTTTCGCAAAACGCTTGGCT
>LWDU01034577.1_pt1 | contig 10295 bp, 8 predicted proteins | sample 727161 | NCBI WGS metagenome assembly LWDU01 (sample SAMN04566230, study PRJNA314399) | hydrothermal vent metagenome | isolation source: deep sea hydrothermal plume seawater | place: Mexico: Gulf of California, Guaymas Basin | collected 2004-07-11 | reverse complement strand
AGTTTACCCAATAGTCCTCACTCCAAGTTAATGACTGCTCTTTATAAATTGCTATATAAAAGATCTGATAAATTATTCTGTTCCTCAAAAAGAATGAGAGAGGAGTTTATGTTAGAGTTTTTAATCCCTGGGCATATTATAGAAATACTTCCAAATCCTGTAGATACAGAGATGATAAAGTCTTCTATTTCCACAATAGAGCGTTTTGATAATGAGGGTGTGTGCTATGTAGCTTCTGGCAGGCTAACTTATCAAAAGGGTTTCGATCAATTGTTAAAATGGTTTTCAGCTTTAAATAATAAAACCGCAACCTTAGTTATTCTAGGTGATGGAGATGATAGATCAAAATTAATTCAACAGTCGAATGATTTGAATATACAAGACCAGGTAAAATTTATAGGTTTTTGTAAAAATCCATGGAAATGGTATGCTGGGGCAGATGTTTTTCTGCTCTCGTCTAGGTGGGAAGGGTTGCCAAATGTTGTTTTAGAATCTCTAACGTGTGGCACACCTATTATTGCCACTTCTGAATCTGGCGGTATTGCCGAGATTGCTAGCCAAGTTAAAATAGGAGATTTGATAGTTACATCCACACCATCTATTTTTATAAATGAAATGTTAAAAGTTAAGCCAAATCCAAGCAAAAAAATGAAAGTGTCTTTATTGCCAAAAATTTACAATATTAAGCATTCTGTATCAATACTAGAAAGGTTAATGAGGTATTAAATAAAAGTGTTATGGAATTTATTGTTGATAATACGTGCTCGAATCCTATTGTGCTTTACCCTGGGGATTGTTGGGATGGTTTTTCTAAATACCCTAATCAAACATCATTAGCCAAATATAAAAAAGATTATGTAAGTATTTTAAATCAAACCTATACAAAACCATCGACGCCTTTAGGAGATGATGAGTTAATTGTTAAGGCTGAAAAATATTTACAGAACATTAAAAATAAAAATTCTGTTTTAGCAATGAACTTATTACGGTTATTGCCTAGTTATAGGAATATAGTATTTGATTGGCATAATGGAATATATTTTTTCTCTAATTTAGACAACAAACAATATGATGTTGAGTTGTCTACGAATAGTTTAAAGTATATTTTTCAGTTTGAATGGGGGTTTAGTACAGTATCAATCAATGGTAGATATAGAATGCCATGCAAGAAAAACAGGAAATTTAATAATATATTTATATTCGGGTTGCTCAATAGCGAAGGTAAGAGCTTGTCTTTACGCACATTGCTTAATATGTTCTTATCCCAGGTATTAGGAAGGCGTATAACATCAATAATTAGAACTCTAAAAGGAATGTAAGCATATGAGTAAGAGTAATTAATTAGCTTGTATTCTTAATTTATAATTATTGCACCTTTACTCAGTTAAAGGGATAGTCTTGCTCTGCCAATTCTATGTATTTTAATTCGACTCCCATTAGTCGGTTTTTTCACTTCCTTGAATTTTAAATAGTCTATTTTAGTATGACTTGGAATAATTTAATATTATTAGTGCGAGAGTTTTCTGATGAATTAATACTATTATCAGTTAGCAATATAATTAGTTACAGAATGCTTTAATTTTAGTGAAATAAGCGAGTTATAGATGCAAATCTTCCAATCATATTTGTTTATGCTATTATAGGATATTTAACAATGTGTTGAGTGTGGTCGAGGTAAAATTTATCCTTATTATGATACACTCTCGAATATATGGGCAACCTATATACTTATTCTTTATTTAAAGTTAGTAAATAAATATTCTCTTAATCCTATATTTTAAGTAATTGTACAGGTAAAATTTGACTTTTTGTTAAATTAAAAATATTTAATTATTAAAAAGTGACTTCTATAAGTAGAAAACAAAAGATACGAGAAAACGCAGATAGGTTTGCTAGTAGCAGATCTGATTGGATAAAAAAAAATAATTATTTTTATAATAACGATTATGCCTATATGCGTTTTTTAACAAGCAAGAAAAAACGTGTATTAGATCTTGGGTGTGGCACCGGAGAATTATTAAAAGAATTAAATCCTGTGTACGGTGTTGGTGTTGACTTAAGTAAGGAGATGATCAAAGAGGCAAAAGAAAAACATCCAGAATTAGAGTTTATTCATGGAGATCTTGAAGATCCTGAATTAATATCTTCTCTTAATGGGCCTTTTGATTACATTATTCTATCCGATACAATTGGATATTTGGATGATTGCGAGGTGGCTTTTTCTAATCTACATGCGTTATGTACACCCCAGACTCGTTTAATAATTTCTTATTATTCTTGGCGTTGGGAGCCTGTATTAAGGTTGGGAGAGAAGTTGGGGTTTGCAATGCCATCACCTAGCATGAATTGGCTAACTACTGACGATACAACAGGATTTCTTCACTTGGCAGATTTTGAAATGGTTAAGCGAGAATGGCGCCAGCTAATTCCAAAAAAGTTGTTTGGGTTGGGTTCGTTTGTTAATCGTTTTTTCGGCACCTTGCCGATTATTCGCCGCCTGTCGCTACGAAATTATATAGTAGCACGCCCTTTACTTAATCTATCGTTGAACCACCCATCGACCACAGTATTAATCCCATGTCGTAATGAAGAGGGTAATGTTGAGAACGCCATAAAACGGATTCCTGATTTTTGTGATGATATTGAGATTATGTTTGTTGAAGGTGGCAGTAAAGATAATACTTTGAAGGAAATCAATCGAGTTATTGACGCTTATCCAGATAAGGATATCAAAGTCTTTAAGCAAGAGGGCACAGGAAAAGGTGATGCAGTGCGTAAGGGGTTTAGCCATGCAAGGGGTGATATTCTTATGATTTTAGATGCTGATTTAACAGTTCCTCCTGAAGATTTACCTAAGTTTTATAATGCAATAGCTAGCGGTAAGGGCGAATACATCAACGGCACAAGGTTGATTTACCCTATGGAGCAAGAGGCAATGCGATATCTCAACTATATTGGCAACCGTGTTTTTGCTTTGTTATTTACATGGCTATTAAACCAAAGAATCACTGATACATTATGTGGAACCAAGGTGTTAACAAAGAAAAGTTATGATGAGATAGCTAATAATAGAGATTATTTTGGAGAGTTTGACCCTTTTGGAGACTTTGATTTGATTTTTGGAGCAATGAAGAATAATTTAAAATGTGTAGAAGTGCCTATTAGGTATAGGGCTCGTGAATACGGAGAAACTCAAATTGATAGATTTAAACACGGTATTCTGTTATTTAAGATGGTATGGTTTGCATACAAGAAAATGAAAATTATGAAATTGTAATGTTCAGTTATTTTTTTTAATACAAAATTGATTTAAATATTATGGCATTACCATTTTTTTCTATAGATTTTAGGGCATCTGAATGGGTTTCTTTTTTTGCCTCATCACTGGGTTTTTCTTCACGAAAAAGTCAAGAGAAAAAATTAATAGATTTATTATCTAAGAGGTTTCCAAAGAAAAAAATTACCTTATTTCCATCAGCTCGTATGGCATTTTATTTTGTGTTAAAAAACACTTTTAAGGCCGAAGACGAAGTTATATTTCCAGTAATGGGCTTTCCACTCTATGTAAAGATAGCACTACAGTTAAATCTTAAGCCAATTTATGTTGATGTTGAAAATCAGCATTTCACAATTGATGTCGATCAATTGGAGGAAGCGATTACATTCAATACAAAGGGTATTGTAGTTACTCATTTATTTGGTTATCCATGCAATATGGATAGAGTTATGGAAATCGCAAACAAATATAAAATACCTGTTATTGAAGATTGTGCGCAATCATATGACTCTTTTTATAAAGAAAAAGAGACAGGAACTTTTGGTTATGCAGGTATTTTTAGTTGTAGCTTAATGAAAGTTCCTACGACATTAGGTGGTGGTATTTTATTGACAGAAGACGAAAAATTACATAATAATATTAACAGTAATTTGGCTAATGGTCATTACAATACGAGTGTTGTTTTTCATTTGAAATATTTTATAAAAAATCTTATAAGTATTTTAAATTCTTACCCAATTTTATATAGTTTGCTTTCACATCGTTTATTCGGATTTATAAAAAAAAGGAACCCAAATATACTTAGAAATATACTTTACTCAGGAATGGGGCTGATGAGTAGTCGGTATGACGAATGGGAAAGACCCATACTTGCAAATTATCAACTATCAGTTGGCAATGTTCAGTTTGGAAGATCTCGTCAGATGACAAGCATAAGAAGAGATTACACAAATATACTGAATGAGAAACTGTGCGACAATGATGATTATGAACTGCCTGATACAGATCATGAAGATATATATTGGAACTGCCAATATTATGTTGTTTCAGTAAAAAATAATATGGATGGATTTTTTAATCAAATGTTCGATAAGGGTGTTCACCTTATGAAAGAGGATGTGTGGGATTGTTCAGCATATGAATTTTCTAATGGTATTATTGGGAATTTCCCTGTGGCTAAAAAATATAATCCAACATTGATTAGAATTCCAAACAGTTCTTTTTTATCAAAAAAAGATATAGTTGAAATTGCAAATCAAATGAATAGTCTTTAATAATATTTGATTTATGGCAAAGAAAAAATTCACTAGTGCAGATCTTTTTTCTAGTGAGTATTGTCAGTATATTCGATATGATTTTACGAACAGTAGCGTTGAAGGTCTTTCAAACATTAATTATTCAATTAAAGGCTCAGGAACATCAATTGTAGGATCTTTCTTCTCAAAAGGTTCTACAGTTATAGAAACTCATTCCAAAGATGAAGTTATTTCTTTAGATATAGATAATAAAGAAATAGTTGTACGACCAACCATAACATTATCGAGTTTATATGAACTTTTAATCCCTCAACATCTTTTTTTAGGCTCGGTTCCTTCTTATCCAGGCGCATCGATAGGTGGCTGTATTGCTGCTAATGTGCACGGGCAAAACCACGTCAAAGAAGGGTGTTTTACTAACAATGTTAAGAGTTTAGTTGTATACCATCCAGATAAAGGATTTATAGAATGTAGTCCTAATAAAAATAAAAATTTGTTTGATCTTACTATAGGTGGTTATGGTGCTACTGGTATTATTCACGAGGTGAGGCTTAATCTTATTGACATTAAGACAAATATATTAAATGTAAAAACTATTACTTTTTCAACTTTATTTGAGGCATTTCAGTTAATGGAAAAAGAAAGTTATCATTATGATTATTTACACAGTTGGTGTGATATGTCTATAGCAAATCGTACTAAACAACCAGGTTTGATTTCTTTGGGTAGGTATGAATCAGGTATTAAAGTTGAAAAATATAAGATTAATAATCAAATTAGCAAGGTTCATATGCCGATATTAATTAACGTATTTGGCACTAGGCTAATGATTACTGTTAACAAGCTATATTATTTCCTCAATACAATTAGGCGCCATAAAAAAATTCTACTACATGATTTTATTTTTCCATCTAGATCTAATCTATTTTATTTTAGTATGTTTGGTAAAAAAGGCATTATTGAGCATCAAGTTCTCATCCCTAAAAAGAAAGCAAGAAATTATCTTGAAGATCTTATGGTGATCATAGAGAGCGCCAGTCCAAGTGTATCGTTATGCCACTTGAAAGTATTTAGTGGCGATGGCAGTTTATTAAGATTCGATGGCTCAGGTTATTGTTTAGCGCTACATTTTTACAATGATTCTAGCGGAATCAATGCACTTAAAGAAATTGATAAGATTGACTTACATTATGGTTGTAAGGCGAATTTAATAAAAGACTCAAGGTTGAGTGTAGGGTCAATCGATAAGCAATATAGTGAAATTGGTTTATTTAGATCAAAAATACACAATCATGACCCTTTGGTAAAATTCAGAAATAATATAATTAACAAGGTTTTTAATAAAAATGGGTAGTAATATTGATGTGGGTAAAACCTTTAATAAGTTTGCCTCTTTGTATAGTGATGTCAGCAACCAATATACAATTAAACGCAGATATCAAAAAGCCGCATCGTTCTCTAATGGGAAATTATTAGATGTTGGTGGTGCATCTGGGTTATTTTTACCGTTTCTTAAATCCAACATCCAGCCGATTGTCTTGGATATTTCTTACAATATGTGTCTAGAGGCAAGGCGTAATCATGGTGCCAATGTAATCTGCGCAGATGCTGAAAACCTCCCATTTTCCGATAGTAGTTTTGATACTGTAGTGTCGCTTGAGATGATATATTATCTCAGCGACCCGTTAAAGTTTATAACTGAGGTTGAGCGCATATTAAAATCAAATGGGATGCTTGTTCTTTCCTTTTACAATAGTAAGCTTAATTTTTTCGTAACATTCAGAGGATTACTTAGAAAATTTAAACTTAGCAGTATGTTTGTCGATGATGGCAATCCTAGTTTTACAAAATTAGAGGCTTTATACCAATATCTGGAAAACACTTCACTTGAAGTTTTAAGTGTTAATAATGTTGTTTTCTTTCCTTTTAAGGCATTTGATCGTCTTAATCGTCTTTTGGAAAAGACTTTTTTGAAGCGATATGCGTTATTTAATATTGTGGCAATAAGAAAGAATAAAAAGGTGAGTTAAGAAAATATGGGAATATCACTAACAAAAAAGAATGGCTTAATTTTATTAAAAGTGTTAATTACTTGTGTATTTTTTATATTAATATTTAACAAGGTGGATTTTAATAGCACCATCTTCCTGTTAAGAAAAACTGACACTTCAATTTTTATTCTTGCATTAGTTGTTGTAACGTTAGAAGTATTAATTGCTACTGTTCGTTGGGAAGTTATACTGAATCGGCTTAAGATAAACATACCTTATGTTGTAGCATTACGTTATCTGTGGATGGGTGTCTTCTTTAATCAAGCATTACCATCAAGCATAGGTGGAGATGCATTAAGGGGTTATTTCTTATGTAAGCATGAAAATTGTAGTATAAGCAGTGCAACAATTGGAGTATTGCTCGATCGAGTTATTGGTATGCTTGGTTTGATTATATTAATTGTAGCGACAACGCCATTATTATTTGGACTGGTATCTGACCCTATTGTTGTATGGGGGTTAGTCATTGCTATCATTGGAGCATCGAGTGCAATTGGTATTGCAATGGTTGTTGATTTAATACCTAATAGGTGGACGCACTGGAAAATTATACAAGGGATGTCGATATTTTCATTTAAGGGCAGAAAGGTTGTTTTTTCATACCATGGACTAGTGTCAATAATTTTATCTTTAGTTATTCAATTATCTTTTGTTTTTGCAGTATGGCTTCTTGCATACGGCATGGAGTTAGATATTGAATTGTCTAGTATGTTATTAATTGTACCAATCACAAATCTTTTGATGGCCTTACCAATTTCAATAGCTGGATGGGGGGTTAGAGAAGGGGTAATGATTACGGGGCTTGGTTACTTGAGTGTAGATCCAGAAGCGGCTCTTGCTCTTTCTATTCTTTACGGATTATTGATGTTGGTAGTTGCACTACCAGGCCTTATAGGCTGGCTATGGAGTAAAACTTTGAAATCATGAGTCAATTACAAAAAAATCATGACGCAGGACACTGGTTCCAACAAGCCTCCATGGTTCTTTTGTATGTTGTGCCAGTATTATTGTTAGCAATGTATGATTTCGCATTTGTTACCTATGACTCTGAGCCAGATTACGTATCTTCTGCATTTTATATTATTGAGTACGGTATCCCTTTTAGTTCCCATCATCCTGGAACGATAACTCAATATCTTATTAGCCTCCCTTTGTTACTTACTTCGTATTTTGAATTACCATTTGATATCACTATAATTCTTATGAGAATAACAGAATTGAGTGTTCTAGCATTATTGATAGGGGCAGGCATAAGTACAATGGGCGTTATCAATAAAGGAGTTAAGATTTTTTCTTATTCGTTAGTTTGGCTTTTTATCTTTCTTTACCCATCAACCTCAGTACTTTTTAAGTATATCAGCGCAGAAATATTATTATTTGGACTTTCTTTTTTTTTGTGTGCATTATGGTATAAATATTTTCTCACAGAGAGAGGTTTAGCATTAATTGGAATTGTTGTTGGGGCAGGGGTGAATGTAAAGCCTACTTTTATTTTTCTTTTGATTGTACTCTCATCTTTCCATCTCTTGCATTATGCGTATTATTCTAAATTAATTAGGGGTATTCAACTATTGTTCAAAATCTTTGCTTGGGGGGGGGTGTGGTTCATTGTGTTCTCAATACCAAAGATATTTCAAATTTTATCAAATATGTTAAATATGGTTGTCAATAAAGTCGTTAATATGTTTTCAATGTGGCATTACTTTGCAATATTTATTATTATTTCATTAAGTATGTTTTTATTTAACTGGTCTATCAAACATGAAGTTCTTTCGAAAAATAAATCCAACCTCATTAATGTTATGATTAGAGAGGGTTGGATAATTGCATTTCCAGTTGCTGTATTTGTTTTTTATAAACTTTTTTATTATTTCACCCATCCAGAAATTGATTATTTAGTTGGTCTAGGGCAGTGGGAAAGCTTGGGAATTATGAGAAGAAATAGTGTTCCGTTGTACGCATTTCTAGTCTTTATAATCATTAGAATTGTTATTAGTAAAACTCTGGAATTAAAACATTATAAATCTTTGTTGTCCTCCTCTGCTTTTATCCTATTCTTTGGGAGTTTGATAACGAATGTTACGGCATCCAAAGAATATATGTTTGAAAATAGCCACATTAGGTTGTTTGATCAATCTTTATTGGCCATTAAAAACAATACCGAAAGTGCTAGTATCTTTGTTCACCACGATAACTACTTTGATTCAGTCGCCCAATTTCAATTGTGGACGACTATTCGATATGGGAATTGTAATGACGAGAAACTAAATACGGCATTGAAATTGACACACACTGATATTGATATTAGTAATTTGTCGTATATATCAGCCTTCAATGGTATTACTAGGTGCGATATTAATAAAGACAATAATAACACTCTATCGCTTTATGATAGGTGGTTAAATATCCCAGATAACGTTGTTAGATTAAGTATATGTAATGCGCTAAAAGGTTCGGATAATCAAAAAATATTCTTACTAGATAGCAGGTATATTGATTGGGATAATATCGATGAAATAGTAAATGATTTAGATTTGGTTTTACAGTCTTGTAGCTATAAAATGCATAGAAATCGTAAATATTTCCGTAATAATGAAATTCTGGCATTTGATTTTATTAAAGTTTAGAGCTGCTTCTTAGGTTGAAATTATGAACAATATTTCCAATAAAAATTCCCTACAACAAGACTTAAGGGAATTATCGGTCTTTTTAGGCAACAATTTAGATTGGGTCCAGGGTGCTGGAGGTAATACATCAGTTAAAGAGGACGACACTCTGTGGATTAAGGCATCAGGTTACTGGTTATCAGATGCACAAAATAATGACATATTTACACCTTTAGATAGGTGGGCAGTGTTAGACAAAATTACGCAAGGAGAGGAAGATTTAGCCTCCGCTCAAGTTTTGAGAGAAAAATACCAAAACTTACGACCCTCTATTGAGACGACGATGCATGCTTTAATGCGGCATAAATTTGTGATTCATGTGCATTCTGTTAATGTTATTGCATATGCGGTTTTAACAAATGGTAAAGATTTAATCGGCGAAAAACTTGAAGGCATTAATTGGTTATGGGTCCCCTATATTAGACCAGGGCTACCACTCACTAAAATGCTCAATACAATGAAGGTGTCAGATTTTGATGTGCTTATTTTAGCAAATCATGGTGTGGTGATTGGTGGCGACACTAAAGATGAAGTATTAAGCATTCTCGCACAGGTGGAGAAAAAACTATTTCGACCAGTTCGTACCGACTTTATAGATGTTGATAGAATTAAATTAAAATACTTGGTGGAAAACACAGAATACAAGTTACCAAAGTATGACCTGTGTCATTCATTAGCAAAAGACAATTTGTCACTTAAGATAATAGGTAAAAACCCCCTCTATCCTGATCATGTTATTTTTTTAGGTCCTGGCACAGTTCCTATGATGTCTTGGAAAGAATTTAGCGATAAGGCATCGAGTGCATCATTTAATTATAAAGTGGTTGTTATTAAAGATATTGGTGTAGTTGTTCACCAAGATTTAAGTGAAAATTCTGAGGAGATGTTGCATTGCTTAACAAGTGTCCTGTTAAGGCTTCAGCCCAATGATAAACTGCAACATCTGACTCAAAGTGAAGAAGCAGAGTTACTCGGCTGGGATGCTGAAAAATATCGGAAATCTATTCAAAGGTAAGGTTATGCAAATAGTAATACCAATGTCAGG
>LWDU01036430.1_pt1 | contig 10298 bp, 4 predicted proteins | sample 727161 | NCBI WGS metagenome assembly LWDU01 (sample SAMN04566230, study PRJNA314399) | hydrothermal vent metagenome | isolation source: deep sea hydrothermal plume seawater | place: Mexico: Gulf of California, Guaymas Basin | collected 2004-07-11 | reverse complement strand
TCGAACCCTGGACCTACGGATTAAAAGTCCGTTGCTCTACCAACTGAGCTACGCCCTCAAGTATTGTGTTTTTACTGACAAGCTGACATTTTCGGCAAGTGAGTAAGAATGGACGACACCTTGACTTCACGTGATGCAGGCAAGCCCATGGCCTCACGTTAAGCCCGCGAAACCATACAAAGACTTTCCACTCTTTCCACACGGAACAGGCCAGTCGGCAAAGAAAATCCGGGGAAAACTTTGTATTTCAAAGTCTGAGAAGATCCTGACACGGCCTTGCAGAGCTTCGTTCACGTCCCGGGTGTCAGCCAGGGCCCTCGTCACAACAGATCCGGCAGACCATTCGTGCCGTGAATTCGATCGTGCCGTGAATTCGATCATGCCGGCCGGTAGATCGTGCCCGGCCAGCAGGTGTGGAGGATCGTGACGACTTCAGTCAGGAATCGGGAATCGAAAACGGAAATGGGGGCTGGCATAGTCGGTTCAATCGCAAATGCCCCTCAGTCGGACATTCGAAACGACCAGAAAGGTCGTCGCGAATAGCCCAAAGTCTTCGAGCAAATCTTGCCTCGCCTCATTGCGGTTGACTACCATGACGATAGTCCACGTCAGACGGATCGCTCTGCGCCGTCCTCCTTTCAGCCAGATATCGGGCAGAAATAATGAGCAAGAGACAAGTTGTCATCATGTCGTTCCTCGTGGCCATCCCTGCAGTGCTGCTGCTGGCGATACTCGTGATGAACGGAATGGCGCACGGGGGCAAGATGTTTTCCGGAATGATGACGGTGATCGTGGCCGTCACCGGACTCACAGTGCTGGGGCTTGGCCTGAGTCCTTTTGCCGTGATGGCGTTCTATCCGGCTGACGGATTCGCTTCAATGCCTGATTCTCCGGCCACCGCCACACCGTCGTCGCCACCCGCAGGTTCTGATGATGACGATGAGGAGCAATTGGAGGAAGTTGAGGACGGCTTCGATGATGACGGCGAAGACTCAGACGACGGTTTCGAAGACACGTTTGATAACGATGCCGGTGGCGAAGAGCTGTACGACGATGACGGCGAAGACTACGGCGAGGACGAATGGGAGTAGCGTTGCGGCAGTCAGCTTAGTTTGAGGCTGGCAATGCCAATGATCGCCAGGACCGCCGACGCGATCCAGAATCGAGTCACAATTTTTGTCTCGTGATCGCCTCGGAAAACAAAGTGGTTGTGCAGCGGACTGCACCGCAGGATGCGTCGACCCGTGCACCGGAACCATCCGACCTGCACGATCACGCTGACAGTTTCCGCGACGAACACTCCGCCGATCACAAGCAGCAGAATTTCCTGTCGAGTCACCAGCGCTGTTACGGCCAGCAGACCTCCGGTGGGCAGCGAACCGGTGTCGCCCATAAAAACTTCAGCCGGGTGACAGTTGAACCACAGGAATCCCAGTGACGCTCCGACAAGTGCGGCCAGCATGACGGCCAGCTCCCCCGCACCTTCGATATGGGGTATGCTCAGATATTCGGAAATAACACTGTGCCCGCAGACGTAAGCTAACCCGGCAAACGCCAGTCCGCAGAACACCGTGCAGCCAGTCGCCAGTCCATCCAGCCCGTCGGTCAGGTTCACTCCGTTGGCGCTGCCAACAATGACCAAAACGCTCCATCCGACGAAGCAGGCTCCCAGTGCCACGCCGACGTTGCCAACAGACCACGGCCAAGCCGCGCTGAAGACATCAGCCGGGAATTCACTGTACAGGGCCGCGCCACATACCACGCCCACAACCGATTGGGCCAGCAGTTTCTGACGGACGCTGATTCCGTTGCGGTCCGTTCGCTGTTTCGTCCAGTCATCCCATGCCCCAATGAGTGACAGCGTCGTGACCGCAAACAATCCAACCTGAACGTAGACGTTCGTCAGGTCGCTGCACAGCAGAGTCGTCATCAGAACGGCTCCCATAGTGAACATGCCGCCCATTGTCGGTGTGTTCTGTTTGTCAGCATGCAGCTGGTTGAGCGTCTCTGAATCGCTGGCGATGCGTTCCCGAAAGCGGCGTTTCAGCCAGCGAATAGCGAGCGGACCGAACAAAATGGTCAGCGTGAATGCCATGACCGTTGCGGTTCGCGCAGTCAGAAAAATCTCTGAATCGCCGGTTGTTCGGGATTCGACCTGTTCCATCAGGAGGCCGAAATGTCTGATAAGCCAAAGCAGCATGCCTGCAGAGTCTGACCAAACCTCAGCAGTGAGGAAAGTCCAGATTCCGGACGCGTCAATCGTGAGATGTCGACGGCCGTACAGCTCGAACTGCTGTTCAACAGACGGCATTTCGTCGATGGACCGAATGAATGGGGCCGAGCTGCCCGCCGCAGCACCGGGGCGAAGCAGAATTGTCATGTCGATTCCACCATCATGGCCTCGTTGCTGACTTAACGAACTTCCAGGACGTCGTGGGGAGCGATCAATTCCAGGACTTCTCGTACATGGTGTATGGTCAAGTCAAAGAACAGGCGTTGTTCCGTAGCCGAACTCGCCCGAGTTTGGAGGTTTTTCGTCATGTCGCCCAAAGTCTGGCGACTTCGGCTACCCCAAAACCAAGACTTAACAAAGCACCCGGCTCCGGCTCGTCATCGTCCGTTCGGTGGCAAGTATGAAGAGAATCGATGACGATACTCCGGCCGAACGCCTTCAGGGTACGTCCGTGGTAATGCCTGCCCGCTCGGAATGGAATCCGACCTGACAAGGCTGCGATCAGTCTCTGCACGCGACTGACAGGAACGTAGTGCCGACGTCAAGAACAGCCAGGGGAAACGCAGTCGATGTTCACAACTGACACACGATTCTCAAGAAGCGGTCGGCAACGATCGCCAGCCCGGCCAGCATACTGCCGCCGGCTCAAATCGAACATCCCTGCGCCATGGTTGCTTATGTGCAGTATTGTTTGTGCCTCGTCAGTCTGTCGGGCACAAGGGACAGTGCCGCATGAGGAAGCACCGCCTGCCCTCCCCCCTGCCGCGGCCGTCGGAGAGTTCAGGATTGCAGATGGTCTGGAAATCGGCCTGGTCGTGGCCGAGCCGAAAGTCAGTCAGCCACTGTCGATTACCTTCGACGACCGAGGTCGCATGTGGGTACTGCAGTATCGACAATTCCCAAACCCCAATGGTCTGAAACCTGTGCAGGTCGATAACTGGCTGCGAACAAAATATGACAGGCTCCCTGACCCACCACCCAAAGGGCCCAAAGGAAACGATCGAATTTCAATCTACGAAGACACTGACGGCGACGGTCGGGCCGACACGGTGAAGGACTTTCTTTCAGATCTGAATCTGGCATCAGGGATGGCACTCGGTTATGGCGGCGTTTTTGTCGTTCAGTCGCCCTATCTTCTGTACTACGCCGATCAAAATCACGACGATCTTCCGGACGGTGATCCGGACGTTCTGCTGACAGGCTTCGGCATGGAGGACGCACACGCTTTTGCCAATTCGTTAATCTGGGGCCCCGACGGCTGGCTGTATGGTGCGCAAGGCAGCACTGCGACAGCAGAGATACGAGCCATTGGCTTTCAGCAGGGCGTGTGGCGATATCATCCGCGCACCAGAGAGTTCGAGCTGTTTGCCGAAGGCGGCGGCAACACATGGGGCATCGATTTTGATGACGTCGGCAACCTGTTTGCCGGCGGCAACACGGTGGAGCCGCTTGTTCATCACGTTCAGGGCGCGTACTACGTCAAAGGTTTCGGCAAGCACGGTCCTTTGCACAATTCCCACACGTACGGCTACTTCCATCCCGTCAGACATCATGGCTATACCGGCGACAGTCTCACTGGCGGATTTGTGCTGTACCAGGGTGGTGCGTTTCCGGAACGCTTCAACGGCGCCTGCATTGCGCCGAATACGCGTCACAGCGCCAGTCGCTGGAGCACGCTCGAACTGCTCGGCTCCACTTTTGCCACGCGCGCGGCGGGAGATTTCATTACGACCAGTGATATCTGGTTTCGCCCGGTCGATTCCACAGTCGGCCCCGATGGTGCGCTCTACGTTGCTGACTGGTACGACTACAACATCTCGCATTCGTCACCCAAGAATCGCAGCCAGTGGTATCAGCCAAGCCGGGCCGATGGCCGGGTGTGGCGAGTGGCGCCTGATGGACTGAATCCGATTGCTGCGAACCAGTTCGATCTGAACGAGCGGTCCGCTGCGGACCTGATCGACCTGCTTTCACATCCGAACGATTGGTACGCACGGCAGGCTCGCCAACTGTTCGCTGAACGACGCGACTCGGCGATTGTCCCTGCTCTGAAGAAAACACTCGGTAGCAGCGATCAACGCTTGGCGCTGCAGTCTCTGTGGTCGATCTACGTCAGCGGTGGTTTCGACGATTCACTCGCTGAGGACATGCTGAATAGTCCGCACGAGTACGTTCGTGCATGGACCGTACGTCTACTGGGTGATTCGAAAACGGTTTCCATGCGCCTGCAACCACGACTTGTGGAACGGGCCCGTGATGAGTCGAGCGTGGTCGTACGCAGCCAGCTGGCCTGCACGTCGAAGCGACTGCCGGCCAGTGCCGCGATGCCAATTGTTGCCGAGTTGCTTCGACACAATGAGGATGTGGACGACGCCCACATGCCGTTGCTGCTTTGGTGGGCAATCGAAGACAAAGCGATTTCCGACACTTCCGCCGTTCTGCGTCTGGTTGAATCTTTGCATGTCTGGCAGCTACCGATGGTGAAGAAGTTCATCATCAGCCGACTGGCGCGCCGTCTGGCGTCCGAAGGCACAGAAGCCGGATACGTGGCCTGCGCGCGTCTTCTCACTCTTGCTCCGAGCGACAAAGAAATTGATCTTGTGCTACAGGGCATGGTTGAGGCGAGCTCGGGACGTCGATTTGAAAATGTTCCAAAATTATTGCAGGTACCGTTGGCAGACCTCCTGAAGCGAAGACCATCGGATTCCCGGGCCATACAGCTGGCGTTGCGAACGGGAGGTTCCGCAGAGCCGGCTGTTCGAATGATTGCAGATGCTCTTCAACCCGAAAACAAACGGGTGGACATCATTCGTGCCGTGGGCGAAGCACGTGTTGCTGCGGCGGTTGAACCGTTGCTTCAGCTGATCAGTCGTGATGAAGCGGAACCGATTCTGACGGCCGCACTCTCAGCACTGGCGTATTTCGATGACCAGCGAATCGCCAGTGAAGTTCGTTCGACTTACCCGACTCTTAAGTCCGCCTCAAAGACACGGGCGATTGATCTGCTGTGCAGTCGTCCCGCGTGGGCGTTGGAATTACTCGCTGCCATCGACAAGCACGAGATTGACGCCGGGTCGGTGACGCTGAATCAGGTGCGGCAATTGCTTGAGCATAACGAAGCAGGACTTCGCAGTCTTGTCACTCGAACCTGGGGACGCGTTCAGCCGGAAACACCGTTACAGAAACAGGGACGCATCAGCGCGGTCACACAGTTGCTGAATCGAGCAAAAGGCGATGCCGCCAGTGGACTTCACATCTATCAGAAGACCTGTGGGAATTGCCACAAGCTACACGGCAATGGAACTCCGGTCGGTCCTGATCTGACAGGTGCCGAGCGGAAAGACCGCCTGAAGCTGATTCGCAACATCATCGACCCAAGCTCAGAGATTCGGCCACAATACATTTCCCACGTCGCTCTGACAAACAGCGGTCGAGTGCTGACGGGACTTCTGGCGGACTCAAACGCCGAAACAATCACGCTGCTGGACGCGAAGAACATACGCACAGTACTCAACCGGTCGAATCTTGAGGAACTGCGCGAGTCAACGGTCTCAATTATGCCGGAAAAGCTGCTCGACGAATTGTCTGACCAGCAGATCCGGGACCTGTTGGCATACGTGCAGTCAGACGGGCCGTCCGGAGAGTGACGAAACCGTCGAGCAGACGCAGAACGCCTGCTCGGACGTTGTGTCGTCACCGCCGCATTGTGTCCAGCGACAGCCGCGGCAGGTTGCGCCGCAGTCCCACGGCACCACTCAGTGAAGGGCGCAGAGAACGTTGACGTCCCTCGGGAGATCCCGGAACATCGCGATTTTCGTGCGGGATCACCGTGTTGAGGCCGAAGGTGTCGACCTCGAATTCAACCAGAGCTCGGGCCAGGGCAGTGAAAAAATAAAACAGTTTGCCGGAAAGATGCTGGCCAGTGGGGACCCCGGTGCGGACGCCAGGCTACAGCGAACTCTGCAGATTGTGACACGCGTCCGTGCACTTGCCGCGGACGGAGACAAAGGCGCGTTTGAGCGACCTCCCGCCAGCCCGGTCGACAACAAATATTATGGCGCTGCACCGTTCCTGTTTGGCGACGACCGAGTCATGAAGTTTCGCGCCGCGCCCGTTGCTCGCAGCTGCGCAGCACCCGATGTCGCTGACCCTGACTATCTTCGAACAGCGCTGATCAAACGGCTGAAGCATCAGACGGTTGTCTTCGACTTCGCGATTCAGGTTCGAACTGTGAATCAGTTAAATGTGGCCACCGACATCGAAAATACCTCAACCGAATGGGACGACGATTTCGTGACCGTCGCGCGGATCACAATTCCGGCGCAGAACTTTAATTCTGCGGAACAGCGTGAAAAATGCGAGCGGCTGTTCTTTACCCCGTGGCACGGCATCGCTGCGCATGCACCACTCGGCGGTATCAATCGACTGCGAAAGGCGGTCTACGAGGCTTCCGCACGGCATCGAAGTCTTCCCAAAGAACCCACAGCAATTGAGTGAGCGGTTCGGCTGTCGTGGCAGCAGCGAAGCAGCATGGAGCAATTGCTGTTCTGGCGAAACCCGTGGGCACACACACGCTTCACGCAGCGGTACTGAAAGCGTTGCGCTCTGATCCGGTTGAACCTGTCAGCGATTGAGGCGGTCTGATTCCATTTCGTTCCCGTTTTTCGCCTGCTTGATGGCGCAGCGGCCTGGTTCCCCTTCCTGACGCGATTTTTCTTCCGAATGCCTGCGGAAGAAACGATCGTTTTTGAACGAGCCGGAGTGTCGTTGTCCGTCAGCCGGGCGCCACGTGCGACGAAAGGTCCAGCGTTCCCGCAGTTGCGTAATTCACGATTCATTACTCCGCTGCGTCCTGAGCCCTGCTGAGGAGGGACAGACGAATGTTCGTGGCAGGCCCAGGCAGAAGCGGCGCCGTGACAGATTGAATTTCGGTCACTGATTGGTCACGATGTCCATTTGGTCAGGGATTGCGGCTGGCTCATCGGCTATCCCTTTGTATCAACCGCGTACGTCCCGGCGAACAGCGATGCTCTGAAGGGGGAGCAGAACATGATCGATGCCGTACTGCCTACATCGTTGAATGTTTTCCGGATTCCTGTCAACCTGTTCACGCTCGCTGTGGACACAACGTTGCTCAGCAGCATCGCGGACCTTGTCGCATTTGCGGTCTTGTCTGCTGTCTCGGTGCTTCTGGTGCGACTGCCCGAACAGAGGTTGCGACAGGGCCTCGTTCGATGCCTTTCTGTCCTGCTGTGTGGATGTGCTGTTCTCCATCTCGTCGATTTCTGGAGCCACCGGCAGTCAGGTTCGGGCTGGATCATCGCGACTGGAATCTCTACGGCGCTACTATTGGTTTTTGCCGCCGCTGTGCTGCCAATGATTCTGCGCCGGAGACTTGCGGCCACCGATCTTCAGAAAACAAAGGAATCGCTTGAACAGGCAAGAGAACAGCTGTCTCGCGAACAGTTTCTGTTTACGGCCCTGATGGACAACATGCCTGACTGCATTTATTTCAAGGACCGTGAATCCCGCATTCTTCGTTGCAACCAAACCGTGGCAGACACGTTTCAATTGGCGGCGCCGACAGACGTGATCGGCACATGCGATCACGATTTTTTCACAAAGGAAGAGGCGGATGAGTACCGGGCCGACGAAGTGCGCATTATCGAAACCGGCGAACCTGTCATTAACAAGGAAGAATACGAATTGTGGCCCGATGGTCTGCACCACTGGGTGTTATCGACAAAACTTCCGCTGAGAAATGAACACGGTGACATCATCGGAACGTTCGGTTTATCACGAGACATCTCGGCGCTAAAACGGGCAGAAGAGCGGATGGAAGCCAAGGTTGTCGAACTGGAGCAGCTGGACGCCGATTTCATTCGCGAACAGCGCCTGTTCAGCGCATTGATCGAGAACATACCGGACGCAGTCTATTTCAAAGACCGAAACTGCCGTTTCATACGGGTCAATCCGGCTATGGCTACGGACGCAGGATTTCGAACTCCGGATGAATTGATCGGGTTGACCGACGCCAACATCTGGGGCAGCGATTTACCGGCGGATGCGTTCGCCGACGAACTGCGGATTATGGAAACCGGCGAACCGATTGTCGGCAAGCAGGAAGAAGTCATTCGCAGGACAGACAACGAACGCCGCTGGGTTCTGACGACAAAAATGCCACTGCGGGACGCCGATGGCAGTATTGTTGGTACGTTTGGGCTGGCACGTGATATCACGACCTTGAAGGTGACACAGGAGTGGCTGAGTGAATCGCAGGAAAGGTTTGAATTCGCCGTGCAGGGTACCACTGACGGGCTCTGGGACTGGAACATTCAGACCAACGAAGTCTGGTACGCACCCCGGTTTCGAGAATTGCTGCAGTTGACCAGCGACAGTGAAGATCCGTTCCTGAATCAACTGAGCAGCTTTACGGATCGCCTGCATCCGGATGATCGGGAACGCGTAATGACGTCGTTCGACGAGCACCTTCAACACAAGAAGCCTCATGATGAGGAATACCGCCTCAGGCTGGCATCTGGTGAATACCGCTGGTTTCGAGGACGCGGCCAGGCTGACCGGGACGAGTCTGACCAACCGATTCGAATGGCCGGTTCCATCCAGGACATCGACGATCAGCACCAGGTCCGAAATGAGCTGGCGCGTATGCGCCTGCAGCTGCAGCAGGCACTGGAGGGTGGCCACGTTGGCATGTGGGACTGGAACATCGCCACCGATGAAATCACGGTCTCTCCGGAACTCATGCTGCAAATCGGCGAAGATCCCGACAAACCGTGGACCAGTCTTGAGGACTGGAAACGCCATCTGCATCCGGACGACATCGACAACGCGACACAAAAAACATGGGACTATATTGGAGGGCGCACGGAAGAATATGAGTCTTCTTTTCGGCTTCGACATGCCGATGGTGCTTATCTCTGGATTCTTTCCCGGGGAAAACTGTTTCGTGATGATAATGGCGATCCCGGCCGCTTTATTGGCGTACATATCGACGTCACTGAACTGCGGGACGCCGAGGAAGCCCTTGCGCGCAGCGAGGCGAAGTTTCGGGGAATCTTCAATCAGACGTTTCAGTTTATTGGTCTGATGACCCCGGACGGCAAACTGATCGATGCCAATCAGGCTTTTCTGGCAGCCGCAGGAATCAAGTCCGAAGACGTGCTGAACAGACAATTCCGAGACACCGTCTGGTGGTCACATTCGCCAGAACTTCAAAAACGGCTTCAACAGGCCGTTGAAAAAGCTCGTGGAGGCGAATTCGACCGATTCGAGGCGACTCTCCCGACGCCCGACGGCGCCTCGATCGTTGTCGACTTCTCATTGAAGCCAATTACGAATGAGGAAGGCGACGTCGTCTTTCTCATTCCGGAAGGACGCGATGTCACCGAAATCAAAAAATTCGAACAACAGCTTCAGGCCAGGTCGGACGAACTGGAACAAAGCAATCAGGAGTTGCAGCAGTTCGCCTATGTGGCTTCGCACGATCTGCAGGAACCGCTGAGAACGATTGTCGGGTTCTGTCAGTTGTTGGAAATGGAATACAGCGAATTACTCAACGACGACGGGAAGATGTATCTGGAAACGATCGTCGACGGCGGCAAACGGATGCAGCGGCTGATCAGCGATCTGCTGGAATATTCCCGTGTTGGCCGGATGGGTAACCCCCGCGAACACACTCCGCTGCGCCAGCCTGTTGATGAAGCCCTGGCGTTGCTGCATGCGCGCATACAGGAAAGTGGCGCCATCATTACCATCGAGGCTCTGCCAGACGCATGGATCGACCACGTCCAAATGATTCGCGTGTTTCAGAATTTGATTGGAAACGCGATAAAATACAGGGGCGAAAAAGTGCCGGAGGTAAGAATCTGGTCTCAGGAATCGTCCGACGCGTGGAAAATCTACGTTTCGGATAACGGTATTGGCATCTCCGAGGAATTCTCGGATCAGGTTTTTATAATCTTCAAGCGACTTCATACGCGTGATGAGCATCCGGGAACGGGCATTGGATTGGCAATCTGCAGGAGAATTGTCGAACGTCACGGTG
>LWDU01036339.1_pt1 | contig 10298 bp, 12 predicted proteins | sample 727161 | NCBI WGS metagenome assembly LWDU01 (sample SAMN04566230, study PRJNA314399) | hydrothermal vent metagenome | isolation source: deep sea hydrothermal plume seawater | place: Mexico: Gulf of California, Guaymas Basin | collected 2004-07-11 | reverse complement strand
CAATCTCGGATCAGCATTCGTAGAGTATCGCGGAGTATGACTAATCCGGGAGCTATGAAAGAGTACCACCAACGTACGTCGCGACAGGCCACCTGCGCGAAGAAATCAGGCGGAAACACGCCGCCTGGATTTCATGGTTGCCAGTTGTATTCCGGCTTCTCCGGAGTGCCGCGAACACAGCATCCATGAATGCCGTCGCCACTGCGCCACTACAGCTCGACGGACGCGGCAGCGACCAACCCGTTTGTCGCGCAGACTGACGGCAGCGGCAGACAGACGTGCAATTAACCGAGTTCACCACTGTGTCAGAACATCACCGTCAACAGAAAAGTCAGCAATCCTTGCCGTCGCAGCCGGGACTCTCGGATGATTGCACAACACTTCGCGAACGGACTGTTCCCTCACCAATCCTTAGGACCAGGAGTTCCTGAAACGCATCGGTTGTGGGGTAGGCCGACATCGGAAGATGAATTATATCGGAAAAATGCGGCCGCCATTCCTCATCAGATGGATTGGTGGAAACCCGTCTGGTCAAATACTCTGATCGTCGCCGCGTCCTCGATTCCTTGTCCGAGACATTTCCAGTGACGGAAAGCGTTGTTGAAAAAAAAATGAACGCTGCGATCGGGACTGCCACCTGGATATTCGCCGGCGTGTTCTCGGCGCTGGTGTTCGCTGATCGTTGGACGTCCGTGCGCATCGGATTCCCCGATTTCTGGTACCAGTCACGAAACTTCCACCTGTTGATGTGCGTTGGCCTGTACATTGCTGGTTGGCTGGCACTTCGCAGCAGTCGTGAGTCCGAGCAGCAAAGCCCCATAGCCCCGATGTTCAATTCTGTGACGTTGTACACTCGCCCTGGTTGCGAACTGTGCGACAAAGCGATGGGCACTTTAAATCATTTTGGAGACAGACTGCCCACCATCAAGGTGGTCAACATTGACAGTGATCCGGAGTCACAGAACCTGCACCGCGACTCTATCCCGGTGGTGGAAATCGATGGAAGAGTCTATTTCCGAGGTGTTGTGAACTCAACATTGCTGGAACGAATGATCCTTGCTCGGGAGGATCGTCAGCGATCGGAATCCCTGAGTTCGGATGGAACAGGGCAGATCGACGAATGAATCTGCTTGGAATGTTTGCGCGTCGCCCGGAACCCGGGAAGACGAAGACTCGCCTGGCGAAATCCATCGGCAACGCTGCTGCTGCTGCCGTCTACGCAGCCTTCGTCGAAGATCTGATCGACCGCTGCGAGACTCTGGCCGACCAGTTTGTGGTTGCGGCAACCCCAAACGATGACCTGACAGCGACATGGTTCAGATCCCGCACGGCAGATTCCACGTCTGTCGAATTTCAGCCGGACGGAGATCTGGGAAAACGCATCGAATGGTTTTTTCAACAAGCCTTCGAAAAACAATTTGGAAAAGTTGTACTGATCGGTTCCGATAGTCCGGACCTGCCGCCAGCGATCATTAGCAGAGCCTTCCGAGAACTGGGTCACTTCGACGTTGTGCTTTCACCTGCGACAGACGGGGGCTACGTGCTGGTCGGCCTGCGCAGTTTTTCACCCGGCATGTTCGCACACGTGAACTGGAGCGCCGCCACAACTCTGCTGGACACAGTGCGGGCTGCAAAAGAAGCAAAGTTGTCTGTCACCCTGCTTCCACTCTGGTATGACATTGACCTGATCGAAAACCTCGGCACGTTGATCGCGCTGCAATCGCAAACCGGTTCCGAAGCGGCAGACTGCCCGGCAACAATGGAGGCCATTAACGGGCGATGGTCAACGATTGAGCCGGCGCTGAAATAGTTCGGTTCACGTGTTTCCTCTCCCGATTGCGGGAGAGTCGGGCGATCAGACGCGGAGAGATTGTTTTGCGCCAACCATAAATTCACACTTCGACTTTCAATCGCCCTTGTCTGTTCGATATGTGGAAAATCTCCGAAACTTCATACGCCACGGGTTTGAAGGCGGCAGGGCTGAGCCAGAGACCCGGTCTTATCAAAAGACCGGGTCTCTTCGCATCGTCGAACAAACAACCCTGGTGGGCATTGCATGCCTGCTGTTCAATCGCGGGCGTTCGTCTATAATGTTGTCTGAAATCCGCAGAACTCCCGTCGACGACGGCATGACCATGGGAAAAGGCATTTTTTATGTCTGGTGACGAAATCGATCTATCCGGTTCTCGAATTCTGATCGCCGACGACAACGAGCAGAATCGCGAGCTTCTGGATGCCTACCTGGCTGACGAGGACTATCAGATTCTGATGGCGAACGATGGCCGCAAAACAATGGAACAGGTCGATGCTCACCAGCCGGACCTGATTCTGCTGGACATCATGATGCCCAGGATGAGTGGCTACGAAGTTTGTGAACGGCTCAAGGCTGATCCGGAGAAACGAAGCATCCCCGTGTTGATGGTCACGGCCTTGAACGAACAGGGAGACATCGAGAAGGCGGTCCATGCCGGGTGCGATGATTATCTGACAAAACCCGTCAATCAGCTGGAGTTAAAAACTCGCGTGCGATCGCTGTTGCGCGTCCGGCACCTGACGAATGAGCGGGACCGCTTGCTGGCTTACATCGAGGAAATGGAACAGCAGATACTGCAGACGAAAAACTGACTGAAAATCGGTATATTGTACAGCGTCATTTGCACGTGCAACCTCTGCGTTCGCGTGCCCGGCGTCGCCAACGTCTGCTGCTGAAACTTTCTGCCCACGTTCTTCTGCACGTGGCATGGCCGCACCCCAATTTCGAGTGACTGCTCGGAAACCAACGTCGGCGCTCGTTGGTCGCTGCAAAGATGCGTGCATGATGGAACGTTGTTTTCCCGAAAGAACTATCATAAATGTCCAATGACTCTGATCTGACTGACACCAGCGACATTGTTCGGGTGGTGGTCAAGCCGCGTCGTGCTCAACCGTTCTTCGGACGGCATCCGTGGGTCTTCGAAAGTGCCATCGATGGTGTTGAGTCGAGCACAGGCGAAGAGCCGGAAGCCGGCACAGCCGTGCAACTTTGGTCCGCCGAAGGGCGATTCATTGCGCACGGTTTGTGGAATTCGGCCAGCGGTATTCGGGTGCGATTGTATTCATGGCAACAGACTGAATTCATCGATGAAGACTTTCTCACCGCTCGGATTCGTGAGGCCGTGGAACTGCGTCGTCCGATATTCGATTTGCAACATGAGCGCACAGGCTGTCGGCTGATTTTCAGCGAAGCGGATTATCTCTCAGGATTGACCGTCGATTTCTACGGTGGCTACCTGTTGGTGCAGTTCACAAGTCTGGCCCTGTATCTGCGGCGCGAAGTGATCGTTGGCATTCTGGCTCGTGAACTTTCCCCCAAAGGAATCTGGCTGCGAACAGAGAAGGGAATGCGCGAAGCAGAGGGACTTGAAGCGGCCGATGGACTGATTGCCGGCGAAGAACCGCCTCGGCCACTGTTTATCGACGCTCACGGCGTCCAATACGGTATCGACGTGGTACAGGGCCAAAAGACGGGGTTTTATCTGGATCAACGAGACAACCGACTGGCGGCATCTCGATTTATGGCGGGGCGCCGGGTACTGGACGGATTCTGCTTTTCCGGCGGATTCGGGATCACAGCCCTAAAGCAGGGCGGGGCGACGACTGTCCTGGGAATTGATTCTTCCGAATCAGCACTAAAACTGGCAACAGCGAATGCGGAGCTGAATGGTGTCGCGGAACACTGCGAATTTCGTCGCGGAGACGTGCGGGCAGAACTGGAGTCCCTGAAAGAGCAGGGAACGACGTTCGACGCAGTCATTCTGGATCCGCCGCGTATGGCCAGAACTCGCGGCGGCGTCGGTCGCGCCTTGAAAGGATATAGCCGGCTAAACCTTGCGGCATTGGATGTACTTCGCCCAGGTGGAGTTCTGGTCACCTGCAGTTGCTCAGGATTGGTCTCAGGGGAAGACTTTCACGCGATGATCAGCAGTGTCGCCCAGACATCCGAGCGACCGATCCAGATTCTGGAACAACACTCCCAGCCTTGCGATCACCCGGTGTCCGCGACGTGTACGGAAACCGAGTATCTGAAGATGCTGATCTGTCGAGTGTTGTGAGGGACTGATTGACCTCAATCCTTAAGATCTATCGACACGGGTGCGTGGTCACTGACCGTCAGCCCGCCTTCCCGGTGAATCGTCGCAGAGGTGAAACGTTCACGAGCAGCGGCGTTAGCCAGCAGATAATCAATCCGCCAGCCGCGATCGAGTTCTCTTGCGCGACCTCGATTGGACCACCACGAATAGGGCCCCTGGACGTCGCCGAAGTGTTCGCGGGCCAAATCGTGCCAGCCGGAATCGAGCAGTTCGCCAAACCATTCTCGTTCGTGCGGCAGAAATCCGGACGTTTTCTGGTTGGCCTTAGCATAGAAAATGTCCTGCTCGGTATGAGCGATATTCAAATCACCACCAAAGATGACTGGCGTCGAATTGACGGACGTATCCGCCCATGGTCGAAAACGCGCCATCCACTCTTCCTTGACCGTCTGTCGTTCCGGCTTCGATGAACCGGACGGAAGGTAGACGCTGGACACGGTCAGGCCTTCGACGCGGACCGTAATCAGACGACCTTCGTCGTCAGCATCTGACTCAGAGGCACCGGTGGTCGCGACCTCAAACGGTATGCGAGACCAGATCGCTGTGCCGGAATAGCCTTTTCGCTCAGATGGATGCCAGACGACATGCCACCCCGATGGATTGCGCCACTCGTCGTCCAGTTGCTCCGGCAGAACTCGAATTTCCTGCAGCAGCAGGATGTCCGGACTGATCTGATTCAAATGGTCGGCAAACCCCTTTCGTAACGCTGCTCGTAAACCATTGACGTTCCATGTGGTGATTCTCACGCGACGGCCTTTGATTGGGACTTTGGATGAATGGCGACAATCAACTCGGATTCGGTTACTGAGTGCGTTCGCCTTGGATTTGACGCGTCGCCGGTACGCAGGATCCGGAAAACAAACTCAGGCATGTGGTCTTGCCGCACCGTCGCTCAATCTACCTGATATTCCGTTGGCTTTCTCCACTTTGCGTGGCTGTTCGGAAAACGACAGATGAAACTGCTCAAGCCAGCGTCATCAACACTGATGCCGGGGCTCGATTTTTCCGTCACTGCACGTCCATCGATGTGACGGCTCAGTTGCTGGAGCGCCGCTGTCGTCCACCGGTCACCGTTATGCCGGCGCCAGTTGTGGAAACATCTCAGAGATCAGGCGTTCCAGCTTTGCGCCTCCATCAGCCGCGACTTTCAGAATCGAGTCGATGTCGGCAGGCTCCAGCGCATCGGGCAGGCACATGTCTGTGACGATGGAAAACCCGACCGTTTTCATCCCGGCATGATTGGCCACGATAATTTCGGGAACTGTCGACATGCCCACGATGTCGGCTCCCATCAGTCGCAGCATTCGATATTCGGCCCGTGTTTCCAGATTCGGACCTGGAACAACAATCAGTACACCTTTATGGGCTGAGATTGACAGATTCAATGCTGTCTGTCGGGCGATTTCGATCAGATCGCGGCTGTAGGGCTCGCTCATGTCAGGAAAACGCGGGCCCAACTCATCGTCGTTGACTCCGCGAAGCGGGTTGTCGGGCAACAGATTAATGTGATCTTCCAGAATCACAATGTCCGCAAGTTGATACTGAGGGTTCATCCCGCCAACGGCACTCGTGACAACCAGAGTTTCCGCCCCCAGGGCTTTCATCACGCGAACAGGAAACGTCACCTGCTGCAAAGAATATCCTTCGTAGTAGTGACATCGGCCATCCATCGCCACAAGCGGGACTCCGTGCAGACTGCCACACACCAACTGACCAGCATGGGACGGTGCCGTCGACCGAGGGAAGTGAGGTATCTCATCGTACGGTATCCGACACGCCACTTCGATCTGTTCTGTAAGTCCGCCGAGACCTGTGCCCAGGATCATTCCAACGACTGGCGAGTCCGGCCAGTCCCGACGAATTCTCTCCACTGCCTCGGAAGCCTGCTGGCGAATGTGCTGCATCGAATGAATGCCTTTGCGTGGGCTGACAGTTCAAAAAGAAGAGACGTCCCTGATCAGGGACGTCCCGAAAGCAATTGAGGAGTTTGAACAACGACGGGGCGATCGTCGTCGTCGTCGTCGTCGTCGTCATCGTCGTCATCGTCATCGTCATCGTCGTCGTCGTCGTCGTCGTCGTCGTCAAGATCGCTGTCGATGTCGTCGTCGTCGTCCAGTTCGTCATCGTCGAGATCGTCATCGTCGAGATCGTCATCAAGATCGTCATCAAGATCGTCGGCGTCGTCGTCGTCCGATTCGTCGTCGTCGTCCAGCAGCACGGGTGCAGACTGCCGTTGATGAGCACCTGTGACACAAAGCTGACGGCGCAAAGGCTTCGCCCTCAGATCAGCAATTGATTCAAGCAATATTGCCAACAACATTTTTCCAGCCCTCGATCAAGTCCCATCGGATAAATTGGGTCCGTTGAAATTGGATTGATAATCGGAGTGTCAATCTCTTGTCAACCCCTCGCTGGGCTTCGTTCCCGGGAAATGCTGCGAATCATTCAACAGAAGTCCACGACACCATAGACACGGGAATCCGAAATTCTATTTGCGCAGATGCCTCGAAACAGTAGGATCAATGATTCAGCTGGTTCTGACGGGCATATGACAGATATCGAAGTTGACGCATGAAGTCCACGGCCGACGAAATTTTAATTGACGATACGGCATTCTGGGTGGCCACCCGGGGGCGTTGTTTTGGTCCGTTTGATTACCAATGGAGCCCCGATCTGCGAGGCGTCGAGCTGACATATCAGGGCCTGAAGTTCGGCGAAATCTGTGGACGGGAAGAGTTATATGCGGATCTGACGGAATTCAAGCTCCCCATCTCCGTTTGCGAGGTTGCTGCGATCACGGCCGGAACATTTGCTGAAGGTGTGGCCGAAGGCCGGTGCGTCGATCAACGCGTTTCGAACCTGCTGACTTTGCTGGAGAAGTTTGGGTTCGGCCGTTTTCGTGTACGTGACGTCTAGAGCAGTTTACTTATTGTCGTGAACCGTTCTGGCTCGTGGGAGCAACAAAACTGCAATTAAAATGCGTCCTTCGCGGCCACAAGTCAGCGTGAAACGCTGTAGGGGACAGGTTCTGCGGTGCACACAGAATCTACGAGCCCAGTGACGTGCGACAGGCCGAGGCTTTGCTCAGCAATGCTTCGATCCGGGAATCATCTCGCTGTATCAGTGCAATGCGAAAGTCTGCGAGCGTTTGTTCTGCGGACTGAACGGCGGCAATCACCTGTTCCCGGTTTCCCGCCAGAATTTCTTTCCACAACGTAGGGCTGCCCGCCGCAATGCGGGTTGCGTCACGAAACCCGGACCCGGTCAGAGGCAGATTCTCGGGGCCGACAACCGATGTCATCACGGCTGCCATGACATGTGGCAGGTGGCTCGTCAGGGCAAGAATTCGGTCATGTTCACGTGGCGTCATTTGGGCAACGGTGCAGCCGATGCCGGACCAAAAACCAATGATTCGTGCAATTCTGTGGTCGTCGCCTTCCGGTTGCTGAGGCGGCGTAATCACACACACACGATTGTGGAACAGGTCCGCCTCGGCGTTTTCGAACCCGCCTGTTTCACCGCCTGCGATGGGATGAGCACCCACGAACAGTCGGGCGCTTTTCTGGTCCATTGTGACCTGGTCACAGATACCCGTTTTTACACTGCCGGCATCGGTAATCAGGACATCTTCGGTCGCCATCGATGCAACTTCACAGACCTGCGCAGCGATCATATTTACGGGCAGACAGACGACAACGACACTCGGCCGTTGCAGCATGTCGGCAGTCACGGCGGTCGCCCAGTCATCCAGCAATCCGGCTTCCTGTGCCGCTGCGAGCCGTTGTTCGGACCGACCGACGCCCGTCACCCGACACCCGGGGTGTCGCTTACGAATCGCCGCGGCAATAGAACCGCCAATCAGTCCCACGCCAACAATGATCACACTGTCTTCAAATTGCTCAGAAACCTGCGTCATGGCAGTCATGATAGGCTGCAGCACAGTCGCTCGCAAATGGTGGCGTCACAGGCCAAAGTTTCGCTGGTCGCCGCAGGCAATAGCCGCTGGGCTTCAAACGTCAGCGCAACACGGTCCTCACCTGCGGCTCAGTGTCTGTGGTTTTCAGACCGGAATTGTTGCCGCCAGTCCCTCATTCAGCAGTCTGGCAACCGGTGCGTCGTCTGCGAACCTGATCGGACGACCGATGGGGGTAATGATTTCGTCGTTCCAGCCGATCCCCATGGCATGCATGATTGTTGCATACAACTGCGGCACTGTGATTGGGTCCGTTGGCTTCAGCTTTGCCTTTTTGCCCTTATCGTCGCTCACATGACTGGCAGTTTCACCGATGACAAGTCCGCTCTGAAATCCGCCACCGGCCACGACGCACGAAAACCAACTGGGCCAGTGATCTCGCCCGCCGCCACCATTAATGCGAGGATCTCTACCAAACTCGGAGATGCACAGCACGATGGTTGATTCCAGCAGGTCCCGCTCCTTCAGTTCGGTCATCAGAGTTGCAAAAGCCGGGTCCAGGATGGCAGCCTGAGTCTTCTGGCCTTCGTGATTGTTGACGTGAGTATCGAAGCCGTTAAGACACACTTCGATGGCACGCACGCCACCTTCTGCCAGACGACGTGCAATCAGGCAGCCTCGACCAAAACGGGAATCGCCGTAGGCTTTCTGAACGGCAGCCGGTTCGTCGTCCAGCTCGAAGGCCTTGATCTGTTCCGACGACATCATCGTCAATGCGCGCTGAATATTGTCCTTGTGCAACGTTTCCTTTTCCGCCGTCGGACGTCCTTTCGTGAACTGTCGCATCAACAGATCCAGACCCGTCTTGCGTTGAACCAGCCGGGATTCAGAAATGCCAGCCTTCAGATTTGTAAGCGACCTGCCCGGATCGAAGACGCGGAACGCATCCCATTCGTTTCCGAGGTAACCGCCGCGGGGAAAGAAGTTGTTGCCACCCAGTGAAACGTGCTGTGGGATTTCGACCCTTGGATCGGGCAACTCATGAGCGGCGATCGCCCCCAGTGATGGGTAGACCAGAGTTGGCTCCAGACGGTATCCCGTTTTGACGTAAAATGCGGCGCGAGAGTGGTCTCCTTCCAGGGACGTCATAGACCGAATCAGTGTAACGTTGTGCATCTGCTCCGCCGACTGTGGCAGGAACTCCGATATTTCAAGGCCCTTTTGACTCGTGGGAATCGACTTCACCAGACCGCCCGTTGGCGATCCTGGATGCGGATCCCACGTTTCCAACTGACTCATTCCGCCATTCATCCACAGTGTGATGAGCGATTTGGGACGTTCGGTGCTGCGCTTGGCGGCAGCCTGGGCGGACATGCCGGGCAGAGACAGCGACAGGCCGCAGGCGGCCATCGTTCCGAGTGCGTCTCGACGACTGAAAGCGGGGCGGTTGCGATTGTACATTGATTTGTCTTTCCTGATATTTTCCTGTGCTGCACAGAATTGAATCTGCCACCTCAGATCCAGGACGCAGTGAGTCTCTCAAAGTCGGATCGTCTCGAACCTGAAATCTCCATTCCGACCGACAACCCTCAAATCGTGCGACGATATCATTTGTTCCACGAAAAATCCGGACTGTTGAATAGTACCCAGTACAGGTCGCTAACGATCTGCTGTCGGGCATTTTTGACTTTATCGGAAGTATCGTCGCCGTCCTCAGAGTTCTGCTCCGGATTCTCATCTGACTGTTCGATTCCCCGTAACTGCTGCACGAAGAAGTCGCGTTCTTCAGCGTTCGGCATCCGCGTCAGACACGCCAGAAAACAGTTCTGCACGATTGTTTCATCGTCGCCGGAAAACCACATGATCTGCCCGGCTGCAGAGAACACCCCGGTTTCCGTCAGTCCCCGCGTGAATTTCCCATTCATTCGCAGGAGAGCCTGAGGAATCGTTCCACTCTGTTGCAGAAGTTCGTCATCTGTAGCGTCGCCGTATTCCTTCAGAAAGTCGCCTTCGTTCGTCATCTTTCCAAAACGAACGAACAGGTGGGACTGTTGATCGGTCGTGCGAATGCGTCCGGCCTGATACATCGATCCAATCATCTGCTCGGGGCGCAGACGAACCAGCGGAAACACGGCCCACTCCTGACTCATCTGTGAGTACAGATCTTCGTCGGCCCACGCAACGTCAGACCTCATCCAACAACCACGTCTTGGCCACCGAGTCCGATTTCGGAGCGCGCTCGATCTGGCAGCTGG
>LWDU01041528.1_pt1 | contig 10300 bp, 9 predicted proteins | sample 727161 | NCBI WGS metagenome assembly LWDU01 (sample SAMN04566230, study PRJNA314399) | hydrothermal vent metagenome | isolation source: deep sea hydrothermal plume seawater | place: Mexico: Gulf of California, Guaymas Basin | collected 2004-07-11 | reverse complement strand
CAATACGGCAAATAGATCTTTGATGTCCGGATTAACCGCCATCGAGTTTCTGCCACCCTGTCTATGCCCACGCGCCTTCGTCGATCACTCGATCCAGAAGGCGTAGAGCCGGGCGTTCTTCAGGTGGAACGCCAGTCGGATGTAACCGTCCTTCAGCTGGCCCAGATTCTCTTTCTGGCTCCAGCCGACGCGACTGCGCGTAGAATCCCGGAACACCGGACAGCAGTCTGCTTCGCCGTATCCGTCGAGCGAATCCCCGTCTTCATCGAGGACCGCAACCCGCACGTATCCTTCAGTGCCTACGTCCGCGTTCACGAATAGCTCCCCAGCGCTGCCCTCGAACACCAGCGGCCTGGTGATCGCCATACCCGGTTCCACACCGGCGTCCAGCGAGGCAAAGCCGTCGCGGCGCAGCACGGCCACGCCGCCCGCCCATCGCCAGGTGTCCTTGGTTCCGTCCAGGTTCGTTCCCCGGTGATAGAACCAAAGTTCGTCCCCTCGAACCACCGGCCCGCCCACGGTGTGCAGGTTGGCCATGCGGATGTAGTGCGGCTTCCAGCTGTCCTCATCTCCCAGCGGGATGAACGGCCGCCTGTCACCCAGGTAGTACCAGTGCCGCCCGTCCCTGCTGCCTCCCAGGCGAATCCAGTTGCGCTTGAAGTAAGGGCGCGTCGGTGACAGCTTCTCGCTCTCCTCCCTCGTGGCCGGGCGGCTGATCGTCATCGACAGGCAGTTGAGCCACATGCTCTCGTAGGGAAACCCGTCCGCCTCGTAGATGCCGAACATGCCGGGGATCCTGGCGTCGTCGGCGTCGGGATAGGCGTAGATTCGCGGACTCGACCAGTGGATGAGGTCGTCGCTCTCGCAGGCTGCCACCGCCCGTCCGTACCCGTGCACGGGCGTCATCCGCATGTCCGGGTCGATCCCGTGCTTGGTGTTGGCCACGTAGGTGCGCAATCGGGGATCCCACCTGACCATGAGTACGTCCCCCACTCCGAGGGGCCGCTCCTCGGGAGGCCGGAAGGCCGCCGACGCTCTCAGGATGGATGTGTCGGCCTTGTGGCTCCACCGCAGCCCATCCGGCGACGTACACAGTGACAGGGATGACTGCGAGAGCGGCCCCTCCCGTTTCAGGTGAGGCCACCTCACCTGCCTGGCCGCGTCACGCTTCTTCACGATGGCTTTCCAGCGCTGCTCGGGATCCGGATCTTCGGGTTCGAAGAACAGACCGTGAATCTCCCCCACCATGACGACGTTGTCCGGACCCCCTTCCCAGGCTTCATCTCCCTTGACATCGCACAGGTCGAGGGTGGGGTACTCCCAGTTCAATCCGTCGGCCGAATACGCAACCCGCAGGTACCAGCCGCGTGAATTGTAGTACATGCGGTAGCCGTGTTCTGGGTCCGGGCAGATGTATCTGGGCCAGCCCTCGCGCAGGATCGGATTGGCGGGATGGTCCCGTGGGCTGTGGAACTCCCGTTTCAGATTCTCCACGTGTGCCAGGACATGGTCGTCGACAAACAGCTGGCGCCGCGTGTCGATCTTCATCTTCCACAGGGAGAGGTCCTCCGGAAACATCAGCCGCTCGTTCAACAGAAGGCCGTACCCCTGCGGAAACAGGGACCAGTCCGTAGTCGGTTCGGGGTCGTCTCCGGGTCGGTCGACCTGGTACCAGCTCATATTGCCTCCAATCTCATCCGCCATTCAGTTCCCTGCCCGCAGCACGGCGTTGTCGGCCTCCAGCTCCCGGATAAGGTTGTAGACGGTCGGTTTCGGCCGCGCCGGCGGATCGCGGCGCCTGGCTGGCGGCAACGCCGTCGATCTGTCCCAACTCCTGGCACAGGACACGTGCCCGCCGGCCATCCTCGGCGAGGCGCTCGATCATGCACCCCAGGGCGACGATGCCGGCGGCCGCCACGATCCCCGCCTGGCGCATGCTGCCCACCAGCCGCTTGCGCGCTCCCACCGCGCCCTCAACGAAATCCACCCGCCTTGCCGTCATATCCATCATAGTTCTGGACCTATGGGAACGGTATGGGGTTGTCGCCGCCGTGCCAGGGGAAGGCGTAGCTGGGCTGGTTGACGAACCGCCGCATGCCGGCATCGACGCGAAGGGATGTGGAAGGCGGCAGTTCGACGAGGAAGTACTTCCCCTTCACCTCCACCGTCGTGTGATCGCCGTCGTCGCCGAACGTCACTTCAGTGAAGTCGTGCTCACCGAAGGCTCCCGCCTGCACGATGAGCCGCCGTGTTTCTTCCCTGCTCGTGTTGACGAGCTGCACACCGGCGCCGTCCGGACGCAACTCGTCCACCAGGGCGGCGACATCCGGCGGCAGACCGGGGCGCATGCGATCGGCGTCAAAGTAGCGGACCGTGGCGCGCAACAGACCGCCGTGATACATGTACTGTGGCGAACCGAATATGACCTGCGTGAGCACCTTGGTGAATACCGGGTTCGTCGGTTCCTGGTTGTCGGCGATGATTTGGGCAACTGAACGGTCATCGGCCTCCATCTTGTGGTAGGCGTCGAGAGCCTGCTGATATTGCAGCGCCAGCGCCTTCTGCGGCCAATTCGGATTCTTGCCGTCGTAGTACTGGAAGCGACTGTATTCGCTGTCCCACTCGGCTCTCGAGGCGCCGATTTTCTCCTCGTTCCAGTCCCGCTCCACGTCGCCGGCGCGCACCCGCGCGATCAGATCGTAATCCTGTTGACTCATCGACGCGTGGTACAGGTGCGCCAGCTCGTACAGACGCAGGGTCGTCGACGAGGTGGCGTCCCACTTGTTCGGCTCCACGTGAGCGTGGACAAAGCCGTCGGGCGTGGCCCGATTCGGCACCAGCAACGCGCCGTTCTCATCGGTGATCGAGTTGTCCAGCAGCACCTTGACCTGCGACCGCAGCAGGTCGAGATAGCGATCGTCGCCGGTCAGCAACAGGGCGCACTCCGAGGCGATGGCGATGGAGTGGAAGATGTGGCTCCAACCGACGTAGCTGTTCCAGCCGTAGAGCGTACCCCACCACACCCCGTCGCGAAGCTCGCCCGGCTTGCCGGTGGGTCCGACGTTGTCGGGAATGATACCGTCGTTCTGCTCGATCCGGTCCATCCAGGCTTCGACGTATTCCAGGACCCAGCGTTTGTACTTCTCGTCGCCGGTGTAGAGGTAGGCGTTGGTCACCAGCCCCGTGGCCGCAAGATTCAGCGCCGAGTCGCTGCCCATGACGATCTTGTTGAACAGCGCCACGATCTCGTCGGCGCGCTCGGGGTTCTCCCACCAGTTCGGTTCCAGTTCCACAACGGCCGGGTAGAGGGAGGCGCGCACACCCATCGTCTTGGGCACCCAGTTGGGGTTGTCGCGCGCGTGGCCACCCAGCAGAAAGGTCTTGGCGTCTTCGACATCCGCCCCCGACCAGGGCCCCTGGCTGCTGTGGATGGGAGAGCGGATGATCTTGTGCACCGGGTCGTAGTTGGGCGCCTCCTCGTCCTCGCCGATGAACATGGCGGCAAAGCGCTGCGCCCGGCGCGCGTTTTCGGAGATCGTCGGATCGCCGAGGGCCAGGTCGTAGAACGCCATGTTGCCCTCGCCCATGTGGTGCCACTCGGCGTTGCCGGGGTTGGCGAGACTGAAATACTCGTTGTGCAGGCTGTGGCGAAGCCTCTTCGGCGTGCTCTTGCCCTTGGTGTAGTCGAGACAGTTGCCGCGGTTGTTGTCGCGGTCGTCGAACAGCCGCGTCGTCGCATTCCAGTGCTTCAGCGCCAGATCGACGAGATGCTCGCCGCCACCCATGTTGTAGAGCAGACACCAGTTGTAGGAGCGTTCGTAGTAGTCGTCCAGGTCGTCGTACCAATACCAGGCGCCGCTGCGCTCGGCATATTTGCCGCTCATCATGGTGGCCCCCTTCTCCATGAGCGCGATGAGCTTGCGTTCGATCAGGGCCCACTCCGGTGGCGCCTCGATCTTCGTGGCGGTGATACTCGGCATTTTCTGGATGGATGCTGACAATTCACAGACCTCCTCTGGTTGAAGTTTCCGTAATCTGGCGATGCCCTGATCGCTTGCTCAGTGAGTCCAGAAGGCGGACGAAGTCCGGATCCCAATCAGGTGTGGCGCACATGAACCAACGGTGGAACGGCTCGTCGTTGACCTGATCTGACCTGCCCCCACATATGTATCCACATCCAGAGTTAGGATGTGGCTGCGAATTTCGGTTTGATGACCACCGGTGCAGGTGGCCGATAACCCAATGCGCTGTGAGGTCGATGGTGATTGTAGTGCTGCCTCCAAGCGTCGGTCAACACTTTTGCCTCCGGCACACTGGAAAAGACCTCACCGTTAAGTAGTTCATCTCTGAGTTTACCATTGAAGCTTTCGATGTAGCCGTTCTCCCAGGGACTGCCCGGCTCGATAAACAGGGTTTGCACACCCAGTCTTGCCAGCCATGATCGCACCGCCTTGGCCACAAACTCGGGCCCATTGTCTGACCGGATGTGCTTCGGGACACCATACCTCAACATCAACTTGGCCAGCGTTCGTAGCACCTCCCGGGATGTCTGCTTGCGATCTACGTCGATAGCCAGACACTGCCGGCTGTATTCATCCACCACCGTCAGGAATTTCAACTGCCGACCATCACCCGTCCTGTCGAAGACAAAATCATAGGCCCACACATGGTTGCGATACTCGGGTCGTAAGCGGATGCAGGAGCCGTCGTTAAACCACAGCCGTCCACGTTTGGGCTGACGGGCTGGCACCTTCAACCCTTCCTGTCGCCAGATCCGCTCTACCCGCTTGTGGTTCACAAGCCAACCATCGGCCCGTAGCAGGGCGGTGATGCGGCGATATCCATACCGACCGTACTCGGTCGCCAAAGACACGACATTGGCCACCAAAGCCGTTTCGTCATCGGACAGGATGGAGGCATATCGCTGAGTACGGCGCACCTGACCCAACACACGGCACGCCCGTCGCTCCGACACGGCCAGGGTCTCACACACGTGAGTGACCGCCTCTCGTCGCCGCGTCGGGCTCAGAAGTTTCCCCGGGAGACTTCCTTGTGAATCGACAGATCCAATGCCTGGTCGGCCACAAGACGTTTCAATCGTCCGTTTTCCTGCTCCAGCTCCTTGAGACGCCGAGCCTGATTCACCTCCATACCACCGTATTGCTTGCGCCACCGGTAGTAGGTCTGTTCGCTGATGCCAAGCTCACGAACCGCCTCAGCGATCGTTTTGCCCTCACTGGTCCGTATCTCTGCCTGACGAAGGTGTCCGATGATCTGCTCTGCGGTGTAACGCTTCCTCGACATACGATCCCCCTTGTTGTGTCCCAAATCCTAACTCTGGAAATGGGAACATTCCAGGGGGGCAGGTCATCGCGGCGTAGAGTTTGCCTTGGTAAACCGCCAGGGCGCTGACCTTATTACTCTTGTCGCAACTGCCCAGGTCGCTCCATTCCTGCCCGCCTTCATATCGATATACATGGCCTCTTTCTTTGCCAGGCTCATATGTGCCAGCGTAGAGCTTCCCCTCATACACCGCCAGAGCGGCTATGACCACCGCGTTGCCCGCTCTTCCGCAATCCTGCCACAGAGGCACCATGTCATCATCAATACCAAAGTGTACATTGCGATAATTTGATTGAGTAGAGACTACACCTGCATGATGTTTTACTGTCAGATTGAAACCCTTTCTCGAGGCGTCGTCATACTTACTGACGATGTCACCAATAACATCGTCAAGATGCTCTTCAGTATAAATCTCAGCAGCAATGGTAAAATCTTCGCGCCCAAACTTCAATTCATTACTACTGGGGATTTCAAGGTAACTATCCCGTCCGTTAAAAACCGCCCCGTTATCACTCGCCTGAACATTGTGATTGATAACACGATGGGCAACCTTTGAATCGTCCTTCAAGTCACCTTCGAACCGCAAGCATGCTATTAGATCCTTCATACGCATTCTTACCCTACGGCACCGCCCATCGGCTTGCCGGCCGATGCTTTGATCTGCTCCGTGTACTGCTCCGGGCTCATGACTTCCTTCTTGTTGAGGAAGCGGCTCGGGGCGGGGAAGATTTTCAGGCTGCGGTCGGTGATCGGGAAGTCGACTTTGGTGATGCCGTTGCGGTGCGACTCGCGCAGGCCGATAGCGATTTCCAGCACCTTGCGCATGTTGGCGCCGCTGCAGCGTGGCTCGATGCCCTGGTCGAGAGACTCGACGATGGACTGGATGCCGCCGCGCTGGCGTGTGCCGCTGGGCATGATCCAGTCATTGCGGTCACCGAATTCGTCGAAGAAGTCCTCCTCGAGATCGGCATGTGCTTTGCCGCGCCACAGGTGTCCGGTCGACCAGCTGCTGTGGTAGACCCCCTCACTGCAGACGACTTCGATGCCTTCGAGCGCGCCGCGTTGGCCATGGATGCAGGCTTCGATGCCGTTGGCGAAGCGCACGTGGCCGGCCATGTTCTGGTCGTCATCGCTGCTGGCATCGTCGCACCAGCCGACTACCCAATCGACGTCGGCGTCATCGGCGAACAGGCGCAGGACACTCAGTCCCTGGCAGCCGCCGCCTGAGATCTCCTTCGTCGACTGGTAGAGGTTGATGCTCTGGATCTCGCCGAGCTCGCCGGAGTCGATGAGGCGCTTGACCTTCCAGTGCTGAGGCATGTTGCGGTAGGCGTCGCCGGATGCCAGGTGGATGCCTCGGGAGGCGCACTCCTCGACCATGCTGTCGGACTCCTCGAGGCTGAGCGCCATCGGCTTTTCACAATAGATGGCCTTGATTCCGGGAGTCCGGGCGCAGTCGATGACGACCTGGGCGTTCGGTTTCACCGGCAGGATGGGCGCAGCGATGTCGAGGCCTTCTCTTTCAAGCATCTCCTTGTAATCGGAATAACCGGTCACGGGAAAACGCTCGGTGAAAATCTCCAGGTTGGAGGCATCCGAATCAGCGGCGGCGGCGATCTCGGTGCGCGGATTGCCTTCGTAGCCTCGGGCGTGCCCGTGTCCTTTGCGGCCGACGCCGATCATGCCGACGCGGTAGGTTTTGTCAGCTGCCATGTACCATTGCTCCTGTAGATTCAGCTTCTATGGGTGCTAACATTTTCTGTCTGATACAATTAGGCCGGGACTGGGGTGATTGTCAAGATCAAGCAGAAGAAGCCGCCAGGCGCTCGTCTTCGACGGCCAGCCATTCATTGTATGGGCGCGGCACGGAGGGTGGATCGTCGAGGCCGTGCTCACGCCGCCAGCGCAGCAATGGATGGCTGCGATCCTGTTGTGGCAAAGACACCCGGCGGCCGTACGCGACGGATTCGAACAATCCCATCATGATCTCCACCACGTGGAGACCCGCCGCTCCGCTGCACTCGTGTTCGCGGCCCTCGTCGAGGGCGCTGACGTAGTCGTCGACGTACCAATGCTCCTCCACGTCATGACCGCTCTGACGGTCGAAGCCTTGCGGGAACACGGGTTCCAGGTGCTGCCACTCCTGCGAGTCGGGCACATAGTGCGGCGTCGGCAGGTACATCGCGTTTGGCTTGCCGGAGCTATACAACAGGTTGGCTGCCAACAGGCGGCCCTCACTGCCGCACAACTCCAGCATCGGAGGAACGCGTTGAGGATAACGGTGATGCAGCAATGTAGCGGTCACGCCATTGTCGAACTCGAGCAGGCCGGTCAGTCGCTCACCCGTTATGGTGCCCATGCCCTGGGGTGATTGCACGACATCGTCCAAAGTGATCGGTGCGCCAGCCGTCATCGCTGTCCCGGAGATGGCGCGGCAGCTGCCCGCCAGTCTTAGCATCATGTTGATCATGTGGGTGCCGATGTTCATCAATCCATAGCCACCGTAATAGCCTTTGCCGTAACCGTGGATGTGCTGCAGCTCGCCGATACGGCCGGCCTCCAGAGCGCCGGCGATCGACCGGATTATCGCCCCGGTCCGGCCCTGATGATGGACGGCGATGCGCACCCCCTTTGCCGCTGCCCTGGCGATGACTTCGTCAGCCTGGATCAGGTCGACGCACAGCGGCTTCTCGATATCGATATGAACGCCGTGCTCGAGTACGCGCATGGCAAGATCATAATGGAACTCGGTCCCCGTCGGGATGGCGACGATGTCGGGAGCGGTCTCGCGAATCATCGCATCGAGATCGTCGTAGCGGGCGTCGACGCCCAATTCATCCCCCAGTGTGTTGAGAAGTTCGGGAACCAGGTCGCAGAGCCCGATTACTTCTGTGCGCGGATGGGCGTGGTAACCACGTGCCGCGGCCGTACCCCGGCCACGACATCCCAGCATAGCCACTCGATATATTTTCGTCATTGTCAGTCGATCTCCGGGTAGTTGACGGATCCTATCCGCTCTCCAGTATGAATCCGTAATTGAGGAAGGCCCCGCCAGGCTTATCGATCCCAGGGAAAGGCGAAGGTCGGCGGGCTGGCGTAGCGGCTCATGGCGATCTTCAGTCTGGCACCTGCGCCGGGCGCCAGTGCGACGGCAAAGGAGGTCCCATCCACCTTGGATACCTTGCCGTCGATGGTAACCGTGTCGAAGCGGTGCTCGGCGTAGGCGCCGCCCTGGACGATGACTTCGCGACCCGCTACCTGATCCGTGTTGACCAGGACCACCGTCGTCGAATTTACCTCCAGCCGTTCGACCAGGGCCCCTACCCCCTCGGGCATGCCCGCGCGCTTCTGAGCAGGATCGAAGTAGCGGAGGCGGCAGTGCAGGGGGCATCCATGCCTGGGCGCCATGCCACCCAGCATGAGCTCCACTAGGGAACCGATGGTGGCCGGGTTCAGCGGGTTTGGATTGTCCGACAGGCGCGTGTCCGGTGTCGTCGGGTCGTTGCGGGCCTTCTCCATCTGCTCGCGCACACGCCCGAAGTCGCGCTGTAGCGCCTCCACGGGATACTCTTCCGCCTTGCCCTCCAGAAAACCGATCCAGCCCGCGTCGGTATCGAGACGCTTCAGGTCGTCGCGCTCCATCGACCAGTAGTAGACCTCCAGGGCACCAGAGGCATAAGGTGAGGGCCTGAAGTTGTACCACCCGTCATCGCCATGCATGTGAGGATACATCGTCTGGCCGTCGACGACTTTCGCGTGACTGTTGATTTTGTCGATCTGCTGCCGCCACACGTCGACGTAGCGCTGATCGCCGCTGAACAGCAAGGCGTTGCCGAAACCGGCGATCCCCAGGTGGTGCGTGTTTCGGCTGGCCAGAGCCCCCGTCTGCGGTACCGTGACCGTGAAGGCCCAACCGTAGCAGCCGCCATACCACTTGCCGTCGCACTCGCCGCCGATGGTGCCATCGAGGCCGATGTTGGTGGGGATGATGCCGTCGTTGTCGATCGTGCGCTGGCGCCAGGCTTCGACATACTCCATCACCCATTCACGATAACACGCCTCCCCGGTCAGGGCGAAGGCGTTCAGCCCCAGCGACGTGGCCACCATATTCGACGGGTGGTCGCCGACGACGTCTGTGTAGTCCTCGAAGTGATCCAGCATCTCCTCGAAGTTGCGCTCGCCGTGCAGAGCGTTGAATCGCTCTTCGACCTCGTCGAGGGGATCACCAGCCCAGTCGAGGGCCGTCGCCTTGCGCAGCATTGGGCCGCGGCTGCCGTTGAACAGACTGCGGATGATCTTGTGCTCTTTGTCATAGTTGGGAGACTGGGGATCGTCCCCCATATAGAAACCGGCATAGCGCCGCACACGCTTCTCGAAGTCTCGCGCCGTCGGGTCCATGAGTCCGTGCAGATTGAAGGTCGTCAACCCCTCGCCGTTGTGGACCCAGTCGAACATGACCGGGAATTCGCGATAGTACATACCCTCGCGGGCGAAGGGGACCTGTGTCGTCTTCGCCTCCGTGTACTGCTTCAGGTGCCCCTCCCAGCCCAGTTCACACATGGCGCGCAGATCGTCACAGCCGCCGAGCAGGTAGAGCACCGGCCAGCCGACCAGGTTTTCGATGGCGTCGTCGGGGCCGTCGTTGCCGCCCCAGCGGGGGATGCACTCCAGATAACCGCGCTCGTCGAAGTACTGATCAAAAAAATCGGCGCAGGCGCGCTGCTGGGTGCGAATCAACTCCCACTCCATCAGCGCCCACGCAGGCGGTGCCATCGGTGTGTCGACACAGATGTGGCTCTGCTTCAGATAGGTCAAGACGGATCTCCCTCTCTACTCTTGGTTACGGGCGGTTCGCACGGAAAGTCTGCTGTGGCCCCTTTGGCAGCAGCCAGCGCAATCTGGCCTCCTGACCGGCATGGTCGGTGGCACGGCTGGGAGTGCCACTTACAACGCCGGG
>LWDU01034471.1_pt1 | contig 10300 bp, 10 predicted proteins | sample 727161 | NCBI WGS metagenome assembly LWDU01 (sample SAMN04566230, study PRJNA314399) | hydrothermal vent metagenome | isolation source: deep sea hydrothermal plume seawater | place: Mexico: Gulf of California, Guaymas Basin | collected 2004-07-11 | reverse complement strand
GTGATATTCCAGATATTACAAAAAAAGATTTAGAAAAATTAGAAATTAAATATACTGGTAAAGTTAATCAAGTTCCTCCAATGTATTCAGCTTTAAAATATAATGGTATGCGCTTATATGAGTATGCAAGAAAAGGTATAAATATTGATCGTCCATCTAGAGAAATTAATATTTTTAAAATTGAATTAATTCTTTTGGATAAAAATCATATTTCTATAAAAGTTAAATGCTCTAAAGGCACATATATTAGAACATTAGCAGAGCAAATTGGTAATGATATAGGTTGTGGGGCCATAGTAAGTGAACTTAGAAGAACTAAAATTAATGAAATTGATTTATCAAAATCTATTAAACTTAATGACCTTCTTTCGTCTTCAGAAGAAGATATTTGTAAAAAATATATAGTTAATGCTGATGTACTATTACAAGATATAAATTCTTGTTATCTTTCAAAAAGTGATACGAAAGAAATTGTTAATGGGAATAAGGTTAAAATAAATGAGAATCCATGTGAAATAGTTAGAATTTATGATTTAGATAAGAAATTCATTGGAATTGGAAAAATTAATGATAATTTTGAGTTATTGCCAAATAAAATATTTGTATAAACTTAATGTTTGTATGATTAATATATCGTGCTAGAATGCGCCCTTAAATTAAAGAATTATTGGAAAATATGTCATTATCAACAGAAGAAAAAAGCAAAGTTATAGAGCAATATCAACAAGGAAATTCTGACACGGGGTCTCCAGAAATACAAATAGCGTTATTATCTAAAAGGATTGAGTTTCTTAGCGAGCATTTTAGCGTTCATAAAAAAGACCATCATTCGCGCCATGGATTATTAAAAATGGTGAATACTAGAAGAAAGCTACTTGACTACTTAAAGAGAAAAAATATTGATAGATATCAATCAATAATTTCATCTTTAGGATTAAGAAGATAACCTAAGCAAACAACCTAAACAGATAACCTAAGAGAAAAAAATGAAACCTTTGAAAAAAAAGTTCCAATATGGAAATCACGAAGTAATTTTAGAAACAGGACAAATTGCAAGACAGGCAAATGGTGCTGTTTTAGTCAATATGGAAGGCACGGTTGTTTTAACAACGGTAGTAGCAAAAAACGATGGTAAAGCAAGAGACTTTTTTCCATTAACAGTTAATTACCAAGAAAAAACATATGCTGCTGGAAAAATACCAGGTGGATTTTTTAAAAGAGAAGGAAGACCTGCTGAAAAAGAAACTTTAATCTGTAGATTAATAGATCGACCAATAAGACCTTTGTTTCCAAAAGAATTTACGCATGAAGTACAAGTAATATGTACTGTTATGAGTTTAAATACAGAGGTTGATGCAGACATACCGGCATTAATAGGAGCTTCAACAGCATTAAAGATAGCTGGAGTGCCATTCCAAGGACCACTTGGAGCAGCAAGAATTGGTTACGACAACGGTTCTTATATATTAAATCCAAGCAAAACAGAGTTATTAACTTCAGAATTAGATCTAATGGTTGCGGGAACTAAAGATGGAGTTCTAATGGTTGAGTCAGAGGCGAAAATGCTAAGCGAAGAAGTTATGCTTGGAGCGGTTGCTTTTGGTCATAAAGAGATGCAGGGTTTAATAAGCGAGATTAATAGTTTTTCAGAAGAATTCGGTATAAAAGATTATGGATGGGTTAAGCCTGAAAATCTAAACGAAAGTTTAGAAAAAGAAGTTTATGAGCATTTTAAAGATAATATTACCGAAGCTTACTTAATATCTGATAAAGCTGAAAGAAATGACAAGATATCAGAAATAAAAGCAAGCGCACTTGAGAAATTTAATAATCAAGAAGAGTGTAAAAAAGACTGCATAGAAGATTCTATACACGATATTCAGAAAGACGTGGTAAGAAAAAATATTATAGCCGGCAAACCAAGAATTGACGGAAGAGATAATAAAACAATTAGAAATATAAGTATTGAAGTAGGTCTCTTACCCAAGACGCATGGAAGTGCTTTATTTACCAGAGGTGAAACTCAGGCAATTGTGGTGGCAACACTAGGAACAGACAGAGATGGTCAAATAATAGATGCGATAGAAGGAAAATACGAAGATAAATTTATGCTGCATTATAATTTTCCTCCATACTCAGTTGGTGAAACAGGTTTTGTAGGGTCACCAAAAAGAAGAGAAATTGGTCATGGTAAACTAGCAAAAAGAGCTATAGTTCCTGTACTACCAACATCAGAAGAATTTCCATATGTAATTAGGATTGTTTCGGAGATTACAGAGTCAAATGGTTCAAGCTCAATGGCTAGCGTCTGTGGATCAAGTCTTTCATTGATGGATGCCGGGGTTCCAATAAAAGCACCAGTTGCAGGAATAGCAATGGGTTTAATAAAAGAAGGTGATGAATTTGTAGTTTTATCAGATATATTGGGTGATGAAGATCATTTAGGAGATATGGATTTTAAAGTAGCCGGAACAAATGATGGTATAACAGCACTTCAAATGGATATTAAAATAAATGGTATTACCGAAGAAATTATGAAAATTGCACTTGGGCAAGCAAAAGATGGAAGAATTCATATTTTAGGAGAAATGAATAAAGTAATTCAGTCTTCAAGAGAAGAGGTTTCAGAAAATGCACCAAGGTTTGTAACTATACAAGTTAAATCAGATAAAGTAAGAGATGTTATTGGAAAAGGCGGGGCAACAATAAGATCATTAACTGAAGAAACTGGAGCAATAATTGATATAGATGATACTGGTTTAATTAAAATTTCAGCTGTTGATAAAGAAGCAGTGGAACTTGCAAAAGCCAAAATTGAGCAATTAACAGCAGATGTTGAAGTTGATAAAATTTACGAAGGTAAGGTTGCAAAAATTATGGATTTTGGAGCATTTGTTAATGTTCTTCCAGGTAAAGATGGCTTGGTTCATATATCTCAGATCTGCGAAGAAAGAGTAGAAAATGTAACGGATAAAGTTAAAGAAGGTGAGATTGTAAAAGTTAAGGTTCTTGAGATTGACAAACAAGGAAGAATTAAATTAACAATGAAGGGCTTAAATTAATTAAATTTTAGATTCAAATGCAAAAAGACTGGAAAAGCATATTAACAAAAGAAGAGTTTTTTGTTTGTAGAAAAAAAGGTACAGAGCCTGCCTTTTCCGGTAATTACGATAAGTTCTATGAAGATGGCACATATTATTGTAAATGTTGTGAAAATAAGCTTTTTAACTCAAGTGCAAAGTTTGATTCAGGATCTGGTTGGCCCAGTTTCACATCCCTAATTAAAAAAGAAAATATAACCTCTATTGAAGACCATAGTCATGGTATGACAAGAGTCGAAGTTCAATGCTCAAAATGTGATTGTCATTTAGGGCATGTTTTCGATGATGGGCCTAGACCCGCAAACAAAAGATACTGTATAAATTCCTTAAGCTTGTCTTTTAAAAAATCATAATTTAGTAATATAGGTATATATCACTTTTTGTATATAAGGCTTTGCAGAGGTAAGTTTTTTGGGTAAAATAGAGGTCGAAATCTAAAAAAGAGAGGTGAATGATATGAAAGTCACATGGGATGAGAGTGTTTGTATTCATGCTGGGAAGTGTGTGCAAGGAGCACCAGAAGTATTTAAAGTGGAAGACGGAAAATTTGTTATTGATACATCAGCCGGTACAGAGGATAAAATTACTGATGTGGTTTCAGAATGTCCATCGGGCGCTTTGAAAATAGAATAGAAATTTAAAAAATAATAATTCTCTTAGGAGGGAAATATGATCGGGAATAAATTATCCACGGCGATGAAATTATTTGGTAACCCTAGCTGTATAAATACAGCTAAGTGTTTGCAAACAGCTGGCGAAAAAGGAGTCGACGTTGAAGCGATTTCTATTAATAGTGGAGATGAAGTATTAGATAAATCTCCTTTAGGTAGTGCCCCAGTATTAAAAGATTTAGAAAATATCGTTTATGGTACGGGTGCAATATTATCGTACTTAGATGATAAAGGATTTGGCCCTTCACTAGTTCCTAGAAACGGTGTTATCAGAGCAATTATGTATCAATATTCTCATATCGCAACTGATTATGTTCAAATGGAAGCTTACGGATTATTAACTGGTTCTGGTGGTAATATGGACATAGTAAATAAAGCATGTGATTTATTAGAGAATTTATTAACAGATCCTCCGCAGCATTCAGCTCCAAAATTAAAAAAAGATAGTTTTGTATGTGGCGAGTTTACTTTAGCTGATATTCATTGGATGTCATGTGTTAATGTTTTAGAAATTTCTGGAAATGATGTTGTTTCTTCAAGAGCTGGAATGACTGAATGGTATAATGCTGTTAAGAATCACCCTTCTACCAGTAAAGAAAAAGTTGTTCCTTATGATTTTCTTCCAACTAAAGAAGATGTTGATTCAGGTAAAGTAAGAAACGTAGGTATAAATGTAGTATAAGTTTTGCGTACTGAAAATTTAATTTAATTAACTAACTTAGTGTAATATACACAGGGAATTACTATATTCATATGTTTGGATTATTTAAAAAAGCTGGACCACAGGAAGTATCTTTAAATTCAGATCAATACAAATTTGAGGTTCAACCTGATCAAAATATTTTAGATGCAGCATTAAAAGCAGGTATAGCATTTCCACATGACTGCAGAGTTGGGAGTTGCGGAACATGCGCATGCAAATTAACTAAAGGAAAAATAAAATCTACGGCTGACTTTAGTTACGTTTTAGATGGCGAGCAATTAAAAAGTGGAATGATATTAGCTTGTCAGTCTAGAGCTAAAACTCCTGTTAGTATTGATGTAGAAATTGATGATAGTGTAAAAGTAGAAGCTACAAATTCTTATATTGCTGTTGTAAAAAAAGTTACTCCTTTAACGCACGACATTATGGAATTAACAGTAGAAATCGATGGATTAAATCATAATGGTTTGGCAGGGCAATATGCGGAATTAATGGTAAAAAAAGTTGGAGGTTCACGTTCATACTCATTTGCAAAAGCTCCAGCAAATGAGAATTCTAAGGAACTTTCTTTTTATATAAGAAATGTTCCAAAAGGTAAATTTAGTGGTTGGTTATTTGGAAAAGATCCAACAGGTCAAAAAATTAAATTAAATACTCCGTTTGGATCATTTTATTATAGAGATAAAAGTACACCAATGGTTTGCATAGCTGGCGGAAGTGGGATAGACCAAGCAGAAAGAGATGCAATATTTTTATTTGGAGCAAGAACACAACAAGATATATATAGTCAAAAAGAACTGGAAGTAATAAAAAAACAATGGAATCCAAATTATAGCTTTGAATATATATATGTTTTAAATATGGAGCCTGAAGATTCTGATTGGAAGGGCCCAAGAGGTTTAGTTACAGATTATTTAAAGTCTGACTATATAGAAAAAGGTAAGTTAGATATGAAGGAATGCCAAGGATTTTTATGCGGACCTCCACCGATGATAGATGCTGCTATAGCAGCTTTTACAGCGGAAGGAATGCCAAATGAAGAAATATTCTTTGATAAATTCCTAGATTCTGGGTCTAAATAAAAAATATTGGACGTATTGATCAATATTTGTAAAAATATAACAAATTTATAAAGGAGTACTCAATGAGAGAATACATAGCAACAATTATAATAATAGCTTTTACATCTATTTGTTTTTGGGGAATGAATCAGTTTGGGTTTCAAAATCAGATGCATGATGTATTATGGTCAATTGGCGCTGCTTTCGCACTACTAATTATTCTTATAATAGACGTATATATATATTTTATAGTATGCAAAGAAACAGCATGGGCGTGGAAAAAAGGAGAAAAAATAAATAGTTAATTATTTTTTTTAATTTTTTGCACTTTAGAGTATATTTTACCATCAATCATTTTTATCTCAAGATTGTCATTTATATTGCAGTCCAATATTTTATTTATAACTCTATTGTTTTTATAAACAACAGAGTAACCTTTATTTAAAATATTTAAGGGGTTTATGTCACCTAATGTATTTCTATTTAAATTTATATTATTTCTTTGTTTATCAATAAAACTTTTTAAAATATTTTTTAATTTTACATGATTTTCATTAATTCTTGATTCTGCAATTGTAATTTTATTATTAGGACTAAAGTTTTTTAATTTAATTTTTACTAAATTAATTTTATCTCTTTCGTAGATTAGCTTTGACAATAACTTTGATTTCAATGTTTCATAAAAAGTATCAATTGTCTGGAAATTATTATTAATTCTAGTAATAGGATTTTTTTTATCAATATCATTTTTATTTTCTTTTAAATTATTCCTTAAATCATTTAAAAAATTATAAATTATATTATTAAGGTCATTTACATATTCATAACAGTTATTTTTAATATCGTCACTTGATATCGTGGTTGCAATTTCTGCAGCTTCAGATGGTGTTGCCGCTCTAAAATCTGATACTAAGTCAGCTATTGTAGTATCTGTTTCATGTCCAATTGCAGTTATAATTGGTATTTCTGAATTATATATTTGCCTTGCTAGAAATTCGTTATTATATTCAATAAGATCTTCCAAAGCCCCTCCTCCTCTTGCAATAATAATTACGTCAGTTGTATTTTTTTTATTTATAGTAATTAGTTGTTTTATTATACTTAATGAGCAGTTATCACCCTGTACATTACACGCATGGATATCTATATTTATTACTGGTAATCTTCTTTGCAATATTTTAAGAATATCTTGCAAAACTGATCCAGATAAAGATGTTATTATTGAAACTGATTTAGGATAGATTGGTAATTCTTTTTTAAACTTTACATCAAATAACCCTTCATTTTTAAGTTTTATTTTTAGTCTTTCAAATAGCTCATGAAATTTTCCAACACCAGATGATGATAAATCAATTATATCTAACTGATAAGATCCTGTTTTTTCGTAAAGCGTTACCTTGCATTTAATAATTGCTTTCAATCCTACTTTAGGGTGGGTTTGTAGTTTTTCAACTCTTGAACTCCATAATGTACATTTCACAGAAGACTTTTCATCTTTTAAAGTAATGTAAATATGTCCTAATTGGCTTGTTTGCATTTGAGAGATTTCTCCCTCTACCAAGGAGTATCCCTCGAAAGAATATTCTATGACATTTTTTGCGTACTTATTTATTTCGCTAACAGAAAATATTTTTTTTTCAGTACTTTGCATAATATTCTTAAAAGATAATATTAAGATACTTTTGTTTACTTTTCTCAAATAATATCTATAATACCGTTTTGTAGAGAGGTTAATATGTTAAAAGTTATCCAGGAAGCGCTAACATTCGATGATGTCCTTCTTGTGCCTAATCACTCTAATGTATTGCCGTCTGATGCCTCTCTTAAAACACACCTTACATCAAAAATTGAACTGAATATACCTTTGATATCAGCTGCTATGGATACGGTAACAGAGTCAGATCTTGCTATTGCTGTAGCTCAAGAAGGCGGTATTGGTATTATTCACAAGAATTTATCTCCATCAGATCAGGCAAATGAAGTTATTAAAGTAAAAAAATATGAAAGCGGAGTAATTACTGACCCTGTTGTTACTTCTCCTGATTGTACAATTAAAGAAGTTTTAGAGCTTACGGCTAAGCATAAAATATCTGGTGTGCCGGTAGTAGAAGGAAAAAATTTAGTTGGAATAGTTACTTCAAGGGATTTAAGGTTTGTTAATAAAGTAAATCCAAAAGTTTCTACAATTATGACTCCTAAAGAAAGATTAGTTACTGTTCAGGAGGGTGCTTCTAAAGAAAGCGTAAAAACACTTTTACATAAAAATAGAATAGAAAAGGTTTTAGTTGTAAATTCTAAATTTCATTTAAAAGGAATGATAACTGTAAAAGATATGCAAAAATCTAAAGATTTTCCAAATGCATGTAAAGATAGTTTGCAAAGATTAAGAGTAGGTGCTGCTATTGGAGTTGGAAAAGATTCTGATGAAAGAGTAAAAAAATTAATTAATGCTGGCGTTGATGTTTTAGTAGTTGATACTGCACATGGCCATTCTCAAAAAGTTATTAATGCAGTAAAGTCTATTAGAAAAAAATTTCCTAAGGTGCCATTAGTTGCTGGAAATATTGCTACAAAAGAAGCAGCTAAAGCTTTAGTTAAAGCAGGTGCTGATGCGGTTAAAGTTGGTATTGGCCCTGGGTCTATATGTACTACTAGAATTGTTGCCGGTGTTGGCGTTCCTCAAATAACTGCTATATCTGAAGTTGCATCAGCAACAAAGGGCACAAGAGTTAAAGTTATAGCTGATGGTGGTATAAGATTTTCTGGGGATATTTCTAAAGCTTTAGCAGCAGGAGCTGATTCAGTTATGATAGGAAGTTTGTTTGCAGGTACAGCAGAAGCACCTGGCGAAATTGAGTTGTATCAAGGCAGAACTTATAAAAACTATAGAGGAATGGGATCAATAGGCGCTATGAAAGTTGGTTCTAGTGAAAGATATTTTCAGGACCAAGAAAGTTCTTCAGATAAATATGTACCAGAGGGTATTGAAGGTAGGGTGCCATTTAAAGGCGACATGTCTAATATTCTTCATCAGCTTCTTGGTGGGTTAAGATCTAGTATGGGATATATGGGTTGTGCCGGAATAAAAGACATGCGTAGTAAAGCAAAATTTATAAAAATAACAAATGCTGGAATGAAAGAAAGCCACGTGCATGACGTAATGATTACAAAGGAAGCTCCTAACTACCAGATTGATAAATAATGTACGATCAAAAAATACTGATAATAGACTACGGTTCTCAATACACACAATTAATAGCAAGGCACATAAGAGAAAATAAAACCTATTGTGAAGTTATTCAACCAGAATCAATAAACAAAAAAAATAATTTTGATTGTGTTATAGGAATAATTCTTTCAGGAGGCCCAAACTCAGTTATAGAAAATAATAATTATGATCTGCCTGATATATTATTTAAAAATGATATTCCGATACTAGGTATTTGTTTTGGAATGCAATTATTATGCAAAAAATTTAATGGTAAAATTCAAGAATCAATTTCAAGAGAATATGGGAAAGCATTCTTAAAAATAAAAAAAGATGAAAAAATTTTTAATGACTTAGATGAAGAGTTAGAAGTTTGGATGTCACATGGAGACAGCGTTACAGAAGCTCCAGTTAATTTTTCCATAATAGCTTCCACTGATAAAAAAAATATATCTGCAATAAAATCAAATGAGAATGAAATATATGGCTTTCAGTTTCACCCAGAAGTTACGCATACACTTGATAATGGAAAAATTATATATAATTTTGTTAAAAATATTTGTAATTCTACAGGTAGGTGGACGACTAAAAATATTATAAATAATCAAATATCTGATATTAAAGAAAAAGTAAAAAATGATAATGTTATTTTAGGTTTGTCTGGTGGTGTTGACTCATCAGTAGCGACGGCAATTATCCATAAAGCGATAAAAAATCAACTGACATGTATATTTATTGATAATGGACTTTTAAGGTTAAACGAGAAAGAACAAGTAGAGTTAGGATTTAAAGATTTTAAGGACATTAAAATAATATATGTTGATTCCTCTAAATTATTTTTAGAAAGACTTAAAAATATTACTGACCCTGAAGAAAAGAGAAAAATAATTGGCAAAACATTTATTGATGTTTTTCAAAAAGAAGCAAAAAAAATTAAAAATGCAAAATGGTTAGCTCAGGGAACTATATATTCAGATGTAATTGAATCTGCGGCTTCTTCAGATAGTGCGCATCTTATAAAGTCGCATCATAATGTTGGTGGTTTACCTAAAGATATAGGCCTAAAATTATTAGAGCCTTTAAGAGAATTATTTAAAGATGAGGTTAGAAAATTAGGTATTAATTTAGGCATAGAAGAAAAACTAATTAATAGACATCCTTTTCCTGGTCCGGGTTTAGCTGTTTTACGACAAGCAGATGACATTTTTATAAGAATGTTACACGAAAAAGATTTGTATAATAAAATTTCACAAGCTTTTACAGTTTTCATGCCTGTTAAATCAGTGGGTGTAACAGGCGATGGAAGATCTTATGGAAATGTGGTTGCCTTAAGAGCTGTTAAAACCATAGATTTTATGACTGCGAAACCTTTTGATTTTCCATTTGATTTTTTAGAAGAAGTTTCTACTAAAATAATAAACAATGTTCCTGGTATTTCTCGAGTCTGTTTAGATATTTCTTCTAAACCTCCAGCGACAATAGAATGGGAATAATGATACGGCTCGCTATCTGTATAATTATTAAATCTTTTGCCGAAATACCAACCATTCCATTAG
>LWDU01043242.1_pt1 | contig 10301 bp, 8 predicted proteins | sample 727161 | NCBI WGS metagenome assembly LWDU01 (sample SAMN04566230, study PRJNA314399) | hydrothermal vent metagenome | isolation source: deep sea hydrothermal plume seawater | place: Mexico: Gulf of California, Guaymas Basin | collected 2004-07-11 | reverse complement strand
GTTGAAAGGGCTTACGAAAAAGAACCCGTGGATTTACAGCAATAATTTTCCTTAAGAAATATTCAACGAGAATAAATAAAGAAAATCTTCTCTTCGCGATGCCAGTATTCTAGCCTTTTCCTGGAATTTTCATATCGAGAGAATAACGCAACTTTAAGTTATCGAATCGGTTATTGTCCCTGAGATTAAATTAGGTCAAGGTTTAATCATTAACACTAATTCCTCTGTGGATAACAAAAGTTTTCTAGAATCGAGAGTATCTTCAGGTGTATAATGAAGCAAGTATTTTTGGAAAAGTATTAAACGTGGAATAAGGTCATATTACACTTTTAACTAAATTTTTCGATCGTTTTCTTGCCATCCAACTGGAAGATTACCACAAAAATCAACTAGCATTTTAACAAACTCCCAAAAGCTAAGATGTCCTGGAGCTGTCCTTGAAACAATCAATCAAATCTGTTGGGTCATCAAAATTCACTATTATTATACACACATATAATCGCCCTGAATTTCTGAGACAAACTGTATACGCCGTATTAGAGCAAACATACGATAACCTAGAAATCATTCTAATAAACAATGGGGCAACTATAAAAACAAGAGAACTTTTGCATGAGCTTGAAGGTAAGGATAAAAGAGTAAGGCTTTTGAATTTTACAGAAAATCAATACAGCCCTTCGGATCCTCACAAGATGATTGATGTTTGCTTTAATTCAGCTCTTGAAATGTCTACAGGAAATTATATTTGGCACCAAGATGACGATGATATTATCGCAATGGACTACATTGAAAAGATGGTGGCCTTGTTTCAGGGCAATGCTGATTGCTCATCTGCATCAGGACTGGCCGTGCCAATAGATGCGGAAGGTGACCGCCCCAGATATATGCCGGGCCATATTTTAGCCCTCGATGTTCTAAAAGGATCAAGTATTATGTACGGATACCCCGGTCAGATTTTTTCTTTTAAAAGAGATACTCTTTTGAAATATGGGGGATTCCACAAAGCTTATGAGTCTCACCAGCTCTATGGGATTGTACCTTTCGGCATAACAGGGTTTGATGAAACTGCGTATTTTTATTGGCGAAGGCATGAAGGACAGCTAAATAAAACATTAAGTAATCAAGGTTGGATAGGCACAAAAGAAGTATTTTCACTATCTAATAATTTGCGCCGGGAAAATAAATGGAGCATTTATGGGGATGACACGGCTAAGTACCTAGTAAAAAAAATTAAAGATGATCATGCAAAAACGGCAGCGTATTGGTTTGCGTTGAATCTTTTTTCACTGCGGGTAAAAGCATCCATGAGAATATTGCGGGATATATGGTTTTATCCAAAGTTTTGGCTCTATTTGCCTAAAGTTTTGCCTAAGGTATTATCTCATCCCCCCGCCTTTCTCAAACAATGGTATCTTTTAAGCAGGCCTCTATTAAAACCCCTTCTAAACTACATTAATCGAAATTATCCTGAATTAAAAAACAAATCTTTTGTTTTTAACAAGTTAATCAAACACCTCTAAAAAGATTATTTATAGACTGATATGTTAGCTTTTCAGAAACTTTGGTCCATGTTAACTCCTTCTCAACATCGCGCGATACTTCTATTGCTGGGCCTCATGCTCATAGGCATGACGTTGGAAACAATCGGTTTAGGCTTAATCTTTCCTATATTGACCTTAATCACTAAAGACGTAGCGTCAGACTATCCAACATTGGAACCTTGGTTAGATCGCCTGGGAAACCCAGATCAAGGAGAGCTTGTTATTTTCGCTATGTTGGCTTTTTTGGGTGTTTCTCTAATCAAGGTCTTGTTCTTGAGTTTTTTTGCATTTCAACAGTCAAATTTCACCCTCAAGATTAATACAAATTTTTCTTTGCGCCTTTTCACTCTCTATCTGCAACAGCCTTATGTCTTCCATTTACAGCGCAATTCAGCAGAATTAATCCGTAATGCCATGAGTCAAGTTGGAGGGGTAGTCGGGGCGATTACATCGTGCATGATGATAACAACAGAATCCCTCGTTTTATTCGGTATTATTGCTTTGATGTGTTTCGTTGAGCCCGTGGGCACTTTTGGAGTTGCAGTCACTTTCGGCCTGGCTAGCTGGGGTTTTTATCATTATAATAAAAAACGTATAAACACCTGGGGTGAGGAGTTTCAGCATCACGAGGGGTTGCGAATCCAATATTTGCAGGAAGGACTTGGCGCGGCAAAGGATGTTAAGTTATTGGGGCGTGAAAAGGAATTCCTTGACAGATATCAGATCCACAGTTTAGGCAGTGCACTAATTGGTAGAAATGAGCTCCTTCTAAAGACTTTTCCCCGGTTCGGGCTTGAGTTATTAGCAGTCACCGCAATCACTCTAATGGTTTGCCTTCTAATTACCCAAAATAGGTCTATGGATTCACTGGTGGCGACATTGGGCTTATTTGCCGCCGCCTCGTTTCGCGTTATGCCCTCAGTCAGTCGTTTACTCACTTCCTTTCAAAGTGCTCGTTTTTTATTGCCGGTAATACATAATCTGCACAAAGAATTTTGTTTAACGAATGACGTAAAGCCTCGGAACGAATGTTCACCATTACTCTTTAAGAAGACTTTAGTTCTTGAAAATGTCAGCTTCCAATATCCATCTACAGAAGCTTTAGTGCTAAAGGAAATCTGCCTCTCCATCAGGCAGGGAGAAGCTATCGGCTTTATTGGCAGTACTGGTGCGGGTAAGAGCACTTTGGTTGACATCATTCTTGGTTTGCTCGTCCCGGCCAGTGGTGTCATAAAGATTGATGGGGTTGATATCCAAACCAATACGCGTGGTTGGCAGGATCAGATAGGTTACGTTCCACAGACCATCTTTCTTACTGATGATACCATCAGGCGTAATGTAGCTTTTGGTTTACCCGACAATCAGGTAAAAGACGCTGTTATTTGGAGTTCACTTCGTTCCGCACAATTAGAACAATTTGTAAAGGGCTTGCCGGAAGGCCTCGACACCAAGATCGGTGAAGATGGTGTTCGTCTCTCGGGCGGCCAGCGCCAGCGGCTTGGAATTGCTCGCGCACTTTACCATAACCCTTCGGTGCTAGTACTAGACGAAGCTACAAGTTCGCTTGACTTAATAACCGAAGGCGAATTCATGGATGCCGTGCGCGCCCTTAAAGGAGATAAAACTTTAATCATTGTAGCTCACAGGCTAACCACCGTTGAACACTGCGACTACTTGTTCAAATTCGAAAATGGAAAGATTATTGAAGAAGGTAAGCCGTCAATACTGTTGAGCAAAAAATCATAAACACTCGCCAGTTGTACCTGAAAACTCTATTTCCTCTCTAAGTATAATTCCGCGGCTACTTTATTTTTTATTATGAGACCTGTCCTTTTCAGGAGAGGCGGAATAATCCGAGTCAATCCTCCCAAGAAAGAAAGTTGATTCGCATGCTATATACACGGAAGATAAGTTGATAGTAATGGACCTAAACTGACAACGAAAAAGTTTCTAAAGTATCTTTTCTTTAAAAATCTAAATGGTCGTAGGATTAAGAGTAGCGGCCTTTTGCAGTAAGGAAATAGTGTCTTTTATGCCTTGCTCAAGGTCTCCCTTAAAAATAAAACCCTGTTCATCTAGGCGAGTATTAAGTACTTGGTAAGAAAGCTGATTCATTATCCGACTATCCACAAAATCAACTTTCAGATCAGGAATAAAAGTTTTAATCGAGTCTACCACTTCTCTAACGGTCGCGTTTAATGTAACCACGTTGTAAACCCGCCCATCGAATTTATCATTTTTTAGGAAAAAGACCATTGCTCTGATCGCATCGATCAGATCCAAGTAGGGGCGTTTTTGATCATAGGCAGTTTCCCAAACTGTGAGGGGAGTGCCCATCACTGCTTGCCAGCAAAATTTATTTATTGCTGTGTGAAACCTCATCCCAGGTGATGTGCCGAAAATGGTTCCAAGACGAAGAATAACCCCCTGCAAATCTCCTTTGTGGTATTTTCCCAGTATCATAGCTTCCTCTTTTAACTTCGTAGCAGCGTAGGGACTTTGCGGTTTAAGTTCATCTGAAGTACAGTTTTCATCAACCTGGCTCTTTTGCGTTCCATAGACGCTGGTTGATGAAATTAAAAATATTTTTGCGCCGACTGTCGTGCAAGCTTCGGCTACGCGGAGCGAAGTCGTAAAGTTCACGTGCTCGACTTGTTCCCGGTTTCCAAAACTTTGCGTTGCGTCGGTGATAGCCGCTAAATGGATGACGGCATTGGCTCCTGAGAATAGTGCCTTTAAATCCATTTTCAAAATGTCACCCTCAATAAAGGTGTAAGTACCTTGCTCAGGCAAATTAAAAAGGGAGGGGTAGCGTTGGGTAGTGAAATCATCAACCAGAATGATTTTACTTTTAGGAAAGAGTGCGGGCAAAAGACGCGCTACCTTAGAGCCTATATGCCCTAAGGCACCAGTAATAATAATTTTCATGGTAACAAGCTAAATGTATTTATCCAAGCAGGTTTGATAAAAGTCCTTGGTTAAGTTTAACCCGGTTTCTATATTGACCTCAGGGGACCAATTTAAAGTTTGTTTGATCTTTTGGTTGCTGATGATGGCATCGCCTATGTCAATAGCCTTTCTTTCCTTGGGCCAGTTTACATATGTAACTCGACCTGATCCTATATACTTTACGGTTAATTGCGCAATCTCAGTCACACTGAAATGTTCATCGCCTACAGCAAAAAAAACTTGCCCCCTAGTTTTATCGGTTTGCGAAGAAAGAATAAGGGCATTTATTACATCGTCGACATAGATAACATTCCTTTTATGAATGCCATCACCATATACAGTGATTGCTTTATCCTGAAGAGCCAAACCAATAAAATAATTATTAAAAGTAAACTCTGGACTGTGGATAGAGGCACGGGGTCCAAATACATTTGAGAGCCGGATCACGGTACCCCTAATTTTATGAGCCTGGCAATAAATCAACACATATTTCTCTGAAACGCTTTTGTTGGCAGAATAAATGTCACTGGGAAATTCAGGATGTTTTTCGTCGCCGGGTTGGTAACGCAACTCCCCTAACTGGGTGCTTGTCCCCAAATGAACTAATCTGATATCGGGGTTAAATCTGCGTATCGCCTCAAGTAGATTAATCACGCCTTTACCATTTACATCAAGATCAATCCACGGTTCCTTCATTGAAAATGAATGCGAAGTGGAAGAGGCGCAATTGAACAAGACATCCTTACCAGCAACATATTGAGATACCTGGTCAAAATTTAAAATGTCATGGAAAGACAATTCCACTGAATCATGGATACCTTGAATATTGTGAATGTTTCCGCCTGACCTAGGATCCAGATAATCAAATATGGTGACCTTTGCGCCCAGTTCGAGGCACTTATGGGCAAGGTTGCTACCGATAAATCCAAGGCCACCGGTAATGATGACCTTTTGGCCACGCATACTTGGTAATGAAATACTCATGTCCTATCCTTAATTATGAAGAAGCGCTAAGTTACTAATCCTACCATTCCTGATCAAGGAATTCCGCATGAAAGGTTAAATGTCCTTATTTAGTCAGCTTGCGCACGAAAGGAATCGAGAGTTCGATCGATGCCTTCACTCAAGGAATACTGAGGTTCCCAGCCAGTAATTTCAGTAAAGGATCTTGGGTCAGCAATAAAATTTCTTCCTTCAATAGGAGAAAGTCCAGTGGGTGGATGAATATGGTCCACCTTGACCTCTATCCCCGTTTTTTGTGCAACCCTGTCAGCAACCTGATGAAGTGCTTTTGAAATAGAGTTGCCCTCCCCGCTTCCAAGGACAAAGTGCTTTTCGTTAAGCTGATCCATATTTACCAATGCTATAAGAAAAGCAAGCAAAACATCATCTACATAAACGTAATCCCTGATAAATTTCCCTTCTCCATACACGGTTAGATTTTTTCCGGAAAGCGCCCTGTTTACCATCATGTTGAGGATTCCTCGATCAGCACTGGAACTTTTTGGTCCAGGCCCGTAAACATTGGTCAACCTTAAAGTGACGCCACGTGCCAGACCCATTCGGGCATAGCACTTCAAGTATGTTTCCGCCATTAACTTATGTGCATCATAAACCGTTATCGGCTGATCAGGAAAAGTTTCATTAACTGGAAGTTCTTCAGGCAGGCCTACTATAGTGGATGTTCCTGCAAACAGAATGTCGGGTTGGCCGTCGTTTTTTTTGCAAGCTTCCAGCATAAGGAGCATAGGAAGAACATTTGCCTGATAGTCACAGACAGGGTCCTTATCTGCTGCATACACGCTAGTTTGGCCGGCGAAATGAAACACAATATCCACTTCTGCCATAGCCCTGTCCCACAATGAAGAGTCCCGAATGTCGCCCTGAATATCTTCAAATATGGCGTTCCCTTGCAGAGGAGTGAGTCCGGGTTTCCCAGTTAGCCGACGGACCGTACAGGGAATGTCCTTCAAGAGTTTTGCAAGGTTGCTTGCTAGATAACCTGAGGCTCCTGTAATCAACAGTCGCTTACCGTTAATATAATCTTGAATCGTGGAATGCATGGACCTGTTATCCTTGCAGTTACTTATGGTCTCATCCGTTCAAACATTAGATGAGAACCATAGTTGAGTCTATATTGCGGAGGAAAGTTTTCCATGGGCAATGGACCTACTTCCCCCACAATTGCGTGAGTGTACCGAGATTTATAGATCAACCGATAATCCAGAGCTTGCACCGTCTGGATCAATTCATTGATATTCAAAAACCAGGATCGGATTTTTTTTCCGTAATAAGCTTGAGTCGTGATGAAAGTTGGAATATCCCCTGCCATGAGATCATCCAGAACCAAGAGACGGGGTTGATATTTAGCAAATTCAGCCAGCAATTTCCCCCAATCTGATACATATTGAATAGAGCTTCCAGCATGTATGATGTGGACCGGGCTGGCCAATTGAGGCAATTGTTCATGAAAGTGGAGATGAGCAAAGTTCCCTAAAATCTCCCGGCCCCGTTCACATATAATTTTCCCTTCCACGATATGAAACTCGACTTTTTCAAAATCGGGTACAGAGGAAATAAGTGGAAGGTAACTCGCTCCCATCCCCCCTCCAAAATCTAAAACACACAGATTGCCATCGATGGAAGACAGAAGCATCGCTCCCGCCACGGACAGAATGTAATCTTTATTGAGAGCAGCAAGTGACACAGTTTCATTAGAACGATGCGCAGCTAGCGCCTTTTGTGCGCGACTCGTGACTTTATCGACCCAAACCTTCCCTTCAAAAGCATCGTCATCCCCTGGAGCTTCTTCCCAACAATTGTAAACCCCCTCCCAAATATTTATTTTTTGTTTCATTGTCTTAAAAAATCCTTAAGGGCATCAACAACCTGATTTTGGTCTGACTCTACCAACTCCGGATACATTGGCAAGCTGAGCACTCTTTTTGCAATACGATTAGTATTTTTTAGAGCTGATTCCAGATTGGCTTCTCGAGTGTAGGCGGGCATGAGATGAACTGGCACTGGGTAATGTATTCCAGCTATAATACCACGCGACTTTAAGTAAGCAACTAAAGTGTCTCTGCGCTCAACACCTATGACGTACAAGTGATAAACATGCGAACATCCCGTCCGTAGAGAAACAGGTTCCAAGGACAACTGGTTTAATTCATCTTTATATTTTTGAGCCAGAGAAACGCGTTTTGCGTTGTCCGCTTCCAAATACTTTAATTTGACTCTTAAAACTGCCGCCTGAAGTTCGTCTAAGCGGCTATTGTAGCCTGCGCATTGACTGACTCGGTTTTCATCCCATCCGTATTCTCGAAGTCTCCTTACCTGATCCGCCAGAGATGAGTCTGAGGTAACAACGGCACCACCATCACCTAACGCTCCCAGGTTTTTTGTTGGGTAAAAACTGAAGCATCCCGCATCTCCAATACTCCCCACCCTGCGATTATTGTAACTTGCCCCTGGCGCCTGAGCACAATCTTCAATAAGCTTTAAATTGTTTTGGTGAGCAATCTCTACGATCCTGTCCATATCCGCAGGCTGCCCATATAGATGGACTACTATGATCCCTTTGGTTTTAGGAGTGATCGCTTGGGATACTGAAATAGGATCGAGTGTATAATGTAACGGCTCCACATCAGCAAAAATGGGAATGGCGCCCACCATAATAATGGCTGCAATCGTTGCTGTGGCAGTATGAGAGGGTGTTATCACCTCATCTCCAGGGCCCAACCCCATAGCACGCATCACCAGACAAAGGGCATCTGTTCCATTACCAACACTTACCGAATGCCGAGAGCCGATATATTCAGAGAACTCTTTTTCAAACTCACGAACATTCTTCCCTAAAACAAATCTTCCCCCTGCAAGGACTTGCCGGATCGCAAAGTCAATTTCATCTTTATGTGTCAGGTATTGCGCTTTAGGATTACTGCAAAGGATCATTTTCGGATTAAGGTGACTTTGGGAACATAAGTGATCCACTCTCCACCTTGGTCTAAAAAAGTAGATTCCTTTTCCATAACTTCTTTTTTATGATTCCAAGCAAAAAGCAGTAACCCCTCCGGATAGCATTTTTGCAAATCTTCATATGGGCGAACAGGTATGTGAACCCCGGGGCTGTATTTCCCTTGCTTAATAGGGGTGGTGTCAGAAATAAATTCGATTAGCTCAGGACCGATACCACAATAATTTAAAACAGTGGTACTTTTGGATGTTGCCGCATAACCAACAACTCGCTTCCCGGTAGATTTTTTTTGCTGCAGAATGGCGACTAAATCTTTCCGTGAAAGCTCGCATCTTTCGCGAAACTGATCGTAAGTGCCTTTAAGGTGGAGATCAATATTGTCTTCATAATCTAATTGTCTGTCAACATTTGAGGAGACAGGTCGTTTCCCTTTTCGAGCCAATACGTATCGCATCGAACCCCCATGCGTTGATTGCCGTTTCACATCAATGAGTTCGAAACCGTGTTTGTTAAAAATATTCTTCACACTGCGTGCAGAAAATATATATACATGTTCATCATAGATTTGATCATAGGCGGTATTTTGAATCATGTCGCCTAAATAAGGTTCTTCGAAAACTAAAATACCCTTGGGTTTAAGTAAGTGATCGACTCCTCGAGCAACTCCATGGAGATCAGGGATATGACACATGACATTGGCAGCGATCAAAGCGTCAGCCAGTCCATATTCGGAGGTTATTTTTTCAGCGGTAGTTAAGTTGAAAAAAGAACATACTGTATTAATACCATGTTTACGAGCTTCGTTAGCCACGTTCTTAGAAGGTTCTACGCCCAAGTGACGAATTTTATTTTTGGAAAAATTTTCCATCATCGCGCCATCGTTGCTTCCAATTTCAACGACAAAAGGGTCTTGGGATGAAAGATACTCATGCATAATCCAATCAGCATAAGACTTAAAGTGGCTCACCATGCGTTTGGAAGTTCGAGAAAAAAAAGGATAATTTTGGTGAAACATTTTTTCAGGGTCTGGTTGTTCAGTAATTTGAAATGTTAAGCAGTTTTCGCAAAAGACGGGCTTGAGTTCATAGAAATATTCCATCGAAAAATCTTCAGGGTCCAGAAATCCGTTAGCAATCGGCATTTTCCCAAAAGACATAAATGGTTGAATGATGGTTTCACATACACGGCAATTAAAAATCATATTTAACTTTCTAGATTTATTCTCTTAGAGGCGAGGTAGCCCATCATCCAAAATCTGTTTTAAAGGTCGATACTTAAATCGCACTCTTTTATTACGGGTTTCTAACTGGCCAGTCAATGGCAGGGTTGGGATCATTCCATTGTGCTAAAGTAACAGGTGTGTGAAAAGCTATGCTATTGTATCTTTTATTATACTATAAAATAACTTTGGCTTCGAGAACTAAATCCGAATTGAAATATATTTAATTCGCACGAAATATTGATTTTGCTTCTAGAAAATATTTTAATCTAAATCAGAACCTGCTCTACCCTTATCGCACTGCGAGGGGAAGGCGACCCCATGGCAAAACCACTCCAACCATTTATGATTTTCGTATTATTTCAGTTTTTATTTTTTTCAAACATTATCATTTTAGGCGAAGCAAAAGAAGATTCCGATTTGATGGAATTGGGGAATCATGCTTTAGCCGCTGGCAAATATGAATCTGCTGAAAACTTTTTTAAAAAAGTGCTGGAAGCACAGCCGGGTAATTACTTGGCCACTCGCGAGTTGGCGAAGGTGAAAATAAAATTAAACAAGTTGAACGAAGCATTGTCTCTCCTGAATGACCTTCTCAATCTACCTATTGCAAAAG
>LWDU01032776.1_pt1 | contig 10301 bp, 9 predicted proteins | sample 727161 | NCBI WGS metagenome assembly LWDU01 (sample SAMN04566230, study PRJNA314399) | hydrothermal vent metagenome | isolation source: deep sea hydrothermal plume seawater | place: Mexico: Gulf of California, Guaymas Basin | collected 2004-07-11 | reverse complement strand
TAAATTGTTATTATCAATATTAAATATCATCCAATAATATATTGTAATAATAACATAAATCTTATTTTGATAAAAAATGTATAACAGATATTATTTTGTGAATAATAATTAGTTAAAATAGATTTTTTCCAATACTATTAATTATATTTACATGAATTTGAATATTTTATATGATAATATAAAAATATTATTTGTATTAAAACAAATGATGATAGATAAAATTAAAAATTTAATTTTTAGGTTATACGCAAATTTTTTTTCTAGAATAAATGAATAATTTAAACTATTTTTTAATGATGTAAATAAAAACACATGAATAATACATTTATGGTGCTATGGGGATGGATGAAAAAATATTACTAAATCCAAACTTGGATATTGAATCCGAGTCCCAAAAATTACGATCTGAAATTCTTAAATTGGTTGAAGATTATTCTAAAATTGCACATAAAACTTCAAAATTTGTACCTGGAAAATCATTTGTTCCTTGTGCGGGACGGGTATATGATTCTCATGAAATGAAAATGCTAACTGCCGCATCGCTTGATTTTTGGCTTACTACTGGACGTTTTAATGCTGAATTTGAAAAAAAATTATCTGAATTTTTAAACGTTAATTTTGTTACTACTACTAATTCTGGTTCTTCTGCTAATCTTTTAGCATTAAGTGCTTTAACTTCTGAAAAATTAGGAAAAAGATCGCTGAATCCTGGTGATGAGGTTATTGGAGTTGCTGCATGTTTTCCTACCACTGTTAATCCAATTATTCAAAATAACCTTGTTCCTGTTTTTTTAGATATTGAACTTCCAGGCTATAATATCGATACCACATTATTGGAAGATGCGATTAGTGATAAAAGTAAAGCAATAATGTTGGCACATACACTAGGAAATCCATTTAATCTAAACGAAATTACAAAAATTGCACGACAAAATAATCTTTGGTTAATTGAAGATTGCTGTGATGCACTGGGTTCAAAATACGATGGAAAGTTAGTTGGAACTTTTGGAGATGTTAGTACTTTGAGTTTTTATCCTGCACATCATATGACCATGGGTGAAGGGGGTGCAGTTTTTACTAATGATAAATTATTAAAAAAAATAATTGTCTCTTTTAGGGATTGGGGACGTGATTGCTATTGTGATCCTGGTAAAAATAATACTTGTGGAAAAAGGTTTGATTGGAACTTTGAAGGATTACCCCACGGATATGATCATAAATTTATTTATACTCATACTGGTTATAATTTAAAAATTACTGATATGCAAGCTTCTGTAGGATTAGCTCAATTAAGTAAAATTAAAAAGTTCATTCAAAAAAGAAAAGAAAATTTTAATTGGCTTAAAAATCATTTAGAAAAATATGAAAAATATTTTCTTTTGCCTGAAGCAACAGAAAAAAGTGAACCCTCATGGTTTGGATTCCCAATTTTAATAAAAGATAATGCTCCTTTTTCATTATTGGAATTAAATGGATATTTATTTTCACACAATGTAGATACCCGACCAATTTTTACAGGAAATATAACCAAACAACCTTATTTTAAAAATAAAAACTTTAGAGTTATCGGTAATTTGAATAATACTGACAAGATGATGGGAAGAACATTTTGGATTGGGGTTTATCCTGGATTAACTGTTGATATGATGGAATATGTTGTTAAAACGATTGATGACTTTATCCAATTTAATGAAAAATAAAATTAAAAAATAATGACACTAAGCAAATTTATCTATGGAGTTACTATATTTATAGAATAATGTCTTGTAATTATGAATAAAATTAGAGATCCCCTAATACTTTCTGATTTAGCATTATGTAGAAAATTTTATCAAGATGATAAAATATACCAGAAAAATTCTAGTCCATATTTTATTGCTTTAATATTTTTATCTGATTCTGTTTTTGAAACACCTATTCTTTTTTTGAATGTAATTGGAATTTCAACAACTCGCAAATTATTTTTTATGCATGTCATAGTCATAAAAAGTGCAAACAGTCCACTTTTTGGTTTTACCAATACTTCTCCTGTTTTCTGGTGAGTGAATTGATCTATGATTTTAGATAATGCTTCTCTTCTGATACATCTATAGGAACATCCTACATCAGTTAAACTTACTACGCCCATATGTTGTAAACTAAAAAATTTTATTTGAATAAGTTTTGCAAGTAAAAAATTTCCCCATACGTAGAATGCTTTATTTTGGTTTCCTTTTTCAGATAAAACTTGAATTTCCCTTGTGCCGATTACCATGTCAACATTTTCCATATATGGGATCATTTTTTCTAAATCTATTCCTGCAAAAGTTCCATCTGCTTCGGTTAATGCTATGATGTTTGCTTCTGTCTCTAGTGCTCTTTTTAATCCTATGACACACGAGTGTGCATAACCCTCATTCTTCTCCTTCGTGATAACTTTGGCACCGCATCTTTCTGCCAATTTGACAGTATTGTCTGAACTATGATTATCTATAACAAAAACTGAATCTATATTTTTTTGACTAATGTAATCTTTTACAACTTTTTCAATTACAGGTTCTTCATTATATGCTGGAATTATGACGCATATTTTTGGTACCTTGATTGGTTTATGTGTTAAATAATATAATTCAGAATTTGTTTTGTATTGTTTTCTACTAAATCCAAAAATTAATGCAAGAATTAACCAAGTCACATCTGCAATAATTATCCATTTAAAATAAGTTGAATAAATTATGTTTTCACTTAAATTTCCCCCTAGAAATATAGCATTAATTCCTTCAGTACTCCAAACAAGAATATTTACTACTGCAAATATTAAATTTATGAAAAATAAAATCATAATTGAAATTATCAATGATGAAAATACTAATGCCATTTTTTTTCCTTCAATCTTCATCATGAAATCTTATAATACTCTGATATTAACTTAAAATTGTGAAAGCAGTTATTCTCGCTGGAGGGCAGGGTACTAGAATTTCTGAAGAAACTCATCTAAAACCTAAACCTATGATTGAAATTGGTGGTAAACCTATTCTGTGGCATATTCTTAAAACTTATTCTGCATATAATATCAATGAATTCATAATATGCCTTGGATACAAAGGATATCAAATAAAAGAATATTTTGCTAATTACTATCTTCATGAATCTGATTTAACAATTGATATTCAAAAAAATAGTTTAGAAATTCATGAAACTAAATCTAATCCATGGAAAATTACTCTTGTCGACACTGGTGATAATTCTATGACTGGTGGGAGAATTAAGCGAATATCCAAATACTTGGATGATACTTTTTGTTTAACGTATGGTGATGGATTGGCAGATGTCAATATTTCACAAATAATTTCATCTCATAAAAAAAATAATACTCTTGCAACATTAACTGCAGTGCAACCTCAAGGTAAATTTGGAGCAGTTACAATTCAAGATGGTAAAGTTAAAACTTTTGAAGAGAAACCTAAAGGCGATTCAGGTTGGGTAAATGGTGGTTTTTTTGTATTAGAACCCGAAGTTGTTGATTATATCCAAGGAGATGATACTATGTTTGAACGTGAACCTCTTCAACAACTTACAAAAGAAAATCAATTATCTGCTTATCATCATACAGGATTTTGGCACCCTATGGATACTTTAAGAGACAAAAATGAATTAGAAGAATTATGGTCTAAAGGAAATGCTCCCTGGAAAGTTTGGTGACATGAACGAGATTGTATTTGAAAATATATTTTTAGATAAAACAGTACTTGTTACTGGACATACGGGGTTTATTGGCTCATGGCTGGTGACCTGGTTAATTTACTTGGGAGCCAAAGTAGTAGGTATTTCACTTGAACCTTCTACTAATCCATCATTATACGAATCAAATGGATTGAAAGATTTTATAATTGATTATAGAAAAGATATTCGAAATTATTCTGAAATAGAAAAAATTATACAAAAACATCGTCCTGAATTTATCTTTCATTTAGCCGCACAACCTTTAGTTTTAAGATCCTACGATGAACCTATGGATACATTTTCAATTAACATGATGGGAACTACAAATATTTTGGAGGTATTAAGACGATTTGATTTTACAACTGTATTCATTAATTTTACTTCTGATAAATGCTATGAAAATAAAGAAATAGATTATTCCTATGATGAAAATGACAAATTGGGGGGTCATGATCCTTATAGTGCAAGTAAATCATGCTCAGAAATAATAACGCATTCTTTTAGAAAGTCGTTTTTTGAAAATAAAGAAAACCAAATTAGTATATCTACAATAAGATCTGGGAATGTGATTGGTGGTGGAGATTGGGCTGAAAATCGACTAATCCCTGATTGCATGAGATGTTTTAACAAAAAGCAGAAAATTGTACTTAGAAATCCAAAATCTATACGTCCATGGCAGCATGTCTTTGAGCCTATTTCTGGAATGCTTCTTCTTGCATTCAATATGAAAAAAAATCCCACAAAATTTAATGAATCTTGGAATATTGGTCCTATTTTTACCAATATTACGGTAAAAGAAATTGTAGAAAAATTGATCAATATATTGGGATATGGATCGTGGGGTGAATCTGATGAATTTAAGAATCTTCATGAGTCTAATGTGCTAAAATTAGATTCGTCCAAGATTAAAAATAATCTTAATTGGATACAGTGTCTCACTTTGGATGAGTCTATTGAATATACTGTTCAATGGTATGGTGAATTTTTAAAAAAACATAATATGTTTAATTTTTCTACACAACAAATTAAAAATTATCTTGTTAAGGCTAATTCGTTAAATGTTGAGTGGATAGAACAACACAATGTCTAAAATTATAATTACTGGGGCAAGTGGTTTTATAGGATCTAATTTAGTAAAAAAAAATTTAAAAAAAAATGAAATTTATATTTTTACAAGAAAAAATTCTAATCTATGGCGATTAAAAGATATTAAATCTGAAATTAACATAGAGAAAATAAATTTTGGAAATAAATCTAACATTGAAAGCATAATAAATAAAATAAAGCCTGATTATGTTTTTCATCTTGCTACCTATGGTGGATACCAATTTCAACAAGATGTACAAACAATTGTAGATAGTAACATTAGTAGTAGTATTAATTTGATGCAATCTTTATCTGAATATGGACGGTTAGAGAAATTTGTTAATATTGGTAGTTCATCTGAATATGGACCTAAACCTAAACCTATGAATGAAACAAATTTGGCAGAACCTATATCTCCTTACGGTATTGCTAAATTAACTCAAACTAATTTTGCAAAATACTTTTTTATAAAATATGGATTGCCTAGTGTTACGCTTAGGTTATTTTCTGTATATGGTCCATTAGAGGAACCTGGTAGATTAATTTATGATATAATGACTCATATTTTAAAAAACAATCTTTTAAAATTAGCATCTAAAAATATTAAAAGAGATTTTATTTTTGTAGATGATGTGATTGATGCTATTAAAAAAATATCAAATACTTCAAATATTGAAGGAGAAATATTTAATGTTGGATCTGGAAAAAATTATTCAATTGAAGATGTAGTAAAAATAATTCAATGTAAGTTAAAAAAAGATCTAAATGTTTCATGGGGAAATATTGAAAAACAAAAAACTTTTGAAACAAACAATCCTTGGATTGCAGATATTTCAAAAATAGAAAAAGAATTAAAATGGAGTCCTAAGATTAATCTTGAAACGGGCTTGACTAAAACATTTGAATGGTATAAAGAAAATATGTATATGTACAAATCAAAATAGAGTTAAAAGATTATGGAACCTGATTTAGAAAAAATGATTGATCTTGCACGAAAGATTAGAATTCACGTTTTAGATATGGTGAACTCTGCACAAAGTTCTCATATTGGAGCTAGTTATTCTATAGTGGAAATTCTTGTCACCTTATATTCTAGAATATTAAAAATAAATCCTAATGATCCTAATGATCCAAATAGAGATAAATTTCTTCTTAGCAAAGCACATGGAAGTTGTGCATTATATGCAATTTTAGCCGAATCTAAGTTTTTTCCTCTTGATGTTTTAAAAAAATATTACCTTGATGGTGGAATATTACCTGGACATTTAGATAAAGAGGCAGTTCCTGGAATTGAACATTCTATGGGTTCTTTGGGACATGGATTACCGTTTGGAGCGGGATTGGCATATGCAAATAAAATTGATCACAATAAAGGTCAAATTTATGTATTAATTGGAGATGGTGAATGTAATGAGGGTACAATTTGGGAATCTGCAATGTTTGCGGGACACCATAAATTAGATAATCTTACTGTGATTGTAGATTATAATAAAATTCAGAGTTTTGGACGTGTGGAAGAAATAATGAACTTAGAACCATTTGAACAAAAATGGACAGCATTTAATTGGAATGTCCATGAAATTGATGGTCATGATTTTGAACAATTAATTAAAGCACTAGAATTTAAGTCAACAAAACCTAAAGTGATTATAGCCAACACGATTAAAGGTAAAGGGGTATCATTTATGGAAGATAAATTAGAATGGCATTACAAATCCCCCAATCCTGAACAGTATGAACATGCATTAAAGGAGCTAAATAATAAATGAGAGATACATTTGTAAAAACTCTAAAAGAATTAGCAAAAAAAGATGATAGAATATTTTTAGTAACTGCTGATATGGGTTTTTCTGTTTTTGAAGATTTTCAAGAATCATTTCCAGATAGATTTCTCAACACTGGAATTGCTGAACAAAATACTATAGGAATTGCAGCAGGACTTGCAATGTCTGGTAAAATTGTTTATGTTTATAGTATTATTCCATTTATTACAATGCGATGTTTTGAACAAATTCGTCTTGATTTGGCGTATAACAAAGCTAATGTTAAACTAGTGCGAGTTGGAGCTGGATTCACTTATGGTCCAATGGGGAGTAGTCATCATGCGACTGAAGATATATCTATTATGAGATCTATTCCAAACATGACTGTGTTATGTCCTGGAGATCCTTTTGAAACTAGAGAATTAATTTTGAGGAGTTATGAAAACTTTGGACCTATGTATATTCGATTAGGTAAAAATGGCGAACCTGTAATCCATAAAAATAAAAATAAAATTGAAATTGGAGATATAATTAGCCTTACTGAAGGTGATGATTTAATTTTAATTACCACTAGTAATACTTTGGAGTTAGGTCAATCATGGGTAGATGAATGGAGTCAAGAGGGAATTCATGTAAATTTAGTAAGTATGCCTACAATCAAGCCTTCTAATCCATCTTCTATCAAAAAATTAATTGATAAGAATATTCCAATTATAACTTTAGAAGAACATAGTATTATTGGCGGACTTGGTTCAACTATTTCCGAAATTATTGCTGAAAGCGGGAAAAGTGTAAAATTCAAACGAATGGGGGTTAATGATGAATTTTCACATTATGTGGGAGGTGCAGAATTTCAAAGAAAAAAATTGAATATTTTACAAAAACCTGAAAAATCATGGTTTTTAAAATAATGTTTATGCATAATGGACATGAAACATATTGATAAAAACAGAATTATTGTTTCAATTTTATTAGCTACGTTATTTTACATTGCTTTTACAATTTTTTCAGATATAGATAAAATAAAAAATGATTATCAGAATTTTAATATTTTTTATTTTTTACCTATACCTCCAATATTATTTATTTCAATATTTTTTCGCAGTTTAATTCAAAAATATCTTTTAAAAAAATTAAATATTGAAATTTCACTTAAATCTTCTTTTATGATCTTTTTGGGTGGATATTCTATGATTATAACCCCTGGTGGTGTAGGATTAATAATAAAATGTTATTTAATTGAAAAAAAATATGGATATAAAATTTCAAAATCCATGCCTCTTGTGTTTGCAGAACGATTCTATGATGTTTTAGCCGTACAAGTAATTATTTTGATGACTCTTTTTTTATTTTTTTCAGAAATTTCAATAATATTGTTTATTATTTCTACTTCATGTTTAATTTTAGTATTATTTTTAATAAAAATTAAAAAATTCAATTATATTCTTATAAAAATTGCTACAAAATTGAAAATCCTTAATACAAACAAAGAGGAACACCAAAATTTTTTAGATGGATTAAATATAATTTTTGAATCTAAACTTTTTTTAAAAATTTCAATAATGATCACTGCATTAGTTTTTTTTGAAGGTATTATTTTTTATTTAATTTTTCAAATTTTTGGAATTAATATAGAATATGTTGAATCTATTCAAATTTATTATACTTCCATGTTGCTAGGTGCTTTGACTCTGTTACCCGCAGGAATTGGTGCAATAGATGGAATTTTTGTTGTGTTACTATCCGAAAAAAATATACCCCTACATTTAGCTACATCCATAATTTTATTTATGAGATTTATATCTATATGGTTACTTTCTGGCATAGGGATAATTATTTCTCTTAAATATTTTTCAAAATAAAAAATATTTTAATTGCTTATTGGATTTTACTGACTATGTGGTGATTATTGGATTAATTAAACGCCATTTTAATTTATGATAAATAAAAAAACAATGTGGTATGCAAACATTTATTTTTAAATTTTAGTTCTTTTTAAAAATATTTTTTATAATTCTTATATTATTTCTTAAATTTATAACATTGATAACATTATTTTATTCTACTTTTATTTAGAATTAATACTTTTTTTACATAATTCTTTTTCTAATTTTAATTCTGAATATTCATTTCCACTTACAATTCTAATTGAAACATCGTGACATCCTAATGGTATTTCTTTAGGATCAATAATTCCTTGCCAACCTGAGAATGAGCGCTCTTCTAACCCATATTTTTGTAAATCTTTTCTTATAAATCCATAAACTGCTTTGCTATGCACTTCATCATCTATAATTATGTATGCTGATTCCACGGAATGATTTTGATTTTTAAAAACAACCCAACCATAAATTTGTAAAAGATCTGATTTATCTATAATTTCATATTTTTGTAAATTATGATCTAATTCATTACTTACATCGAATCTAATGTTTTCAATGGATCCTTCAGACTCTAAGGTCATTTTCATGATATCCCAATGCTTTTCATCCAATAACGGTATTTCTTTGGGCATGGTTCTTTCATTATAAAATGGCCCTAAATTCAAATCTTGAAGAATTGGCGCATTTCTGTAAACCATATTATGTAAATTGAAATTTGATGGACTCACACATTTAAATTCAAAAATTGGATTTAGCAGACATTCTAAAAATTCTACATTTGTTGATTTCCATTGATCTCCTTCTCGCCATCCAAAATAATATGCTGTACTTAAGGAAAATATAAAAATTGAAAATATTATTACATAAATAATTACAAGTATTCTCTTTTTTTTAACACTGGATAATTTTGAATAAATAAAATATGCAATTATTGTTGCTATTACTAGTGCCGCAATTTGATCAAAAGCTGCCATTGTACTATATCGTGAAGGAAATGTTCCTGGTCTACCAATTAGTGTAATTCCTGATATCAATATTCCTATTAATCCTAATTGTGTCCACGGGATAAATTTTGATTCCATTTTTTTCTTGTATATGTAATATAGAAATGGCGATATTATGGAAATTAAAATAAATGCTCCTGCAATTGCTCTAAACATGTCGATCTTTAAAACAATTCCATGAGACAAATAAAATAGAAAATTAGTTACCCCATACATTGAAAATATTTTTTCTAGATCTGCTGATTTTTTTATTGTACTATCTAAGGAAAATATAAAAATGAATATGCCTAAAATTATAATTAAACAAATACTCCATATTATCAGTGAACTTTTTTTCCATTTAGTTTGAAAAAAAATACTATAAAACCCTACAAGCCAAATTACAATTCCTGGTGCAGTTGAAAAAGTTGCTACAATTCCACAAGTGATGGCTGGTAATATAAAATATCTATTTGTATTAATTTTGTTTAGAAAATAAATTGAAAGAAACATAAATGTTGCATCCATAAACCATGAGACCCCTGCTGTTCCCCAAAGAAGAATTCCATATTGGACTGGACTATACAAAATTGCAGCGATTGGAACAATTAACCAAATTGCATTGGGAAATGTATTTTTTAGAATAAAATATGTGACTAAAACTGAAATTGAAATTAAAATCCAACTAAAATACATTAAATAAATAAAATTCCATGATGAAAATAATACACTTGCAACTACAACTAGGTTTGGAAATATTAAACCATGTGCCGCATTAATCCAAAATGTATTGAATTCCCAAAATGGTTCTCCATTTACAATCATTTCTGCAAAAGGAACTAACTCCCATCCATCTACTATTGGAACATTTACTCCAAATGAAT
>LWDU01033512.1_pt1 | contig 10302 bp, 8 predicted proteins | sample 727161 | NCBI WGS metagenome assembly LWDU01 (sample SAMN04566230, study PRJNA314399) | hydrothermal vent metagenome | isolation source: deep sea hydrothermal plume seawater | place: Mexico: Gulf of California, Guaymas Basin | collected 2004-07-11 | reverse complement strand
GCACACCTATTATCGACAACGGCATTATTTATGGTGTTGGATGTCGCAAGGGCGAACTGCGAGCGGTAGAGTTGGAAACTGGCAAACGGTTGTGGGATTCATTTAAACCAACCACCGGTACGCGACCACAAAACCACGGAACGGCTTTCTTAACTCGCCAAGCGGATCAGTATTTTTTGTTCAACGAATCGGGCGAGTTGGTCTTGGCTGATTTAACGCCGGATGGATACCAAGAAAAAGGGCGAGTGTCGCTGCTCGAGCCAACCGGAGAAGCATTTGGTCGTAAGGTCGTATGGGCAGCGCCGGCGTATGCCAATCGATGTTTGTTTGTGCGAAATGACAAAGAGATTATTTGTGTGGATTTATCCGGTAAATAACAAGAGTAAGCAAACGTAAGGTACTGTTAGTTATTATTGAGAAGGTGAAAAATAATGAAGCGCAAGAGGTTTCTCTCAGTTGTTTCCTTCGCGGTTGTTGTGTTTTGTTGTGGTGTTCTTGCTGAGCAGGTTCCCGCCGCAAAACCACCCATAAGCGAAAGCAGTCAAATTGATTTGTTGCAGCGCAACGTGTCTGCGGAAGCAGCAAATGCTGACCTCGAGATGTTGCAAAAAATCATGGTGGAAATGCATCCAGGACTTGATATTTATGCAACCCAAAAACAATTTGCTGCGTTGGTCGAACAATCTCGCGTTGAAACAGGCGATACGATCAAGCTCCGCGAGTTTTTTTTGAGATGTGCGCGGATTACAGATCTCGTGCGTTGCGGGCATACCTACGCCAGCGTTCCAATTGCCTGCCAAATGAAATTGCAATACGCCACAAAAATGTTTCCCGTACCCCTGACGTTTATTGCTCAAAAGGCATATGTGAACCATCATCAAGTCAAAATTCCGTGCGGTGCAGAAGTGTTGTCAATTAATAGTATCCCGATCGACGAGGTAGTACGAGTTTTAATGCCGTTGGTTACCGGCGATGGGTACGTTAATACATTTAGGTATCAATTCTTAGGGGAAATGTTTTCCATTTCCTATGCAACGGCGTTTGGAGAGGCAAAGGAATTTGAAGTCCAATATCGGACGCTAACAGGGGAAACCGCTACGATCACGGTAAGCGGCGTGTCGTTAAATCACCTAGAACAATTGATGGAATCGGTGGCATTGGGACGACGAGAAAACGAAGCGTATCGCATGTCACGACCTCGTAAGGATACCGTACTTATGGCAATTGATACATTTGATAACGGTCAAGGTTCACCGTCATTTCGAGCCTATCGCAAATTGATCATGAAGGCCTTTGCGATGATGCATCAAACGGACGCAATTACCAACTTGATATTGGACCTGCGGCAAAACGATGGCGGGTATACTCGTAGTGAAATGTTCTTATATTCGTTTTTAGCAAACAAACCCTTTCAAGAAATGTCGAGCGGGCAAACGAACCGTAACAGTATTGCTTTCCGTGAACTTCTCAGTCGCAACTATCAATCTCGCAGCGCCATTAAGTATTTTGATCGCCGCTTGCAACGAGAAATGGTTGCTGAGGATGGTCAAACATGGAAGTTGCAGGACGAATGGATTGTCCACGGCGTACCATCGGAACATCGCTTCGAGGGTAAAGTCTATGTTCTAACGGGCGGTCGCACGCACTCAGCTGCATCGGCAATTTGCACTCGACTTAAAGAGCATGACAGGGCCGTATTCATCGGTGAAGAAACGGGTGGTGTGGAAGGTGTTTTCACGGCAGGCACGACGCTCTATTATGAACTTCCCAATACGGGAGTTGAGTTGGCTGTGCCAATCCTCAAATACAATAATCTGACAAAAATGCCAAAGGATGCAGGCAGAGGAATCGTGCCAAATCATAAAGTGTCCATTCGTCCGCAGGATTTGGTCAGCGGTGAAGACCGAGTGCTAGACTTCACTTTGGAGTTAATTGAGGACCACGAGTGAGTATCATGAGGAAATGGAATCGATCCGTGGCAAAGTCGCCATTCTTAGTGGGTATTGTGCTAGTCGCGATGGTCGCTCTTATTGCAGTTCAACCCGCGGACGGCGGGGAATTGGTAGCGCGCATCGTTGATGCGGATACCGGTAAGACGCTCGCGGGTCGAGTTTACGTGGAACACATTTCCGCGGAAGAAAATTCTCCTAAATGGTATTTTGTACGACCGTCCACACCCACCGCGAGCGCGATTGCTTACAAGGAGCAATGGGTCAAAATGGCACAGAGCGTTGAACGGCACACGACTGTATCGGCGGATTCATTTCAAGTGTCTCTCCCGCCTGGAAATTATCGCATCACAATTATCCGTGGAAAAGAGTATATTCCTGCAACTTTTGATTTGCAGTTGGGAAATGATGATATATCGCGATTGTTTCGGATTAAACGTTTCGTGGATTTGGAATCGCTGCACTGGTTTAGTGGTGAAACGCACGTTCATCGACGGATATCCGAGTTGCCCAATGTGCAGTTGGCCGAAGATCTTAATGTGACGTTTCCAGTCACGTATTGGACGATAAACAGTTCAAAATCTCCGGACCTACATCCGTCGCCACTGCGCGGCCAAGGCCCTTCACCATTTGGTGATCGCCAAGACGCAGGCAAGGCGATGATCCGGATCGACGACACTCATGTTATGTTTCCCCGCAATACAGAATACGAAATATTTGGTATTGGCGAAAATCGGCATGTGCTGGGGGCAGTCTTTTTGCTCAATCATAAGACCGTGTTTTCTGAAACAATGCCGCCGGTTGCTGAGATCGCAAGAAAAGCACATGCGGAGGGCGCGTTATTGGATTTGGATAAGCATAACTGGCCTTGGTCGATGATGCTGGTGCCGATAGCGAAAATTGACCTTTTTGAGCTAGCCAATAATAGTATATGGCGTACAAATTTTGGTTTCAAATCGCCCGGGTCCGTGTTTCCAAGACAATGGGGGATTCAACAGCAGCCTGATGGTTTGACAGAACTTGGATGGATTCAATCGGGGTTGCAGAATTACTATTCGCTACTGAATTGTGGTTTCAAACTGACGCCGACCGCTGGAACCGCGTCGGGCGTACATCCAGTGCCACTAGGTTTTGGTCGCGTTTATGTGCATCTATCGAAAGGCTTTAATGCGGATGCGTGGCTCCGCGGATTGAAGCAGGGACGAAGTTTTGTGACGACTGGACCGATCCTGCTGGCACGTGTCAACGGAACGTATCCTGGAGAAACAATTCGCAGTCCAGTCGGTGAAAAAGCGGAAGTCGTCGTTAAGGGTAAGGTAGTTTATCACGAGAAGGTGGATCGTGTTGAATTGGTTGGAACGGGATTTGTGCAACTGCTTGAGGTATCGTGGAAACAGTTGGAGTCAGGGGCGTGGGAAGGCTCGTTTGAATATCAGCATGAGCTAACGCGTTCTAGTTTTGTAGCGGTGCGCACCTTTCAAATTAGTGATAGCGGTCGGGTGCGATTTGCCCATACCGCGCCGTGGCACGTGCAAATTGGTGACGAACGGATCCGACCGTTTAAGTGGGAAGTTGACTTCTTCATTGGTCAAATGGAAAAACAAATCGCACGAAATCGTGAGGTTCTTGACACCGCAGCGTTGAATGAATTTAAAGAGGCCCTGCGTATCTACCGAGAAATCCAAGAACGAGCTATAGAGCAGTAATGATGTTGTCAGTGGGTTAATCTTTAGCGGCGCGAGCATGAGCCAAATGAATTGTTACGACTATCCCCAGTATTGGGACCTAGCGTTTGCGGATGAAACGGCGCAGGAATGTGAGTTTCTTATACAGTGCGCACAGAAGTATATTACTGGCGACGTCAACCGTGTTCTGGAGGCTGGATGCGGTGGTGGTCGGTTAGTTGTGGCGCTGGCGGCACGCGGTTACGATGTGACCGGATATGATCTTAGCGAAACCGCGATCGATTATTTGCGACAACGCTTGGAAAACGAGGGTTTGCAAGCGAACGCGATTGTGGCTGACATGCAGTCTTTTGTGGCTGTGCCGCTAGTTGATATTGCAATCAACACAGTCAGTACATTTCGGCACTTGCTTAACGAGCAAGCTGCTTTAGCACATTTGAGAGTCATGGCGGAGAGTATTCGATCAGGCGGACTCTACATTATTGGCATGCATCTATTGCCACCTGACGCTGACTTGGAAGATGAGGAGTCGTGGGAGGCGAAGGATGACTCCGCAAAAGTGACGATGCGGTTAACCGTCGTCGAAGCATCTCGAGAAAACAGGCTGGAAAAATTGCGATTTGACATGACCGTTGAAGACGTAGCATCGCAGGAACGTGGTCCGCGAGAGTTCAGCTCTGAATATCCAATGCGGTTATATTCAGCAACACAGATTCAAGAATTGTTTAGCCTAGTCAGTGAGTTTGAGTTAATTGAAGTCTACGATTATTGGTACGACATCAACGAACCCCAGCCCTTAGATGATCGGCTTGGTGACGCCGTGTTTGTGTTGCATCGGCGCTAGCTGTTACGAAAATCAGCCTTGTCAGAGCGCCATTGCCCGATCGCAGCGCTCATGGAATCTTCAAGATCGACTCCTAGGCCATCGGCTATACGATTAATGTAATTGAAATAGGCGATAACTTGGGCAGCAATTGTGATTTGTTCATCGCTGAATCCAGCGGTGTGTAGTTGAGCAACATCGCTAGCGGTCATGGTGTGCGGAGTCAGGGTGAGTTTGACGGCGTATGCACAAAGGGCTTGATCCGCGGGGCCTAGTTGGGCATTACGGTAATCGTGCGCCAGTGCAGCAGCGGACTTGTGGTCGTTTGACTCCAGACCGAAGTCGTGCGAATGCGCTAGTGTTCAGTAATAGCAATCGTTGGCGCCCGAGACGACCGTGGCGAGCATCTCTTTTTGTTGAGATGAAAGGGCATTGGGTAATTTCATCAATTTGACGTAAAACTGCATCGAAGCATTAAGCGTCTCAACATCATGGCTCATAATACGAATGATGTTGGCGAGGCCACCGGAACGGTCTCGGGCAAGTTCATAGGCGTGTTGCAGAGGCCCACGAGCGTCGCTTTCGCTGATTTGTGAAATATATGCCATGTAGAAAAACTTTCCGGTACTCGTGAACCGATTCGCGGGAGTTCAGTCCTGTTTGTTCAAATATTCGAGTCGTCGTTGTACCAGAGGTTCATGTATCCCTTTGATTTTCGAGGAATCCAGTTGGAAATCGCAGTCGTGGTGGTCACGTAGAAACACAACCGTATTAAGCGTGATGGCCGCGACCGTGCCGGATGGGTTGTTTGCTAGAATGTCGTAGATCGTGCTCTGCGGATCGGTGTGCCCGATGATCGCCAAAAATTCCGCTGCTCGTAATCGCACTAGATCATCTTCATCGTCAAGTAATTCTTTGGCGGTGTTCGCAAATTGCTCGGCTTGCGCGGCAAAACTAGTACAGGCCGTAAGAGTCCAATAGCGCATTCTGGGGTTTTTGGATTTCAAGCCTTTAGCGATTCCTTTAGTTGCGTCAGCGAAAGGGAGTAGTGCTAGGTCAACTGCGTCCACAAGCGAATTGATTTCCGCCGCATGTGTTTCACCAAACCCCGCTCCATCGGCGATGGCAAATTCAATCATTTGGTTTTCAGGGTAGAAGCTGAGGTCATGGATTTCTTTGATTTGCGTTTGTAAAGCACTCCGTAGTTGCAATAGCGTTTCTCGGTACATTGGGTCACTAGCAAGGTTGTGAATTTCGTGAGGGTCTTTTGAAATGTCATATAGCGATTCGACTGGTTTGGCTTTGAAGAAATGGGATTGTGCTTCGTTGAGTTTGCCTTGGTTGTAATGTGCACGCCATTCTCTAAATGAGAGCATGCGATAGCGGTAATTGTTTTGCAATGAATCGGGGTAGAAATTCTCGTAGTTGCGAATGTACTTGAAATTACCTTTTCGGAAGCTGCGCACTAGTTCATATTTTTCATCAAAACGATCAGCATAGCCAAATGCCTCGTCTTGCTTGTCGATTATCGCGGCTTTAACGCCGTTACCTAGAAATGGAGTGCCGTCCATTGTGCTGGGGATTTTTACACCCGCTAGGTTCAATACAGTTGGGGCGAAATCGATAAACGACACAAATCCGTCCACTCTGGTCCCAGATTTCCATGTGTTTGCTGATTGGTACTTGTCAGGCACTCGAATTACTAGCGGCACATGTAACCCGGATTCATAAAGATAACCTTTGCTGCGAGGTAAGACGCCCCCATGGTCGCCGAAGTAAAAGATGATTGTGTTTTCGTAGAGTCCATCTTCTTTGAGACGATCAATTATTTTTCCAATTGCGGCATCGACAACGGTTTGACGGTCGTGATATCGAGCAGCCGTATAGCGGGACAGTGCGGTGTCCTGATGATAGGGGAATATTTTCACCGCAGTGGGGTCTGTGTTTAGGGACGCGACGTCGATTGCGGCTTGGGGAAAATGTAGTGACCCCTCATGTGATTGGGCAAACGACTGCATGTGAAAGAATGGTTGTTGTGGGTCTATTCGATTTTTCCAGGATGCTTTACGCGATGATTCGTTCCACACGTTTTTATTGACGGCGTTGTAGTCGGTTTTTGCACTGTTCGTGCAGTAGTATCCGGCTTTACGCAAATAGACGGGAAACATCTTTGCATCTGGGGGCAAATTGGTTTGGGTGATTTTGCGATGATATTGAAATCCAATGCGAGGTGCGAGCATGCCTGTCATTAGTGTTGTCCGAGCGACGGAGCAGACGGGACTGTTGGAAAAAGCATGTTCAAAGGTGAACCCATCTTTAGCGAGTGATGTTAAGTTGGGAGTGGGGCCGTGTTTGGCGCCGTAATGTTGTTGGTAGTGCACAGAATTGTCTTCCGATAACAACCAGACGATATTGGGTCGGTCAACAGCATGAGCGGTAACAAATCCAAGAGTCGTCAGTAGAAAAACCAGTATAGAAAAAAGTGCGGTTCGTTTCATGTTGGGTTTGTGGACCTCGTGAATTTAAGGTGATGATGGAAACAGAAAAGGAAGGTTCGCTAATTTCGATAGAAGCTGCTTTTTCGATCTGCGGTGTATTCAACGTCCAAATGTGGCGTCTGCAATGCGTGTCCGAGATGTAGTGAGGTTAACGCTGATTGCACCATGCCGCTAGTCAGTAATGTGCGTTTTACATTATAGGGTGCTTTACCCGTCATGAACATTTGCTTGGCGTTGTCCATCAATGCCGCCGAGTAGACGACGTTGGGGTTGGGCGGTAGGTAGAACATTGTTGATAAGGGAGTTTTACGTCGACGTAATTTTGCGGCGAAAGTAAAATCTGTTACAAGCCCGTTGAGAAGCAACATCGTCGCGCGGGTGCCGTCGCGATAAACGATGCGATAGGCGATTGGGTCTTTAGCAAATTCCTGCATCTGTTGTCGTGAGGGATAGCGATGGCTGAAGTTGTTGCTTTGAGCGAGCGTTTGGCTGCGCGAGAGGCAAGCTTCAAACAGTTCACTCGACCAACCACCTTTAGTAAAGCTGCCACCGTCTAGCATCCTCCATACGTTGGCGCCGCGAACTGCATGGATCGAATGAACGCCGGTTTCGCCGCCTTTCCGCCGTTCAAGCATGCACTGGAGCGTTTCGAGGGCATGGAAGTCATAGATGTCCGTGCCACCGAAAGCGACAATCAATGCTTCCTCGATTTCAGCACCAAAGGGCATCTCAACGCTGGGCATACGCCAAGTGACCGGCAATGAAGACCCCGCGAGCAGCGGAAAACCTAGTTGTTCCGACTGGTTGACCATGTCCTGAGCCCACTCGAAATTCCAACTGAGGTGTTTGTCATTGAAGACCGGTACGCTACGGCCGTCCGCTCGAAAGACATCAGTTATGCCATTGAATAGACGGTAACGAGGATACAGTTTTTGTCCGTAAGCATTTTGCTCGTAATCCCCATGTTCACCAATCAGCAGTACGCAATCAACATCGATCTTGTCTTTGCCATTGCGAACCGCTTCTGCCACGGTTGGATAGATATTGAAACCGAATTCTGTGGCGCGTCGGTGACTTAAATCATTGTCTTTGACTTGATCAACGTAGGCTGAAACGACGTCGATTTCTGGATGCACCCATTTTCCGCCGTTTGGATAGCCCACGAGAAAGCGAGTCGCCATGTGCCATGCGTGCGAACGCTCCCACCAAGTTGTGGTAACGATAGCCATTTTTTTCTTAACGCTATTTGTGGCACTACGTGTGGCGGCAGGTAAACTAAGGGGAATTAATGTAGCGCTCGCTGCGGTTCCAGCGGCGATACTCGATTGAATGAAACGACGGCGATTTAACGGTTTGGGCATGACTGGTACTCGTAGGAGAAAATAGATTGGTATGCTTTATGATAACCGCGCGGGGATCACGATGTGTGTACTACCAGTATTTCACGAGCTGAGGGTGTGTTTGTTTCAGAATATCGAGTAGGGCAATTTTGATTTTCGGCGTTAGGTGTTCTAAACCTTTTTCGTTCACGTCGGCGGTAAGGAGTTGTTGTAGCTTTTGTGCGATGCGTTGCAGTGTTGAGGGGGGAAGTTGTTTAAAGCTAGATGAATAGATCATATAGCTCAGCGGGTATCGAAAGAGGCGGGTTTGGAGGTCTAGTTGATATAGACTGCGGTCGTGGTTGTCGCGGGGGCCACGTTTGGAAAATGTTTCCGTAAACGCCGAAGTTCCTTTAACGTGTGCGGTCAGTTGAAATTCATCGGCGAATAACAAGTAACGCACTAGAGTATCGATAGATCTCGTAGTACGCCGTTTTGTGAATTCGCTTTGGAATTTAGGATCGCGATCTAGCGCAGCGTTCATGCTTTTGTCATATTCCCTCCCGCGGACTTCTTCATAGTGTGCGAACGTAATCAGATTCTGCATTTGCGTCTGGTGCTCTAGGACCATCAACGCCACGATGTCACTTTCATTAGTGAGATAGGGTTTGGTATTCACGAGCTTAGAAAGGTCCGTGACGTTTGCTCCATCGTCGTAATCAACCGCACTGCGGCCTTGATTGGCATCTACCAAAATATTCCCCATGTGACGCATGTTTCCATGAGTACCGGTGACATAGTAACCGCCCCATCTTTGAGAAAACGGACTGGTGTGATCTGAAACGTAGGTTCCAAAGTTGAAGACAGGTTGACCATTGTGACTTGTGAAAAGACTGCGGACGACTGGCCCCGGTACGTTTTGCGTACGTCGTGCTGCGTGACACTGTAGACATTGCCCTTTGTCTTGAATGAACTTGGGTGAATCGATCGGTCGTTGTGACAGGGTGTAAAACACAGAGCCTAACTGTGGATCAGTCGCGATGATTTCAACAACTTCACCTCCTTGTACCCATCCCAAATAGACTTCGTCATTGAAGTACAGAGCGCGGGGTGTGGTCGGGTTGATACGACGTAATTGTAAGCTAGATTTTGAATAGACGAGTGCTTGCGTAGTTGGCGACACCTCTAGTAATTTCATCAATCCGGGCAAATAACCATGTTGGTCGCTGTATTTTAGCGTGGTTTTGCCTTGGTTGAGTTGCGATTGTAGTTGAGTAATTGAGTTGTTTGCGATTGTCTGATGGTAATCAATAGGGGGTCTTTCAAAATCAAATAGACCTTGCGCGCTACAGATTTGGGAGAGGCTGAACAATACCATGCATAGCAACACAGGCGTACGACCAAAAACGGCGGGAGGGTGATTTAAACTGGAAACCATAACAAAAGGGTGTGAGAGTGATTGAAGTTCAATGGGAGTTTGGTCATTATAGATAAACAAGCTAATCGGGTGGGTGTTAGGTGAATTATAGCACAATAGAAAAAATAGGAACTACGCAATGGTGTTAAAGGTACGAGCAACGTCGCAGCTTCTGGCAACGAAGTCTTTTGTAATCGGAGTTGTTATAGCTGTCAGTATGTCGGTACCGTCACTAGCGGTTGTGGCCCACGAAGGTCCCGACCCGTTGAGTCACTGGTATTTGCAGGACGAATACGTAAAAGATAACGTATTGTCAGCTCGACTTGGCCCCGATGGTAAATTCCAAGCAAAACCTAGGTTCGTCATGGATACGGCCGGTGAAGCGGTTTTGTTTTCAGGACGCACACCCCACTGTGTTATCGCAACGGATCATAACAAGGTCCAGGAGTATTTGCCAATTCGGGCTATGACAGTTGCCGCTTGGGTGTCTGTTGACACTGTTAAACAATGGGGTGGAATCATTGGTGTCGTTCAAGATAACGGTGGTGTGGAGAAGGGGTGGGTGTTGGGATACGACAATCAGCACTTTACATTTGGTCTGTCTACCAAGG
>LWDU01034782.1_pt1 | contig 10306 bp, 9 predicted proteins | sample 727161 | NCBI WGS metagenome assembly LWDU01 (sample SAMN04566230, study PRJNA314399) | hydrothermal vent metagenome | isolation source: deep sea hydrothermal plume seawater | place: Mexico: Gulf of California, Guaymas Basin | collected 2004-07-11 | reverse complement strand
TCCTCGTTTTTTTAACTCTTATGTCGACAGCCTCAGAAATTTTAGGGTTGGGTATTTTTTTACCAATATTTCAATTCATTCGAATGGAAGGCGACCTTGAAGCGCTAGTTGCAGATACGAATATTTGGAAGTATGTGGTAGATGGTTTTGGCTATCTAAATATTGAAGTTTCATTGATACTTCTTTTATTTCTGTCCTTTGTTTTTTTTCTTACTCGCCAGATATTCACCTATTTGAGGTTGTTATATGGTGCTACAGTAAAGCAACGCCTTGTTCAGAAACAGCGTAATTATGTATTTAATCACTACATAAAGGCAAATACATCGTATCACGATAGTATTCATGTAGGAAATCTTTTGAATATAATTCAGACTGAGGTTGATCGTGCAGTGGCAGGAATAATGACCCCACTTGAATTACTAGTGTATTTAATAATGTGCTTAGGGTATTTGGTAATGCTGTCAACTTTGTCATTACAAATGACATTGTTATCAGTGCTTGTTTTTCTTATTGTAAGTCTAATACCCAGGGTTTGGATTAAGAGAAGCAAAAGTACAGGGCGTAAACTTGTTAAGGCAAATACATTAATGTCAGAGTTTTTGGTTGGTCGTTTGCGATCTCCTAGGTTGGTACGTTTATCTGGAACTGAAAATGCCGAAAAACATGAATTTTATCGTTTAACCCTGACACAAAGAAAACATAATGTATTAAGCGTTATACTTAAGACAAAGACTGAAACTGTCATGGAGCCAATAATAATTGGATTGAGCCTTGTGCTTTTGTATTTCTCTCATACAGTGTTGCATCTACAGCTGGAAGTTATTGGATTATATTTAGTGATCGCAATGCGCTTAATGCCAATAGTAAAAGGTATTCTAATGCAAATTCAATCTATACAAACTGTATTAGGCTCTATGGAGGCATTAGAGGATCGTCTTAATAGTATGAAGGACGCATTAGAAGAAGATAATGGAAGTGAAATTTTAACCAAAATAGAAAAATATATTCTGATAGATAAAGTTAGTTTTTGTTATCTAAATAGTAAGTGTAATGCATTAAAAGATATTACAATCAAAATTGAAGCAAATAAAATGACAGCTATTGTTGGCCCTTCTGGTGGTGGAAAGTCGACACTTATTGATCTTCTGCCACGTCTAAGATTACCTACAGAAGGTACAATTCAAATTGACAGAAAAAATATTGATGAATATAAACTAGAGAGTCTACGGAAATCAATCTCCTATGTTCCGCAAACACCGCAAATTTTTAATGGCACTGTTAAAAATCATATTCTTTACGGAAAAAAGGATGCGACTGATGAAGAGGTGAAAAATGCTATACAGTTGGCAGGTGCAGAGGATTTTGTCAAACAACTTCCTCAAGGTATTGACACCGCACTAGGCGAAGATGCAGTTAAACTGTCAGGTGGTCAACGGCAACGTCTTGATCTTGCTAGAGCCTTAGTAAAAGAGGCATCTGTATTAATTTTAGATGAGCCTACTAGTAACCTAGATGTTGCATCAGAAGAAGCTTTTATGAAAGTAATATCTGAAATCCGTCAAAAAACTAGTACCACAATTATTATTGTTTCCCATAGTCTAGCTAGTATTTCAAGTTCAGATCAGATTATTGTATTAAATAAAGGTGAAGTTGAAGCAATAGGTATGCATGCTGAATTATTGAAAGAAAAAGGATGGTATTCTAAGGCTTGGAAAACACAGAAGCTAACAGAAATTAAATTTACCTAGAAAGAATGACAATTAATATTAATATAGAAACAGGTTTTCTATGGAGTAAATACCGTGTAGGTACTACCAATATATATATAAAAGGATATATATATTCCCACACTATAAATGATATTCTTAATCACGTAAGTGTATTAAAAAAAGATGATGTGGAATCTTTTTTAAATTCTTTAGATGGCCACTTTGCTATGATAGTGCATAAGGCTGAGTTTGTATTTATAGCAGTTGATAAAATACGTAGCACCCCTATTTTCTTCACCAAAATAGAAGGCGTTTGTTATATTGATAGTGACCCAAGCAATCTGGTTAAGGAAAATAAGTTTAATAAATCTTTAAATTGCGATGCTTTGCTAGAGATTAGCATGTCTGGTTGCACAATTGGAAATAAAACTATATATGAAAATTTGAAATCTTTGAAGGCTGGGGAGTTGGTTGTATTTACAAATAATGATTTTAGATATATTCAATACTACAAATATTTTGGGAACATAAATTATCGAGATTATAGTAGCTGTATAAAAGAATTGTCAAAGGTAACGATAAATATATTTAGTAAGATGTTGGAGCAAATAGGGGAAAGACAAATTATTGTCCCTTTGAGTGCTGGCAATGATTCAAGACTTGTTATTTCTATTTTGAAACATCTTGGCGCTACTAATGTAAAGTGCTATTCTTATGGGTCTATAGGAAATTTTGAGGCAAAGATGGCTAAGAGTATAGCTAAAAAATTAGGTTATGATTGGATGTTTGTGCCACTCAGCCATAATAGTGAAAAAAAGTATTACAAATCAAAAGATTATAAGGAGTATGTAAAATTTTCTGAAACATACTGCTCTATTCCATACATACAAAGTTTATCCACTGTAAAATTTCTTAAAGATATTGGTTGGATTGATAATGACGCTGTTTTTGTTAATGGAAATAGTGGTGATTTTATTTCAGGAGCGCATATAAAATTACCAAGAAATACTAAAAATGGAGTCATACAAACACTTTGGGGGTGTCTTAAAACTAGAAAAAATGTGAAACAAATAAAAGAAACCCTGTGGAGAGAGATATCTTTATCTTGTGAAAGCGATCTTAAAGATAAAGAAACAGATCACTTGCTTTATGAGTATTCAGAATTTATAGATAGACAGAGTAAGTATGTTGTATCAGGGCAGAGAATTTATGAATTTTATGGCTATGATTGGAGAATGCCTCTTTGGGATGATGAGTACTTATTTTTTTGGCAAAAAATACCAGTCAAATTTAAAAAAAATCAAAAACTTTATACAGATATGCTTAAAAGGGAAAACTTTGGGAGTGTATGGGGAGATAATATTCCTGTAAATAAAAAAAATATAACACCAAGATGGATCGTTCCCATTAGGTTTTTAACTAAGATTTTCTTCGGCATGTTTGGGAGTTATGGAAAAACATATTGGAGGCAATTTGATAAAGTGGTATTCAATTATTGGATGGTAAATACTCACACAATGAAAGCATTTAGCTATCTAAGGGTTGTATTAGATTTTAGTAAAAAACCAAGAGGAAATTATTCTTGCTGGTGTTCAAATGATTATGTTAATAGATTTTATTCAAAGTCAGAAAAATGTGTAAAGTAGTAAAATGTTTGAACTTTAATACAAAAACAACCAAGGTAAGTTTAGTGTTTTTTGAAAAAATAAATTAGTCATGGTTGCTTTATAGAATAATAGGGCTTATTGAGTTATATAAATTAATGTTTACTTTGAAATTAAAGGATTATTATGCTTAGAGTTGCACTTGTTGGATGTGGTCGCATAGCAAAACGACATTCAGACCTACTTGGTAATAAACAGATTAATGGCGCAAAACTTGTGGCAGTTTGTGATACGAACAGTAGCAGACTGAAAGTTATTTCTGATAAATATAATGTTCCTGCATATGTCGATATGAATGACATGATGCACAGTGAAAAAATAGATGTTGTTGTAGTGCTTACACCATCAGGATTGCATGCTGAGCATGTAATTAATCTTGCTAAATATGGTAAGGATATTATGGTTGAAAAACCTATGGCTTTAACTTTAGATACTGCTGATGAGATGATTGAGGCATGTGATTATAATAACTGCCGTCTTTTTATTATTAAACAGAATCGTTTTAATGTTCCTGTAATTAAGTTACGTGAGGCGCATCAAAAAGGCCGATTTGGAAAACTTATTTTGGGGACTGTTCGTGTACGATGGGCTCGTCACCAGGCATATTATGATCAGGATGCTTGGCGTGGGACTAATCAAGCAAGTCATCATGTCGATATGTTAGAGTGGATGATGGGGGGTATTGAATCAGTATTTGCTCGATCAACTACTGCTATTGCAGATATCGAAGCAGAAGATACTGCTGTCGTTACTCTTAAGTTTGAAAATGGCGCATTAGGGATTATTGAAGCAACAACGGCAACCCGTCCACGAGATTTAGAAGGCTCTATCTCTATATTGGGTGAGAATGGCAATGTAGTAATTGGGGGTTTTGCAGTTAACGAGATGCAGTCATGGAATTTTGAGGAACAACAAGAGGGAGATGGCAAGGTATTAGAAGAATATTCAGTTAACCCTCCTGATGTCTATGGCTTTGGTCATAAGGCTTATTATGAGCATGTGGTTGATTGTATTTTACATGGTGGTCAGAATTTAGTTGATGGATTACAAGGGCGGAAAAGTATAGAATTAATTACTGCAATTTACGAATCTATTGAAACTGGTAAAGAAGTATTTCTAAGGTTTAAACCCAAAAAATGTAAACTAGGGCAAAGGCAATATACTAATGTTTAGTTTGGATTTTAGGAAAGTGTTTTGATAAAAAAAGTTGTTTTTCTTGGTGGAAAGGATATTGGTTATAAGTGTTTAAGATTGTTATTTGAACAATCTAGACAGCTTAATATAGACATAGTAGGTATTGACTCTTCCCCTCAAGGTAAGGATATTAAAGAGTTTTCGATAGAAAATAACTTGAAATATCTGAATGGGGTGATTCCCATGTGCGATATAATCATATCGGTGCAGTATCATCGTATTCTTTTTGACAAAGAAATTAAAATGGCATCAGAAAGGGCAGTTAATCTACATATGGCGCCACTTCCTGAGTATAGAGGGTGTAATCAATTTAGCTTTGCAATAATAGATGGCGCTAATGAATTTGGCACAACAATACATGAAATGGATCCTAGTATTGATGCAGGCCCTATTGTTGCTGAAAAGAGGTTTCATATTAGTAATAGCATATGGATAGAGGAGCTTTTTAATTTGACTTATGATACCTCTATAGAATTATTTGAAGATTATTTGCCACAGTTGATTTCTGGTGAATACAATGCAATTGATCAAAATTTATTATTGTCAAAAAGAAATTCATCTTTTCATTTTCGTAAAGAAATTGATGACATTAAGAGAATAGATTTAGATTGGAGTCAGGATAGAATAAGCAAACACCTAAGAGCTACTATGATGCCTGGTTTTGAACATCCATATGCAATTGTTGGAAATAAAAAATTGTATTTTACTTTTAAAAATTGAAGATGATTAATTTTTTAGACTTACATGCGCAATACCTCTCAATCAAAGATGAGATAGATAGTGCAGTTACTTCTGTTATTAGTGATAGTGCTTTTATTGGTGGCAAATATGTAAAACAATTTGAGAGAAGTTTTTCTGAATACCAGAATGTCAAATATTGTGTTGGTGTTGGCAATGGTACCGATGCATTGGAGATTGCTATTGAGTCTCTTAATTTACCAGAAAATAGCGAAATTATTGTTCCAGCAAATAGCTTTATTGCTAGTGCTGAAGCAGTATTACGTACTGGACATAATATTGTCTTTTGTGATGTTAATTCAGATGATTATACTATCAATATAGAAGATCTAAAAAAAAGAATAACTTCCAATACTTCTGCAATTATGGCAGTACATCTTTATGGACATCCATGCGATATGGATTTACTAATTTCAATGGCCAACAAATATAACTTAAAAATTATTGAGGATTGTGCTCAAGCCCATGGAGCTGAGTACAAAGGAAGAATGGTTGGCTCTATTGGAGATATAGGGTGTTTTAGCTTTTATCCAGGAAAGAACTTAGGCGCGTATGGAGATGGTGGTGCAATTACTACCAATAATGAAGATTTGGCAATTAAATGCAGAATGATTGCCAACCATGGACGTATTGCAAAATATAATCATGAGTTTGCGGGGAGAAATTCTAGATTAGATGGAATTCAAGCTGCGATCCTAAATGTTAAATTAAACTATTTGGATATTTGGACAGAGAATCGGATTGAGATAGCTTCAATGTATATTAAAGGGTTAAGTAATGTTTCTAATATAATTCTGCCCATAAAAAAAAGCTGGGCCAAACAAGTATATCATTTATTTGTAATTCGCCATAAAGACCGTGATAGACTTATAGAGGCTATGAATATATCGGGCATTGAAACAGGTATTCACTATCCTGTAGCTTTACCAAAATTACAAGCATTTAAGCATATAACGTTTGATGGTTCAGATACATTTGCTGGGCAATCTGATAAATATCTATTGAGCTTACCAATAGGCGACCATATTTCCAAAAATAATGCTAACAGTATTGTAAGAATAATCTCAGATTTTGTTTGAAATTCTCAATTGATGAAAATATTATATGTAACTCGTCTTTTTTCTGGTTTGGAGGACTCTTTTTATACTAAAAAATGGAACCCTTCTGGAGTGCCAACAATATATAGAATTATTGAAGAGATAGATAGACTACATACACCACGTTTTGTATTTACAGCAAAAGACAATGGACGAGGATATTTTTCAAAATGGGATGAATCTGATGATCAAGAAGTTACACTTACCGGCCTAAAACATAATGTGCATGTAATTTCTGGAATTAATTTTTTTCCAGCATGGCTAGGAAGGAAAGTTAGGATGATACTGCGTGAAATTCGTCAGTCTTTTTCTATAATGATAGAGGTGGTTAAATTTAGGCCTGACATCATTTACTGTGATCATGCCAATGTATTAGTCGGGGGAATTTTATCTCGTATACAAAGTGAAATCCCTGTAGTATTCAGAGTAATGGGAGTTGATGGATTTATGCGCCAGTGCTTAACGCCAGAGAATTTCATACAAAAGTTTTACGGTTGGGCTTATAAGTCACCATTTTCTTTAGTTTTGTGCACCCAAGATGGGAGTGGGGTAGAATCTTGGACAAATGCTGCATTATTAAATTCTGTTAGAAGAGAAATTTTATTAAATGGTGTTGATGATATGATGCCCCCCCTTGCTATAGATGAAAGACTTTTAAATATTCCCAGTGGAAAATTAGTTATTTTGTTTATTGGAAAACTAGAGGTGTATAAAGGATGTTACGAATTTGTACAGTCAGTGCTGTTGTTAAAAGAAAATTATAATAATATACACGCACTGATCATAGGTGTTGGTAATGAGAGCAGTTCATTAAAAGAGATTATAAATAAAGACGCATACACAAATATACGTAGCACATTCAATTAGTGACATATATGTATCTATGAATTATTTTGGTAATTTGAGTAATGCTAACTTAGAGGCTGTCCAATCAAATGATTGCATGATAATACCAGCATCTCAAGTTGATATTGATATTGTAACCAACGACCTTTTAAAAGGTGCGGTTATAAATGTACCAATAAAAAACCCAATAAGTTTATCTAATGCCATTGATGATCTTATAAAATCTGAAGAAAAGAGACTCAATATGTCTAATGCTATAAATATAATAAAACAGGATTTTATTTGGTCTTGGAAAGAAAGAATCAATACAGAAATGAGTTTATTAAGAATCATTGCTGGCGCTCAAAATTCTAATTAATATGAGTTTATTTTTATATATCAGTGGCTCATATAATGCACAATATGTTTTACTGTTTCGGGAAAAAGATATCATATAATGATCATTTTTCTATTGCCGTGTTTTTCAGGTGGAGGTGCAGAGAGGGTTGCTATAAATTTGTTAACAGGACTTCACAATCGTGGCCACTCTGTTGGAATTATGGTTTTTAATAAAAGTGGTGTATTGTTATCCATAATACCCAGCGATATACCAATTTATGATTTAAGTAGGTCCGCATTAAAATCTTCTATTATTCCATTAATAAAAAAAATACGACAATTGGAGCCTAAAGTTGTTTTTTCCACTTTTGGATATATTAATGTTGCATTATTAGCTACAAGTTGGCTATTACCCAAAAAAACAAAAATATGGATCAGAGAAGCAAACATGCCTTCAATGAGTTTGCCTAATAATGCTTACCCTAAACTAATGAAAAGCCTCTATAGAATGTTCTATAGAAAGGCCGATCTGTTAATATGTACATCATATAGAATGAAAGATGAATTTGTGTCAGTTTTTTATGTTTCTGAATCAATTATAGAAGTAATACCAAATCCAGTTAATGTGGCCATGATACGTGAATCATTAACTCCAGTAGAACGTTATGATCAAGGAGGTGTATGTTATGTAGCATCTGGGAGATTGACTTTTCAAAAGGGATTTGATCGTTTATTGTGTTGGTTTAGTGAATTAAAAAATAAAAAATCAACACTAGTAATTTTAGGAGACGGTAGTTTGAAGTTTTATCTTACAGGTAGGGCTAAAATATTAAATATTCAAAATAGAGTTAAATTTGTAGGATTTTGTAATAATCCATGGAAGTGGTATGCGGGTGCAGATGTTTTTTTACTTCCATCTCGCTGGGAAGGAATGTCTAATTCAGCATTAGAGGCGCTTGCATGTGGTACTCCAGTGATTGCAACAGCTGATTCTGGAGGGATAAAAGAGGTTAAAGAGTGCACTCCTTTTGGCACGGTAACCGTGGTTGAAAATGGTGAACAGTTTATTCAACATATGGATAAAATTGTTTTGCAGAAAGGTGCAGGGTGTCGTAGCTCATTACTGCCAGATGATTACCATCTAAATTCTGTTTTACAAACAATGGAAAATTTATTAAATGATTAGTAATAAGTCAGAAAAAGTTTTATTAGCAATATTTATTATTGTAAATATCTCTTTATATTTTTTTTCTTATGATGGTGCGACATTTTTGGAAGGGGCTGATGCTTCACAATATCTTTATCCAGCACAGAGCATTATAGAACATGGTAAGTTTCTTTCTGGTCCAAATGATCCTTTAACTTTTGGACCGCCGTTGTATTCTATATTTCTTTCAATGCCTATATATATTTTTGGATTTGATGAGTCAGCTGTTGTTATAGTATTTATTCAATGCTTACTTCTTTATTCGACAGGTTATTTGTTTAAGTATATTTTATTTCGATTTTCTAGTAAATTTGGTCTTCTTGAATTCGCATAACAAGTGCAATTTTACTTGTAAGTAAATAGCCAGTTGTAATAAACTTTGCTATTTTCTTACCACAGGAAATTGCAATGTACTACCAACAACTGACTAAAGATGAACGATACCAGATAAAAGCCTGTTTGCAAATAGATATGAAACAAGTGGATATAGCCAAACTACTCAAAAGAAGTCCAGCAACCATCTCTCGAGAGATTAAGCGCAATACTGGTAAACGAGGCTATCGACCCAAACAAGCCAATGATCAAGCCACAATGCGTAGATTAACTGCCGAAAAGTCTATTAAACTAACCAATGAACTTAAATAAGACATTGTCAAACTAATTAAACAAGAACTCAGCCCAGAGCAAGTTTGTGACTATTTGATAACACACGGTAAAACCAAGCTGCATCATGAAACCATCTACAGAATGCTGCTACAAGACAAGTGCGATGGTGGTACACTTTATAAACACCTTAGACATTTACACAAAAGCCATCGTAAGCGTTATGGCAGCTATGAGCGCAGAGGTAGAATCAAGAATGCTGTGAGCATTGAGCAACGTCCAGAGCTTGTTAACACTCGCTCACGCATTGGCGATTGGGAAGGTGATACTGTCATTGGTAAAAATAAAAAGAGTGCCATCTACACACTGGTTGAGCGTAAATCACTTTATACTGTTATTGTTAAGCTCAATGGCAAGAATGCCACTGAGTTGGCTGATAAGACCATTAAGGCGCTAGAGCCAATATCAAACAAGATTCACACCATTACTTACGATAATGGTTTAGAATTTGCAGAACATGAGCGTATGGCTAAAGCACTGGATGCGGATATATATTTTGCCCATCCATACTCTTCTTGGGAAAGAGGTATTAATGAGAATACCAATGGTTTGATTAGACAGTACTTCCCAAAGGGTACTGATTTTAACAAAGTGACAGATTCACAGATTGAATTTGTCATGAAGCGACTCAATACTAGACCTCGAAAAACGCGAGGTGGCAAACAACCTGTTGAGTTATTTTTAGGAAAGGCTGTTGATTTATTAACGGCTTAGAAATAATTGCACTTAATGTGCGAATTCAAGTATGAATAAAAAAATCGCAATTTTACTAAAAGTTATCGTCTCACTAGGGTTAATTACTTTATTAGTCAATCAGGTTGATTTTAACAAGATTGTTAATATATTAAAGAATGTAGATATTACAATGAT
>LWDU01042852.1_pt1 | contig 10308 bp, 9 predicted proteins | sample 727161 | NCBI WGS metagenome assembly LWDU01 (sample SAMN04566230, study PRJNA314399) | hydrothermal vent metagenome | isolation source: deep sea hydrothermal plume seawater | place: Mexico: Gulf of California, Guaymas Basin | collected 2004-07-11 | reverse complement strand
GAACGTCTCTGGAGTTCCGACCGTTGGTATATTTCCATTGAGAATCTGGCGATTTTTGGAGTTGGTTCGTTGGTTTTTTCGCTAATTGTCGGCTTTATGCTGGCAGCCTTGCTGGACCAGAAGACAAGATTCGAAAATACCTTCCGGACTATTTTCCTTTACCCCTTTGCCCTGAGTTTTATTATCACAGGTTTGATTTGGCAGTGGATTTTGAACCCAGATCATGGTGTAGAGAAAATTGTTCGCTCATTGGGGTTTGATAATTTTGTATTCAACCCACTTTACAATGCAGATATCGTTATCTATGGGGTCCTGATAGCAGCTCTTTGGCAGGGAACAGGTTTTATTATGTGCCTGATGCTTGCAGGTCTACGCGGGATTGACCAGGAAATTTGGATGGCAGCCAGAGTTGATGGTATTCCGATGTGGAAAACCTATCTACGCATCGTGATCCCAATGATGCGTCCGGTCTTTATCACAACGCTTGTCATCATTTCTGCTGGAATAATAAAAGTTTACGATTTGATAGTTGCACAGACCTCGGGTGGGCCGGGTCTCGCCTCTGAGGTGCCGGCAAAATATGTGTTCGACTATATGTTCGGCCACCAAAATCTTGCCCAGGGCTTTGCCGGCTCAACCATGATGCTGGTTTCGGTTCTGATCGTTCTTATCCCCTTAGCATATTTAGGATTTGGGAGGCGCAAGTATGGCTGATTCTGCAGATGTACATTCGCTAGATGGTCCCAGAGGGCCAAAACCACGCAAAACGCTGAGCCGCAGAAATATCATTCTTTACGGTACATTGTTCGTTGTCGCGGTATATTACCTGATTCCGCTTTATGTGATGCTGGTTACATCGGTAAAGGGCATGCCGGAAATTCGCATGGGGAATATTTTTTCACTGCCCCTTGAGATAACTTTCGAACCTTGGGTCAAAGCGTGGAGTCAGGCATGTACAGGGCTCAATTGTGACGGGTTGTCTCGAGGATTCTGGAATTCAGTTAAAATTACCATACCCTCGGTTGTCATATCAATCGCAATCGCATCGATTAATGGCTACGCTTTGGCCAACTGGCGTTTCAAAGGAGCAAATCTCTTTTTCACCGTACTGATATTTGGCGCCTTTATCCCCTATCAGATTATGCTTTACCCACTTGTCATAATACTGCGCGATTTAGGCCTTTACACGAAACTCCCGGGCTTGATTATGATTCACTCTATCTTTGGAATGCCAATTCTGACACTGCTGTTCCGCAATTATTTTACCACCATACCTGAAGAGCTTTTCAAAGCGGCCAGAGTCGACGGAGCTGGGTTTTGGGGAATATACTTCCGCGTCATGATGCCGATGTCACTGCCAATATTTGTCGTCGCTATTATTATGCAGGTGACGGGTATTTGGAATGACTTCCTGTTTGGAGTGATCTATACCAAACCGGCAAACTACCCAATGACTGTTCAGCTTAATAACATTGTGAACTCTGTTCAAGGGGTAAAAGAATATAACGTAAATATGGCCGCTACCTTGCTGACGGGGCTGGTACCTTTGGCCGTCTATTTTATTTCAGGCAAACTCTTCGTGCGTGGTATTGCTGCCGGTGCAGTTAAAGGATAATTAAAAAATGAATAGTATAGAAATTAAAAAACTGTCGCTTAATTTTGGCGAAGTTGTGGTCCTGAAGGACCTAGATTTAACGATTGAAAAAGGAGAATTTTTGGTGCTCTTGGGAGCTTCAGGTTGTGGTAAATCAACATTGCTGAACTGCATTGCTGGGCTGTTGGATGTTACTGATGGGCAGGTTTTTATCAATGGGAAAAACGTCACCTGGCATGAACCTGCGCAGAGGGGCATTGGTATGGTGTTCCAATCCTATGCGCTTTATCCGCAAATGTCGGTCAAGGGCAATCTGTCGTTCGGTCTGAAAAATGCAGGTCTACCAAAAGAAGAAATTGAAAAACGCGTTAAGCACGCTTCAGAGATTCTACAGATTGAATCGCTTTTAGAGCGTAAACCTGCTGCGCTGTCTGGTGGTCAACGCCAGAGAGTTGCCATAGGTCGTGCTTTAGTTCGGGATGTTGAAGTTTTTTTGTTTGATGAGCCTTTATCTAATTTGGATGCGAAGTTGCGTACTGAACTCAGGGTTGAGATTAAACGACTACATCAGAAACTGGACAATACCATGATTTATGTAACCCATGACCAGATTGAAGCCATGACTTTGGCAGACCGCATTGCCGTTATGAGAGATGGTTTGATTTTACAGTTAGATGATCCTAAGACAATTTACAATGCTCCAGCCAATAAGTATGTTGCTGGATTTATTGGATCTCCAGGTATGAAATTTTTAAAGGGCACAATATTGCAGAATGACAAACCCATATTTAAGTTGGAGGGAGGCTGGTGCGAATCGCCGGATCTGAGTAATTACAAATTTCAAGAAAGTATTAAAACTGAAACGCAGGTTTGGTTAGGCATACGTCCTGAGAGTGTTGTGGTTGGAGGTGAAGCAAAAAATATGCCGGTGAACTTTAGTCTCGAAGTAGAAGTTATTGAGCCTATGGGAGCGAACACATTGGTATGGTCACAGATAGGTGGTCAAGAGTTTCGTTTTATTGTTGATGGCAACATTTCAGTAAACGTTGGTGACAGAGTTACAGTTGGTTTTGATCCAGCTCATGTGTCAATTTTCGATTTTGACAATGAGGAGCGCTTGTAAACGTGAGTCAAGATTGATAATTGAAATAAATTCATAAATTAATTATTTTTACAGATATATATTTAAGGAGTAACGATGTATAGATTTCCAAAAGACTCAAAATTATATGACCCAAAATTTCTTTTTGGGGTAGCCACCGCATCTTATCAAATTGAAGGTGCAACAGATGTTGATGATCGTTGTCCATCAATTTGGGATACTTTCTGCGCCAAGCCTGGCGCGGTTTATAAACAACATAACGGGGATGTCGCTTGCGATCATTACCATCTATATCAGGATGATGTAAATTTGATTGAAAATTTGGGTATGGATGCCTATCGCCTTTCAATAGCGTGGCCTCGAATTATTAGGCCTGACGGAAGCATTAACCAAAAAGGTCTGGATTTTTATGACCGAGTTATTAGTGCACTGGAAGAGAAAAATTTAACCATCATGGCTACACTTTATCATTGGGACTTACCTCAGTATCTCGATGACGAGGGTGGCTGGCTGAGTCGAGCAACTGCATACAAATATGCCGAATATGTTGAAGTTGTTAGCTCCTATTTTGGCGACAGAATTAATTTTTATGCCACCTTGAATGAGCCATGGTGTAGCGCCTTTCATGGTTACCGTGACGGCAAGCATGCCCCAGGAATTACAGACGATAGGTCCGCCTTTCAGGCTTCCCATAATTTACTACTAGCCCATGGTCTAGCTATCCCCGTACTAAGAAAAAATGCGGTTAATTCTAAACACGGTATTGTTCTTAACTTTACCCCTGCTTATCCAGCTAATGAGTCTGCCAAAGATGTCGCTAATTTTGCTGATGAGTACAATCATTGGTTTATTAAACCGATTATGGAGGGTGAATATCCGGAGACTGTCTATCAGCACTATATTGACGTGATGCCAACTATTGAAGACGGTGATATGGGTATTATTAGTGCCAAAATTGACTTTTTGGGAGTTAATAACTATTCACGAAGTGTAATCGATCAGGACGGTCAATATCCAAACTATAAACAAGTTCATTTGAGTGATGTTGAACGCACCCAGATTGGATGGGAGGTTTATCCCGACGGGTTACTTAAGTTGCTGACAGATCTTCACCAATTCTACCAATTGCCTCCTATCTATATCACTGAAAACGGTGCTGCTGTTGATGACCAAGTTATCAATGGTGCTGTGGAAGATGAACAACGCTGTCGCTATTACCAGAACCACTTATCCTCTGTTGATCAGGCAATCCGAAAAGGGGTTGATATTAGGGGATATTTTGCTTGGAGCTTGTTGGATAATTTTGAATGGTCTGAGGGATACAAGATGCGTTTTGGTATCGTCTATGTTGATTATAAAACTCAGAAAAGAACACCTAAGCGCAGCGCATTATGGTTTAAAGAATTTTTAAACGCTCGTCAGCAATAATTTTTTTTGATATGTTTTGAAACACTTTGACACAAATCAAAACAATTCAAGATAGTGAAAACAATATACTATTTGAAAAATATATGAGAAAAATGATTATTTGATCTAAATTTATTAACAATTGCCGAAACAGACTACCGCAGAAAGCAAGCGAGGAGGGGACAAGTAATGACAATAAATTATGAAAAGAAAATAATTTGGTTAGATCCAGATGACGTTATGGAATATGGAACTGATCCGGAAACAGTTAGACGGTATAAAATGATAGATGCTAAAAAAGCTAGATTAAAATCTATAAGATATCTAGCAAAGTATTTAGATACAAGTAATACAGTTTATCAACCGGGCTCACGATTTCGAAATTTAGCTGAGGGTCCAAAACCAATATTTGCTACTTCAACAAATACAGAAGCTGAAGCATATTTAAAAGTAATAAATTAGTCAAGTAAGAAATTAAACATTTAATATTTGTTTAACAAAATACTTAAAATTATGTTGAACGCATTAAAAATCAAGAAAATAAAAGTTCTATATGGAATCGCGTTGGTTTCTTATATACTATTCTTCTTTTTGATATTCATTACTAAATAATCTAGCCTTTTTATGAACAGACCTCTAGCAGATATAGGTTTAATAGGTTTAGGCGTAATGGGCTCAAGTCTAGCCTTAAACATAGCAAATCACGGCTACTCAATTGCGGTCCATAATCGATCAAGAAAAGAGATTGATGATTTAATTAATGGTCGCGCTAAAGGAAAAAATATTATCGGTTGCGAAGATATTGTAGATTTCGTCAATTCAATCAAAAAACCTCGAAAAGTCATGTTGATGGTTGTCGCCGGTTCAGTGGTTGATGATTATATTAATAAACTGATTCCATACTTAGACCAAGGTGACATTATCATTGATGGTGGTAACTCTCATTATCCTGACACAACCCGCAGAACCAAATCACTGGAAGAGCAAGGCTTTCTTTTTGTTGGTGCTGGAGTGTCTGGAGGAGAAGAGGGGGCACTAAAAGGGCCATCCATTATGCCAGGAGGGTCGTCTGCAGCTTGGCCCGAAGTTAAGGGTATTTTCCAGACGATATCAGCTAAAGTTGAAAACGACGAACCTTGTTGTGACTGGATAGGTGAAGACGGTTCAGGACACTTCGTCAAAATGGTCCACAACGGCATCGAATACGGCGATATGCAATTGATTTGTGAGGCATACCAAATAATGAAAGACTTGTTGGGGATGTCAACTGATGAAATACATGATATTTTTAAGCAATGGAATGAAGGTGAATTAAGTAGTTATCTTATTGAGATTACTGCTGATATTTTGGCATTTAAAGAAAAAGACGGCACCCCTCTGGTTGACCGTATTCTTGACACTGCAGGGCAAAAAGGAACTGGAAAATGGACTGCAACTGTTGCACTAGAACTCGGCGCCCCTTTAACCTTGATAGCGGAAGCAGTTTTTTCACGCTACCTCTCATCTATCAAGCAAGATAGAGTTGAGGCTTCAAAGTTACTTAGTGGACCCAATATTCAATTTAAAGGTAATAAGGAACAAGTGCTTGAAGACATTCACGATGCACTATACGCCGCAAAAATAGTCTCTTATGCGCAAGGTTATACTTTATTAAATGAGGCTGCTAATCAATTTAATTGGAATCTAAACTATGGCGGCATCGCCCTCATGTGGCGTGGAGGTTGCATTATTCGTTCGGCTTTCTTAAATAAAATTAAAGATGCCTATGACAATAATCCGGAAATAAAAAACCTGCTTTTAGACCCTTTTTTCAAGGATAAGATTAACAACTGTCAGGCAGGATGGCGTCGTATCGCTTCAATCGCTATGACCCATGGTGTGCCTGCTCCTGCAATGACATCTTCTCTATCTTATTATGATGGATATCGCTCTGCGAGGTTACCAGCAAACTTATTACAAGCCCAGAGAGATTACTTTGGTGCTCATAGCTATGAACGTGTCGATAGATCTGTTGGTGAGTTTTTTCATACCGATTGGTTATCTCAAAAAACTTGAGCTACTGACTATATTTTAAAAGATAGAATAATGACGAATTCACAAGACAAAAGCACTAGTTTTGTTCTATTTGGAGCTCTAGGAGACTTATCCCTTCGAAAATTGATGCCAGCCTGGTTTTATCTTGAACGCTCAGGACTACTAGATGACTCTTTAAGGATTCTTGGAGTTGCTCGTCAGGATATCACTAGAGAACAATTCCAGCAAAAAATCATAGAAGCACTCAATCTATATGTACCAGATGAGTATTTAGATAATGATGTTTATAACAAGTTAATTGAACGCATTAACTATTGTTGCTGTGATTTAAATAATCATGATGACTATCAGAAATTAGAGCAATCTCTTAATGGCTGGAATAAGCCTATTTCTTATTATTTAGCTATACCCCCAGACCTTTTTGAAGTTGTTTGTGATGGTCTATACAATATTCAAATCCTGACTAAAAATAGCCGTATTGTTGTTGAAAAGCCTATTGGTTACAGTCTGGAATCTTCAAGAGATATTCATGACAAGCTATTAAAGCATTTCAATGAATCCCAAATATATCGTATTGATCATTATCTTGGCAAGGAGACAGTTCAAAATCTTATTGCTTTGCGTTTTGCTAACTCACTTTTTTCAAGTCAGTGGAACAGTAAAAGTATCGAATATATCGAAATAACTGCAGCTGAATCTGTCGGTATTGAGGGTCGCTGGGACTACTTTGATGGTGTTGGACAAATGAGAGATATGGTCCAAAGCCATATTCTACAGCTTCTATGTCTTATTGCTATGGAACCCCCAAGTCGACTCAACGATCAAAGCATCCGAAATGAAAAAGTTAAAGTATTACAAGCGCTTCAGCCACTTACTGAAAATAACATTTCAAAGAGTTTTATAAGGGCTCAGTATAGTGATGGCCAAATTTTAGGAGCTATAAAACCTGGATACTTGAATGAGGAGGGTGCTAGATCTAAAAGTAAAACTGAAACATTTGTAGCCATAAAAGCAGAGATTGCCAATTGGCGTTGGTCAGGAACACCTTTTTACATAAGGACTGGGAAAAGGATGGCAGGAAAAATCACCAACATTGCCATTCATTTTAAATCTGACGCTCACTTTATATTTGATCAGGACCAAAAAAGCTCTACAGGGAATAGTTTAATAATAAGCTTACACCCAACAGAAGGAATTTCTCTTCAAGTTTTTACAAAGCGTCATGGTGTAAATGAAGGCATGAGATTAAGATCTGACCTAATGAGCTTAGATTTTATTAAATCTCAAAAATTATTGAAGATTCCAAGTGGCTACCAAAGATTATTATTGGATATACTTTTGGGTAATCAGAGTTTGTTTCTTTGCAAAGAAGAAATAGAGCTGGCATGGGAGTGGTGCGACAATGCTTATAAAATCTGGCAAAAGTCTTTGCAACCTCTTTATTCTTATCCTGCAGGCAGCATCGGCCCCAATGAAAGTAAAACCCTTCTACAACAAAATGGACATAACTGGCATGATGAATAATAAATTTTACTATTTGCCTAGAAGCGTTAACTGGCATGGATCTAATACTAGAGAGTCTTTGGCGAAAAACTTGAGCCAAAGCATTGGTCAATTACTATCTCAGTCCATAAATCAGGATGGTCGAGCAAGTCTTGCTGTGTCTGGTGGTCGTACTCCTGTTTTAGTATTTGAAGCGCTATCAGAATTGAATCTTGATTGGTCGAAAGTTGATCTGGTATTAGTTGACGAGCGTTGGGTGGATGCTTCACATGAAGACAGCAATGAGTTACTTGTGAGACAACACCTTATAAAAAATAAAGCTTCTAAAGTAAATTTTATGCCAATCAAAAATAATGCTAAAACTGTTAAGGATGGCCTGATATTGTGTCAACAATCGTTTCAAAAAATTAAACAGCCATTCGATGTCGTGGTTTTGGGTATGGGGACAGATGGTCATACAGCTTCCTTGTTTCCTTGTGCTGAGGAATTAAATGATGCAATGAGTCCTAATAACTCCGAAAGCTACGTTGTGACTTCACCAAAGACAGCACCATATGCACGTATAAGCCTTACATATAAGGCAATTAGTAGCGCAAAAAATATAATACTTCATTTGAACGGCTCGCATAAACTCAAAGTCCTTGAGCTTGCTATGACTCATAAAAATGCTGAAAAAATGCCAATCTACGCTTTCCTAGAAGTCCCTTTAAGTATCTACTGGAGCCCCTAATTCCATATTATTAATAACTATAAAGGTTTAAATGAATCAATCAGCATTCAAATTAATGGCTTAAATTATGCCAATATTCAACTAAAATTATTGAACAAGAAATAGGAGCTAAAATTTATTATGAAAATTAACGATATAGAGGGGCAAATAGTTAAGGAAGATGACAGGTATATAGTGAAGGACAATACTTCTCTTAATAATCTCGTAATCAGCACTACAACCCTTCACCCTGACAAATCTACCAGCGGCCATAAGCATGAAGGGCAGGAAGAGGTCTACATGTTCATGAAGGGTAGTGGCAGGATGGAGCTAGATGACAAAGTATTTGATGTCAAAGAGGGTGACCTTATATTAATTGAGGATGGCGTTTTTCATCGAGTGCACAACACAGGAACGACAGATTTGTACATGGTTTGTGTGTTTGATGGTTCAAGGAACCACTAAGTAAGGAAATAGTATGGCTTCTTATAACTTAGTAGGAGATATTGGAGGAACAAACGCAAGATTTGCTATAGTCTCTCAAGGTAGCTCTGAATTAATAAGCATAAAAACTCTCCAGTGTGAAAAATTTGAAACTGTTCAGCAGGCTCTCCAATTCTATCTATCTTCTATAGAAGACATTCAAATTAGATCAGCTTGCATTGCATCAGCAGGAACAGTTCACTTAGATACCTTTAAACCAGCAAACAATGATTGGGTCATCAATAAATCTGAAGTCTCATCTGCACTAAACAATATTCAGGTGAGTTGGATTAATGACTTTAAAGCTCAAGCCCTTGCTACTACACTATTATCTAACAACGACGTCATTACTATCAAGGCTGGTATTGAACAGCCTGACAGATTAAGGTTGGCTATAGGCCCTGGCACTGGATTGGGAGTTTGTGGTCTGATAAGATTGTCTAGTGGGTGGGTTTCAGTTCCGACACAGGGTGGCCATTCAGATCTTGCGCCTAACACTAGTTTAGAGATTGAAATTCTGACCTTGTTACAGAAAAAGTTTGGTCATGTTGCAGTGGAAAGGGTGTTATCGGGACCAGGTATCGTTAATTTGTATGAAGCTCTATGTGAAATTAATGGAAAGAACATTTTATTTCATTCTCCTTCTGAAATAACTGCTGCTGCTACCAATCCAAACCCAGACCATTTATCTAAAGAAACACTTCATATGTTTTGTCAAATATTTGGCTCTGTTACTGGAAGTTTAGCTTTAGCGTCAGGATCTTTAGGTGGGATATACATTACCAGCGACCTGGTACGAAATTTTCTCGATTTTTTTATTAGCAGTGATTTTGTGCAAAACTTTGAGAATAAAGGGCGCATGAAATATTATATGGCTGATATACCTATCTATCTATCAAAAAAAGAAAACATGGGTTTGTTAGGAGCCATCCGTTATTTAAATCACTTATAGCGACACTAGTTAAAATAATTAACATACAAGGCAGAACTACAAATTAGTTTTTCGAGCAGATGTTATTAAATAACTTTCTCTTATATATTAGATGAAAATTGGATTTTTGAGGAGTGCGTTTGTATCATAAAGTAGCTAAACTTAGTCTAACAGCTCAAAAGCACTGATGACACCGTCAGCGACATCAACGATTCGTTTGTTTTTATCCATCGCCATCTTGCGAAGAGACTGGTAGGCCTCATCTTCAGTGATGTCTTTGTGCTTCATTAAGATACCTTTGGCTTTTTCGACAGCTTTTCTTTCAGCCAATTGGCTACGAGTTGCATCCAACTCATCTTTGAGTGCCTGAAACTCCCTAAAACGGGCTATTGCAACATCAATAATTGGTTGTACTCGATTCTCTTCAAGACCGTCAACAATATAGGCGTTGACGCCTGATTTAATCGCAGTTCCTGTCATCTTATCTCCAGAACTCTCAGTAAACATAACAATTGGTTTGGGTTTGGTTTTGTTAACTTCTCTCA
>LWDU01037737.1_pt2 | contig 10308 bp, 9 predicted proteins | sample 727161 | NCBI WGS metagenome assembly LWDU01 (sample SAMN04566230, study PRJNA314399) | hydrothermal vent metagenome | isolation source: deep sea hydrothermal plume seawater | place: Mexico: Gulf of California, Guaymas Basin | collected 2004-07-11 | reverse complement strand
CGTGTAGACACTGACCGCCGCATCGGCGTTCATCCTACACGTTTCGCACCTGTTTCGCGAGGTTCTCGAGGAAGCGGTCGGTCATCCGGCCAAACTCGACCGCCAGCGCGGCGCGGACGACGCCCGCCATGAACCGCGGGGCCGGAATTTCGAGGGCCGCCTCCAGCCAGAGGGTCCCCTCGGCCTGCTGGCGGTCCGCCTCGGCGAGCGTGACGCCCCCCGCGAACGCCGCATTCCCGACACCATCGACGGGCGTCCACGTCACGGAGCGCGTCGCGGCATCGAAGGTGTAGCGGCAGGCGTAGACCGTGCGGACCTGAAGCCCGGGCGGGCCGAGTGGCTCCATCGTCCACTGCCAGACCTCGCCCTCCCGTGCCGGGAGAGGGTCCACGGACTCCACGTGGGGGAAGAGGCGGGCCCAACGGGGCACGTCCTGCAAGTGCGCGAAGGCCGCGCCGACGGGCACCGCCAGCCGGAAGGAACGCCGGACCTCCGCCGGGACGCGGATCACGCCGCGACGCTCTCGCCGAGGTGCGCCAGCGCGGAGCGGAAGAGGACCGCGCCGTCGGCGCCGCCGTGCCCGAGGATGGCCTCCACGCAGCGCTCCGGGTGCGGCATCATGCCGAGCACGTTGCCGTTCTCCCCCAGCACGCCCGCGATGTTCCGCGCGGAGCCGTTGGGATTGGCCTCCGGCGTGATCTGGCCGTCGGCATCGGCGTAGCGGAAGACGACCCGGTTCTCCGCCTCCAGCCGGTCCAGCGTGGCCTCGTCGGCGGTGTAGTTGCCGTCGCCGTGGGCCACGGGGACCGTGAGCAAGTCGCCGACCTGCGCCTGGTTCGTGAACGGCGTCTCGGCGTTCTCCACGCGGAGGTGGACGTCGCGGCAGACGAACCGGAGGGAGGCATTTCGCATGAGAGCGCCCGGCAGCAGCCCCGCCTCGCAGAGCACCTGGAACCCGTTGCACACGCCGAGAACGAGCCCCCCTTCCTTCGCGTGGCGCACCACGTCTTTCATGACCGGCGAGAACCGCGCGATGGCGCCGCTCCGGAGATAGTCGCCGTAGGAGAAGCCGCCGGGCACGATCACCAGATCGGCGTCGCCCACGGACTCCTCTTTGTGCCACACGAACCGGGCGTCTTGCCCGAACACGTGCTTCGCGGCGTGATATGCGTCGTGGTCGCAGTTGGACCCGGGGAAGACGAGGACGGCAATGCGGGCCATGGGAAGAAGGCGAAAGACGGAACGCGGAAGGCGAAAGGGCACGCGGACCGCACACGACCGGCGAGGCCCAGCCGTAATCTACCGAGACCGGGCAGGCGCCCCCTTCCGACTTTCCCCTTCCGACTTCCGCTTTCTCTTGATTCCCCGAGAGCTCTTCCGAACGATCCGCCACGTGGAGATCCGCACGAAGGGACTCGTGGAAGACCTCTTCGGCGGGGAGTACCACTCCGCGTTCAAGGGCCGCGGGATCGAGTTCGCCGAGGTCCGCCCGTACCAGATCGGCGACGACGTGCGCACGATCGACTGGAGCGTGACCGCGCGAACGGGCGAGCCGTTCGTCAAGCTGTACGAGGAGGAGCGCGAGCAGACGCTGCTGCTGTGCGTGGACGTGAGCGCCAGCGAGGCGTTCGGGAGCACGGGCACGCTCAAGCGCGAGCTGGCGGCCGAGGTCTGCGCCGTGCTCGGCTTCAGCGCTATCCGCAACGGCGACAAGGTGGGCCTGCTCCTCTTCACAGATCGCGTGGAGCGGTTCGTACCGCCGAAGAAAGGCCGCCGCCACGTGCTCCGCGTCGTCCGCGATCTGTACGTGCACGAGCCGGAGCACACCGGAACAGACCTCGGCGCCGCGTTCGAGCACGCGCTCCGCGTCCTGCACCGTCGCGCGATTGTCGTGGTGGTGAGTGATTTCCTGGCCTCTGGGTACGAGAAGCCGCTCCGCCACCTCGCCGCCCGCCACGATGTCGTCGCGATCCGGACGGTGGACTCGCGCGAGGAGTCGCTGCCGGCCGTGGGCCTGGTGACCGTGCGCGATCCCGAGACGGGCCGGCCCGTCCTCGTAGACACGAGCAGCAAGAAGGCCCGCGAGGCCTTCGCGCGCCGTGCCCAGGACCGCGAGGCCCGGACGGTGGAAACGCTCGCCCGCGCCCGCGTGGGAGCGGTGACCGTCCGCACCGGCGAGGACTTCGTGGGCCCGCTCGCCGCCTTCTTCCGCCGCCGCAACCACGAGGCGTGATGCGCCGACCTCCCGCCTTCCCTCCCGCCGCGCTGGCGGACGCGCTCCGCGCGACCGGCGTCCTCGCGCTGGCTCTGCTGACGGCGGCCGCCAGCGCGCAGCAGGTCCGGCTCTACGTCCTCGCGGATACCGTCGCGCTGGGCGAGGCGTTCGAGGTGGCCGTCGCGGCGGATCACCCGGCGGGTGTGCAGACCGTCTTCCCCGAGGTCCCGCGCGACCGCACGGCGGAGGCCGCGCCTCTCCTCGCGCTCGGAGGCGCCGAGGCGACCGAGGCGCAGCGCTTCGCGCCCATCCTTCGTGGTGAGACTCGGACGGACAGCGTGGTCTACCGCGCGCTCGCGTTCGCGGCGGACTCGGCCCGCGTCGGGCCGGTGGAGGTGGCGTTCGTGAGCGGCGGCGACACCACGCGCGTCGCCAGCCCGAGCGCGCTCGTCCGCGTCCGCCAGCTGGTGCCGGGGCCGGAGGCGGAGCCGGAGCCACCCGCGCCCCCCTTCCCCTTCCCGAGCACGCTGCCCGTCTGGATCGCGCTCGGCGTGGCCGGCGTCGCGGTCGCCGCGCTGGCGTTCTGGGGGATCCGTCGTCTGCTGCGGCGCCCGTCGCGCGAGGCCTCGCGCCCGCGACCAGCGCCCTACCCCGAGGCCACGTCCCGCCTGGACGCCCTCGCGTCTGATCTTCCCGCGCCCGAGGCCGCGCAGCCGTGGCTCGTCGCGCTGGCGGACGCCCTCCGCACGTACGTGGAGCGGCGGCTGGGCGTCCCCGCGAAGGAGATGACCACGCGCGAGTTGGACGTGGCTCTCGCCTCGCGCATCCCGGACGAGACACGCCGGACGCTCCGCAACGTGCTCCGCGTCTGCGACCGCGGCAAGTTCGCCGACCTCCGCCCGGGAGCGGAGGCCGCGCAGGAGGTCCTCGCGAGCGCACGCGCAGCGGTGGAGTCCGCCGAGGCGACCGTCCGCGAGCGCGAGGCCGCGGCAGCCCCCGAGGGCTGAGCTACCGCACGCGCACCACCCGCTGCGTCACGACTTCCCCGCCCGCGTCCAGCCGGACGAGGTAGACGCCGGGCGCGAGATTGCCCGCCTCGAACCGGGCGTGGTGCGCCCCGGCCCCGTACACGCCCTCCGCCAGTTGGGCGACGTGGCGGCCCAGCGCGTCGTACACGGCGAGGGACACCGGGGCTTGGGTCTGAAGCGTGAACGAGAGCATCGTGGCCGAGCGGAACGGGGACGGACGGGGCGAGCCGAGGGTCGCGTGGGCGGGGCCGGCGCCGTCGTCCAGCGTGGCCTTCCAGTCCGTAACCGTCACCGCGCTCGCCGCGCTGGCGGACTTCGTGAACGCGAACGACGCAGAGGCCGTCGCGTCCGGGAACGTGCCGATGTGAGCGCGATAGCTGTACGCCCCGGTGGGCGCGTTGGCGGGCACGCGCTGGCGGGCCTTGACCGTCGCGGAGCCCCCGGCCGGGACGGCGACCGTCCGCGCGCGGAGTGCCGGCCCGTACTCGCTGCCGTTGGGCAGCACCGCGTCCGTCCACACCTCCACGCTCTGCGCGCTCGCGCCCGGGTTGGTCAGCGTGACGGTGTAGCGGAAGCTCCCGCCCCCCGCGCCGATCTCCACCGGCCCGTTCCGCGGCGCGATGGCGACGCTCACGCCCGGCGCCTCTTCCGTGATCGCGATCGTGTACGGCTGCCGCCAGTCGAGCGGGCCGACGCCGTCGTGACGGACGCGGACGTAGTGCGTGCCCGCGCCCATCGCGCTGGAGGGGAGGCTCACCGAGGCTGTGCCGGGCGCGAAGTCCACGCCGAGCGCGGACGGCGCGGTGGAGTAGTCGCCGGGCGACGTACCGTACAGATCCAGCCGGCCGCCGAGCCCGGCGCCGGGCGTCAGGTCCACGCGGATGGCGCCGCCGGTGCTCGTGAACGAGAACCAGTCGGGGTCGGTCGTGGGAGGACCGTCCGGGGCCTGGAACGAGCGGACGGATGCGAGGCCCGCGTACGTGGTCCCGAGCGCGAGGCCGTATGCGTGCGCGGGGTAATCCGGCTCGTCCAGTCCTCGCGCCACGGCGTCCGTGTCCTCCTGCTGGTCCAGGTGGAAGGAGTCCGTGAGCAACGAGTCCGCCAGCCGGTAGGGCACACCGTCCGAGGGCACCGGCCCGGCGGCGTCGTAGATCCACTGCCGCGCGAGGTCCACGACGAGATCGCCGTTGGAGTCCGCGTCCGAAGTCAGCCACGTGTAGCGGATGCCCGCGGGGAGCGGCATCGCGGGGTTATCCGTCGTGCCGTCCCACGCATCGGAGAAGCCCTGATTGCGGCCGTCGATGTTGAGGCCCGTGACGGTGGAGGACTCGTCCCCGTCGAGGTCCACGTCGTCTGTGTGGAACCCGCTCGCGATGTCGCCCTCGTCCCCGCCGAAGAGGTAGGGCGCGGGCGCGCTGCAGAAGAGGCAGAAGTAGTTGTAGCGGAGGTCGCGGACGGCGGCGCTGTTGATGTCCGGCGTGCCGTCGCGCTTCGCGCTGGCGGAGGGCGTGGGCGAGTCCGGCTCCGTCGCGAACGGGTTGCCGAAGAGGTTGCTGCCCCGGTGCGGCGTCCCGACGGTCAGAAGCCGAGCCACGCGGTGCCCGTCCGGCGCGGTCGGCTCCACCCACCAGAGCGGCGTGCCGCGGTCATCGCGCCGCTGGAGGTACTCGCGCGCGATCAGCCCGCCCATGCTGTGGCCCACGAGGATGACCCGGTCCTTCCTCGGGTTCGCCGCCAGCACCGCGGCAATCATCCGGCCGACCGCGTAGCCCTGCTTCTGCGCGGCCTCCTCGTTGGAGTCGCTCTCGGAGGCGAAGAAGCCGCCCGGCGAGTCGCCGCTGTTGACCTCCAGTTGAGGGTTGCCAGGGTCCTCGTTCCAGAAGTTCTCCCAGTTGGAGGCGTAGACGCAGCCCGGCTCGAGGGCGTTGCTCTCGTTGACGAACTGCACCAGCACGTCGTCATCTGCGGTGCCGAGCGTGCCGTCGGGCCCCGCGATGCGCTCCTCGTTCTCGTAGGCGTTGAGGACGGCGTGGAAGACATCCGCGCGAGCCCCCCAGATCGCGGCCACGTCGGCGTTGCCGGTGAACGGCTGCCACGAGTTCTGACTGCCGGTGTAGCCGTGGAGGAAGAGGACGGGGTACGGGCAGTCGCCGGCGGGCTGCGCGGCGAGCGGCGCCGCGAGGAGCAGCGCGAGGGCGAGGGTGAGAGAGCGCATCGGTCCCGGGGGATGGGCCGGCCAATGTAGAGGCCCACCCTGTTTCGCTCTCTCTCGCGCCCACCGCCAGCGGGCGGCGGGGTCAGACTCCGAGCGTCTCGCGGACCTGCGCGACGCGCTCTTCCAGGGTCCCGCTGACGACCGTGTATGGGATGCCGCGGATCGTGAGGTCGTTGCGGATGGCCCCGTCCATGTACTGCTGCACCTGCGGGTGAACGCGCGTGCCGTCCTGGTCAAAGGGGAGGTCCGTGGCGCAGACGAAGGTGTGCGCGTAGCGCTGGCGGCACCGGTCGGCGTAGGCCTGGACCTCCGGCGGGCACTCGCCGAAAAAGAAGAAGGCGTACTCCTGCGTCGTGATGGCGTTGGTGTCCACGAACACGAAGCGGCGGGCGCGCTGGACGGCCTCGTCCTCCAACCGGACGTGCTCGCGGCAGATCGTGACGTACTCCGCGAGCGGGAGGTCCCCGCCGGCCTCCACCCAGAGCGTCCGCCCGACCTCCTCCACGTAGGGCTCGCCGGTCGCCTCCGCGAGGGCCTGCGCGAGCGTGGACTTGCCGGTGGACTCCGCCCCGAGGAAGACCACCTTCTGCACAAAGTGACCGCGCACGAGCGGATGCAGGGCATCGGGATGGGCGAGCGGGTCCTCCTTCAGAGCCGAGCCCGACCACCCGTCCTCGCGCCGGTCCACGACGACGTGCGCCGCGCCGAGCGCCTCCGCCAGCGCGTCGCCGTAGGGCTCGCCGCCGGTGAACACGGCCTCCACCGGGAACGGGAGGTGGTCCCGCACGAACGCGCGGTGCGCCGCGCCGGGCGCGGCGTTGGGCGGCGCCTCGCCCGCCTCGAACGCGACGACCGTCACGTCCGGGTGCAGCTGGCGGACCCATTCGGCGCGGACGGCCGTGGGCATCGCGGGGAGATCCGGATCCGACCACAGCATCACCGCCACGCGCCCGCACGACTGGCGGGCCGTCTCGATGAGCCGCTGGTGGCCGCGGTGCAGCGGCGCCAGCTTGCCGACGACGAGCCCGCTCGCGAACTGGCTCATGCGACCGCCCCGGCCGGGCTCACGCCCTGCGCCGCGTAGATCCGCCGCCACTCCACGATCCCCTGCACGCACAGCGCGAGGAGGACGGCGTAGATGCCCGCCGTCAGGTACAGCCCCTTCGCGCCGTAGACCACCACCGCCACCACGTCCACGGCGATCCAGATCGGCCAGTGGTCCATCACGCGGCGCATCATGAGCACCTGCGCCACCACGCTCCCGCCGAGGATGAACGAGTCCGGATAGGGCAGCGCGGCGTCTGTGAACCGGTCGAAGACCGTCCCGAAGAAGAGGACCGCCGCGACCACGGCCGCGCCCGCCGCCAGCCGCTGGCGGTTCGTGAGCGTGGAGATGGGGAGCTCGGTGTGGCCCTCGCCGCCGAACCGCCACTGCCACCACCCGACGACGCACGTCCCGAAGAAGAACACCTGCAGCACGACGTCGGCGTAGAGCTTGGCGCCGAAGAAGAGGACCGCGAACAGGCTGACGGCCGCCATCCCGGTCCACCACGTGTGGACGCTGTTGCGGCGCGCGAGGTAAACGGAGGCGACGAGCGCCACGTTGGCGCCGACTTCGAGAGGGCTCATGGCGTCAAGCTACCCGCCCGCGGCGCCGAGGGTCCGGCGAGCCTCCGCCGACCGGCCGCTGGACGCAGTCCCTTCTCCTTGGAAGCGATCGCCGACTGGGACCGCCAGCGGCGCGGGACCCTCCGGGACGAGGACGAGGTTGGAGCGCAACGTTCCCGTAACCCGCCCCATGCCCGACACCCCGCTCCTCCTCTTCGGCCGCCTCGGCGCCGCGCTCGCCATCGGGCTGCTCATCGGCACGCAGCGGGAGTACCAGGACCACCAGGAGGGCGAGACGCACTCGTTCGCCGGCATCCGGACGTTCCCGCTCGCCGCGCTGGCGGGCGCGCTCGGCGCGGTGCTGACCGGCCTGACCGAGGAAACGCTCGTGCTGGCGGTCACGCTCGGCGCCATCGCGCTGATGGCGCTCATGGCCTACCGCGTGACGGCCACGACCGGCGACGTGGGGCTGACGACGGAGATCGCGCTCGTGGCGACGGCGCTGGCGGGCGCGCTCTGCATCCTCGGGCCGCTCTCGGTCGCCGTGGCCGTGGGCGTCGCGATGGCGGTGCTCTTGGAGCTCAAGCCCGAGACGCGCCGGTTCGTCCGCGCGCTGGACGACGAGGACATCTCGGCCGCGCTCAAGTTCGCGGCGGTCAGCGCCCTCATCCTGCCCGTCCTCCCGGACGAGACCTACGGCCCGCCGCCGTTCGACGTGGTCAGCCCGTTCAAGGTGTGGCTGATGGTGGTGTTCATCTCCGGGATCTCGTTCCTGGGCTACGTCCTCGTGCAGGTCGTCGGCGCGAAGAAGGGCGTGGGGATCACAGGCATCCTGGGCGGGCTCGCGTCCAGCACGGCGGTGACGCTCTCGTTCGCGGAGCGGAGCCAGAACCAGGCGGCGCCCGCCCTCGCGTTCGGCATCATCGCGGCGTGGACGGTCATGTTCGGGCGCGTGCTCGTGGAAGCGGGCGTCGTGAATCCCGCATTGCTCGCGGAGGTCTGGCCGGCGATCGTGGCCGGCGGCGTGGCGGGGCTGGCGTACGGCGCCTTCCTGTGGTGGCGCGGGCGCGGCGAGGACGCCTCCAGCGACGGGCACCGCCAGTTCAGCAACCCCTTCGAGCTCAAGAGCGCCCTCGCGTTCGGCGCGCTCTACGCCGTCATCCTCGTCGGCTCGAAGGCCGCGGAGATGTACCTCGGGACGACCGGCGTGTACGCCTCCGCCATCGCGTCCGGGCTGGCGGACGTGGACGCGGTGACGCTCACGATGGCGGAGCTGAGCGCGAACGGGAGCCTGCCGGTGGCGACCGCCAGCCGGGCGGTGGTCCTCGCCGCGGCGAGCAACACCGTCGTCAAGGGCGGGATCGTGGTCTCGATCGGCGCCGGCGCGATGAAGAAGACGATCCTGCCGGGTGTGGGCCTGATCCTCGCCGCGATGCTGGGCGTCGGGTTCCTGCTCTAGTCCCGCTCGCGCCCTCCGCTAGCGCGCGGCTGGCGGGACCGTTCGGCGGGCTCAGTCGATCCGCCGGAGGCCGATCACGTTCTCCACGTGGTGCGTGTGCGGGAAGAGGTCCACTGGCTGGATCGCCTCGATGCGGTAGCCGCCGTCCGTGCTCGCGAGGAGCCGCTGGAGGTCCTTCGCCTGCGTCCGCGGGTTGCACGAGACGTAGACGATCCGCTCCGGCCGCAGCGCCGCGATCTGCTCCGTCACCTTCGGGTGCATCCCCGCGCGAGGCGGGTCCACGAGGAGCACGTCCGGCTGCCCGTGCTCCGCTACGAACTCCGGCGTGAACAGCTTGAGCATGTCGCCCGAGACGAACGTGCAGTTCTCCACGCCCGCCGCCTCCGCGTTCGCCCGCGCGTTCTCCACGGCCGCCTCTACGAGTTCCACGCCCACCACCCGCTTCACACGGTCGGCGACGTACATGGAGATGGTGCCGGCGCCGCAGTAGAGGTCGTACACGAGGTCGTCCGGCTGGAAGTGCGCCATCTCCGCCGCGACGGCGTAAAGCCGCTCCGCCTGCACCGTGTTGGTCTGGAAAAACGCGCTCGGCGCGATCTCGAACGTGTGCGCCCCGATCCGGTCGTGCACGACGCCCGGCCCGAACACCACGACCTCCTTCTCCCCGAAGGCCGTGGACGCCTTGCCGCTGTTGATCGTGTTGACGAGCGTGGTCGTCTCCGGGAAGTGCTCCTGGAGCCACTCCGCGAACTGCTCCATCCGCTCGGGGTCCTCGCGCGAGGTCACGAGGTTGACCATCCGCTCCTCCGTGTGCGCGGGCGTGCGCACGACGAGGTGGCGGAGGAAGCCGGTATGCTCGTGGACGTTCCATGGCTTCCAGCCGTTGTCTTTCGCGAAGAGGCGGACGCCATTGACGAGCGCCGCGCTCCACGTGCTCTGGAGGTAGCACGCGCGGAGGTCCAGGACCTTGTCGTAGCGGCCGGGCACGTGGAGGCCCAGCGCGAAGTCCTTGTCCAGCGCCTCCCCGGAGGCGATCTCCCAGTCCGTCAGCCAGCGCTGCGCGGAGAAGGAGAACTCCATCTTGTTCCGGTAGAAGTAGGGCTCGCCCTCCGCACCCATCGTGGGGAGCACCGTCACGCCCGCGCCGTCCGGCCCGTGCGCGCCGAGGTCGATCCCGCCCTCATGGACGAGCGCACCTTCCACGTGGTCGCGCTTCATCTCCAGCTGCGCCTCGTAGCCCACGTGCTGCCACTTGCACCCGCCGCAGGATTGGAAGTACTCGCAGCGCGGCTCCACGCGGAGATCGCTCGGCTGGAGCACCTCCAGCAGACGCGCTTCGGCAAAGCTCTTCTTCCGCTTGAACACGCGGGCGCGGACGCGGTCGCCCGGCACGGCGCCGGCCACGAAGACGACGTAGCCACGGTCGCCGTCGCCCACGCGCGCGAGGCTCTTGCCGCGGTCGGCGAAGTCGGTGAGGGTCAGTTCGATCTCCCGACCGCGCTTGAGGTCGGAGGCTTTGAGGGTCTCAGGCATGGCCTCAAGCTAGCCGGCGCGCGGCTCGCATCGCGGGAAGACGGGACGGATCGGGCGCGAGGCCCCCGTGCGAAGGCGTCTCCGCACCCGCCCACCGCCGCCGCCAGCGGGACGGGGAGCCCGCTCCGTCACGTCCGCGCGACGGAGCGGCAGGGCATTTGCCCTCTCCCAGTCGTCCCCCCGAACGCGCCACGCGCGCGCGGTGTGAGGATGCCCCTGTTCCCTTTCGCGCCGCCGGGTTCCGAAACCA
>LWDU01032406.1_pt1 | contig 10308 bp, 14 predicted proteins | sample 727161 | NCBI WGS metagenome assembly LWDU01 (sample SAMN04566230, study PRJNA314399) | hydrothermal vent metagenome | isolation source: deep sea hydrothermal plume seawater | place: Mexico: Gulf of California, Guaymas Basin | collected 2004-07-11 | reverse complement strand
TTTACAATTAAAGATTTTGAAATACTATACGGACCAACTATTTCATTACAAGATGTAATGCAAAAACGAGTTAAGCGTCGACAGATTCAACTAATTCGCAAAGCGAATTAAGTTGTACTATAATTGCATATGCATAACTTATAGCATGAGACTTTTTAAAGTAATATGAATTATCATTCGGTTTTAACCATACTTGCTTTTCTATTGTTAACCATTGTTGTCCTAACAAGTTACGTTTTGCTGGCCTTATAATAGCAAGTACCATAGCAAGTTGATCTATAGATCTAGGTTGCATTTGTGCAACTATATCATAATGGTCGTGTATATGAAATAACTGCTGTACTATTTCTTTATGTACTAACAAATCCCAATCAGGCACTCGCTTTAATAATGTATTTAAATGTGCTTCGTTTTTGACATGTTCATAAATGTTTACATTAAGCAGATCTATTTTAAAATAGCCCAAATCTTCTGCTTCTTTATAACTTATAGTACTTAAATTCGTACTTGGATCGTGTGGTATGTTGTGGAAATAGACACCAGTATTGTGTTTTTTTACTGTATTTGTTATAATGCTTGCGGATATATGTTGTAACTTAGACAACACATCTTCTCTATTTTTTAAGTCAATATCAATATCAGTCATATTTTACATGTATTGTCTATTATTTCTAATTCATTTAAAGAAGCAGGATACTTCTTTAGTTTATGTTTCCATGTATTAACATTAATATGATTAACAACAAGTTCTAACTCTCTTTCATTTAATTTATCAACCATGCGCTGACCAGCATTAGTACCATAAATAATCCAAGGGCTAATACGTCCGGTGATGATAAAATGAGTTGCCATACTCGGGGATACTTTATCAAAAAATTCTGTCCAATGTTTATTATTTTCATTGCTCCATTCCTCTGCTAATATTATTACAGATTCAACTGCTCGTTTGGGATCCTCTTTTAATGAATATAATTTTATAAATTCTTCTAATACAAAGCTCTTTGTCCAATCTTTTATTTTAACACCTTGTTGCATAACAAATTTTATGAACTCGTGTTGCTGATCTTTTGGTAATTTAAGCTCTACAAGGTACTTTCCAAATATATAAAATCCGTTGTATTCTGGAGAATTAATAAATTTTTCTAATGGGGGGCTTCCTCCATAAATATTGCCAGGCATACATGTTTTATGAAATACACAAAATGCTTCAAATGCTATTCTACTAGGTAACTCATTTTTTGCATTAAAGCGATGTTTTTGTTGGCACATATGAACGGCAAGAGTGCGTTCACGTTTAAATGACTTTTTACAAAATTTACACTTAAAAGATTCGTTCAATTTCTTTATCTGTAAGTCCTTGTTGAGTAGCATAGTCTTTGAGTTCATCTATTGTATTTAATTCTATAAGGGTATCTAATTCACTATCTTTTAAATTAAGAAATGCTTTTGCTAGCCAAGTTTTTATTTTAGGTTTTTCTTTGCGTTTACCTGGTTTAATCCAAGGATGAAATTGTTTCTTACCTATACCACATAACGATATTAATAACCATTGTAATTCTTTATGTTTTGTTAAATCATTAAAATTAACATTTACAAGATCATTAACCATTTCTAAATAATGATCTCTAAATATAGGACCGTCAACACTAGAAGCATATCGCATATAAAGCCATATACTAAACTTTTTTTGTTGTTCGGTATCTATACTATTATAAAATGTTTTGTTTCGTTTGTCAATTGCTAAACAAACATCTTTAAGGGAAACACTAGACATCTAAATCCATATTTGATCTATACTTAATACTTCTGGTACTTTATTTGTTTCTTTTAAAAAGTATGCACATGTTGGTTTCGATTTCTCTTCTAATGGTATTGTTAAAATATGTCCTGGCTTTAATTTAGGAAAAAACCATTTAGTTTCAGAAAATATATTTTCTATTGTAATTGGTAAAAATTCAGGCATAATATCACTAAGCGGATTCAAACAAAATGCTTTAAAGTTTCTATCATTTAATGTCATTAATGACATTACTTCGGCATCGCCTACATCGGGTTCACTAATAACTAAACTCCAATCCAACGGAATATTAATTTTATGTGGACCAATCCGACATACAGCGGCTGGTGCATTAAATGATTCCAAAAATACCAAAGGCACAAAAATATAATCTGCATCATTTGGATCAGTATAATCTAACACAGAATAACGTATATCATCTATTTCGTCGGGTACTGTATCTAATTCATAAGGTAGGTTATCTAATGTTAATATTTTCATATTGTTACTTTCTGAATTGTAAATGGATACTTAGCGTCAGCATAAAACTTTTTACGCTTAGTTAAATGTCGTTTGCTAAACTTTGCAGAAGATGTTATATCCCAAACATTAACAAAGTCTTTGTCTTGGGCTTTTCTTATGCCTCTACCGATTGATTGAATAACTCTAATAAAACTTTTTCCTGGTTCTACGAGAACCAAATTAAATATCCTAGGAATATTGATACCAATACTAGCAACCCCGTAAGTAGCAATAATGATTTTGTTGTCGGCTTCTTGAACTTCGTTGTATTGTTTTCGTCTGTCGGAGGATTTAACAGATCCAGATATAAATACGCTCTCATTTCCTAGTCTTTCTTGAAGCATTTTTCCTGCTTTAATACGATCTACTAAAATTAAAGTATTGCCGCCTTTTACAATATCTTTAAATAATCCAGCAAGATAATCTATTCTATCTTCATTGGTTGTTAAGTAAGTAAGTTCGGATTGATAATTTGGATAGGCAACTGTATCTTGCACTTGTATAATATTTATTTCACAATTAGCAAGAACTTCTTGCTCTTGTAAATCCGATGCACTTAATCTGTTTATTACATCGCCTAATGACACTTTTAAACTAGCATATTGCCAATCTTCTTTTGGTATGGTACCAGTAAGCCCCCAACGTATAGGTATTGTAGCAAAAGGTCCTGTTAGTAATTTACGAAGCACATCTGCTTTGGCCATGTGTACTTCATCCACCATAAGACATACCACACCTTCAGTAAATGTTTTAAGACTTATATCAATTTCGCCGTCTTTAAATCGTTTGTCCATAGAATTAAGACTCTGCCAGGTGCATATAGTATGAGTCTTACCAAATTCCTTTCTATCCCCAAAATATACCCCGGCATCGAGTCCTAAATTCTTATAATCATCTTCTGTTTGTGTAACAAGATCTTTATTAGGTACTATAACTATAGTACGCCCATATGGCTCCACAGAGTAACTTAAAGTAGCCGTAATTAACGTTTTACCAGCTCCTGTAGCAATCTCCTGCAGGCATTGAGGTTCTGCTAAAAATTGATTTATAATGTCAACTTGATAATCTCTAAGGACAATATTTTGCCCTTTATGTGTGTGTCCCTTTGGCCAAATTAATTTACCATGTATTGTGCTTGTAACTACATTAAAATTAAATGATTGATTCTTTCGGTTGTCTTTGACCTTAATATCATATTTTTCATTAAGTATAGGAATGATTTCATCTAATAAATTAAGGTAAGTAACTCCGCCCATACTAAAGAAGGAGACACATCCATCCCATCGCCCCAATTTATATGCAGGTACATGGTATGCATGTGGTAAAAAATACTTAAACTTTTTTTCTAATTGTCGTCTTGTAATTAGATCAAGATCATGTATCTTTACATTTACTTCATCTTTTATTTCAATCAAACATTCCGGCATATCGTAAATCTAGTTCTTCTAATGGTTTTATATCTCGGCTATTTTCTATGTAATTTTTAAAAATTTTAAAATTATTAATATATTGTTTGTTGGGTTGTTTACTATACATATAGTTTAACACATATTCTTCTGCTTGTATATCTACTTTTTTATGATATGCAATAGATAAGTATTCGGGTCGTTGTAATAATGAATAAAAAATAACAATATTTTCTCCAAATAATTTTTTTAAAAAACTATCATAATATTCTAAATGAAATATGTTTAATATACTCACAGTACAATGAAATTTAATATTAATATTATCATACATGGAAGCCAATTCCATATATTTTTTAATATTTTCTAATTTTGATTTCCAATTACTGGGATACCGTAAATACCTATCATAGTCTTCGATACCGTCAATACTTAAAGAAATATCGACTTTATTTAATTTTTTAAAAATTTGTATTAACTTATATGGAAAAATTACAGCATTGGTATTTGTTTGAAATTGTAATTTATCTTTTTTTGAACATGATTCTAATAATGTTAACACTTCTGGTTGAATGCTGGGTTCTCCCCCAAGTATTTTTATTGAAAAGAAAGTAAAAGAAGGATCAGTTGATAAATGATTTTCTATTAATTTATCTAAGTTAATGTCTTTTGTATTAAACTTTTTTAGTGTATTAATATTAGGTCCTGGCCGTATGATACCTAATTTACTTAACTCAATTTCATCTTTTTCCCATAAATTACTTTGATGAATATCACAAGATGCACATTTAAGATTGCAAAAATTACTAATATTTAATTCTAAAAATCTTATTTGTGGAGAAGCAAATATCTGTTCTCTAGCAGAAGGTGTCTGAGAAGAAATAATTTTAATAATTCGTTGCCTTAAACTTTCTTTACCTACCTCTTCGTTAACATAACATTGATTACATCCTATACTTTTAATTCCTTTTTCTAATTGTTCTCTAAATGCTAATGTATTTTTACTATTAAATGCACCAAAAGGATCATATGTATAATCCTCATAAATTGGTTGGTCTGTGTTACTCCATTTACAACATGGTGTAACATTACCATCTGATCTTAATGCAACATGGACCCATGGTACCGGGCAAAAAACCTTATTATTTTTATGTTTATCATAGTCGATCATTTAGTGGTCATAAAAAAAGGAGTTCAAAGAACTCCTTTTTTGTTAAAGTGTTAATAATAATTAATTGCGTTTCATACAAGTTGATTCTGCCAATCTCATCCAACGCTCTGGTGCCATCTTCTTAAGATCTGCAATTTTGTTTACCATTCTCAAGCTCATTTCACGCAACTTTTCTTTATTCTCTTCCATGTAATTAATGAGCCCTACTTCTTCATCTTTACTAAAATTATACTTCTTAAGCATTCCCTCTCCAACAATTTGCTTTACACGGAGCAACTTGTCATGCATTGTATCAAGTGTCAAGTCCAAGTAATGGCATCTTGAAAGGATTGCTTCTAAGTGATCTTTAAGTTTACCTTTCTTAACATTATCGAACTTTAAGTTTGTAATAAAAACAACTGATCCGCAAAATTCAAATTTCTCTGGAACACCTTCTCTGCGTAATGCTGAACTCTCTGTGTTCCAACTAATCATTCGTTTTGCACTGGAATCAAGTGCCGCTTTTAACAAGTTCAAACTAACTTCGTCCCAAAGGATGCTATCACAGTCATCAAGTACCAACACGCTTCCTGGATCTGCATACCTGTAAAGTAACTGGTACAATCCAATTGCACTTGCCGCACCTTTTTCAGTTCCATACTTGAGTGGCTTATCGGCAAGTTTATCAAACATGCTATTTTTTTCAATAACTTTTTCAACACCAAAACTTTTTCCAATTCCGGGAGGTCCTGTTACAATCATCCCACGTACTACACCATCAATGGACCCTTGAGTCATTTCATCCAAAATCTCAAAACGTTCAGCAATTTCTTTAATACGCTCTTCGTCGGACTTTTCTTCTTTAACTATTACTGGAGTTTTAACTGTTTCTTCTTTTGAATTCTCTTCTACTTGAGCTTGGAAGGAATTAACAACTTCGTAATCGTTCTTGCTAACGAGCTTAATGCGGATTTCACGATCTGGAAACCCTGGAACATGGGCACCATCTACTGTAATAAATCCACCATTCTTACCAACATTAAATCCTTTTACTAACGGAAAAGTTAAATCTTCAACTGGTTTTCCACCGTATTCTCCGTTGTGTATTTTTGCTTGGACTTGCATAGCGTTTCCTTGCTTTAGGTTAATGTTTACTTTCTTATTCTTCATACTACTATTATACGGCCTTACGCTCCAAAGGTCAACCTTTTTTTTCATTTTTTGGCTTTTTTTCTCTCATTTTCTTCATTTCTTCTACTATTTCTACCAGATTCTTAGAATTTTCTTTCTCTTTTCTAATTTTTTCTTCTGCTTCCAACTCAGGTAGGCGAGTGTTATACCACCAATCTTCTGTACTACTCATAGTCCAATATCCTCCAATCCTGCTACTCGCAGTTTTACTATATTATTAATTTGAAATTGTTTAGCATCAAGGGCTTTTATAAGGCCATGAAACCTATTTCGCAACAATGCAAATTCATTTATTAAATGTTGAAAGTCGGCTATTTCATCCTCTCCATCAACATATTTCTCAGCATCCCTTGAACTTAATGCTTTATTATAATGTTCTGTGAATTTTTTAAAAGTGTGGGACCGTTTTTTACGAAGTTCAATATTAAGATGTTCTAGTATTGCTTCTATTTCTTGTAACTGATTAAATCTATGTTCAACTATACCGGGCATTTCTCTAGATAACCGTTCTAAGTTACCTTTCATACCGCATTCTACTCTTGCTTCATCGAGTATTGCTTCAAATGCGGGTATGCAATTAACAAGCTCACCTAAGTCTTCTTGTATTTTTCTATACCATGTACTCATCAGTAATCATATGTTTCGGGGTCCTCGCCATCTAAATAATCTTCTTCTTCTTCATCTTCACCATACATATTTGCTAATACTTTATCCATTGTGCCATCATAGCCTGTTAATTCTCTTACATTATCTTCAATAACAAATCCGTTATTATCAAATTTTTCTAATAACTCTTCGCATACGATCTCATGATCTTTATTTGAAGAATAAGATTTTACTACATCCCATAAATCGTGAATCAAATGGACTTCCTGTTCACTCATTTTCATCGATTACCTCCTCTGGTATTACATCATCGTTATTTACCAGAGGAGCATCGTTTTCTTTGAAGTCATCTATAACTTTTTGCAAGTTTTCATGACTCCATCCCTTGCGGAATTCTTTTATTTCTTCACCTTTTGCAGTTGTATATTTTAGTTTATTACCTTCTTTAACTATTACACCTGCTTTTTCAAACAAATCTAAACAACCGCTATACGGATCCATGCCAGTATCATATGGTATTTTAATTTGTACACTTTCAAATGGTTTTGCAAAACGTGTTTTCATTACTTTGCAAGCCGCTCGTATACCTCGTATATCTGTTATTTTATTGCCTTCTTCATCTTCTTTTAGTTTAAGTTTTTTCATTGCAACAACAATACTTGAAGCATATATAAAACCTTGTCCTCCACTAATTTTATCATCAGGATCAAACATGTCTTGTGATGCATAAGTATGGTTTGTTACAATTAAGCCTACAGGATTACCTGCAAGCAAATTAACACTATTACGAACAAGGGCCGTTAGTGCCTTAGGCTTACGACCCATGTCGCCCTTCATGTCGCCTCTTTCGAATTGATCTTTATCAGTAGGAGTAAGTAGCATACCTAAAGAATCTACTACAAACAGAACTTTTTGTCGTTCTTCGTATTCTACATCTGCATATTGTTCTCGGTAGCCTTTCATAAACTCACTAATAAATTTTGCAACTTCATCTACCATTGATACGCCAAATCGTAATAATTTATCTTCTGAAATATCTACATCCAATGCAGATAACCAATCCGAATCAAGGGCATTTTCTGAATCTAATATAATAGGGAGGATGTCTTGCTGTTGGGCATGACGCACCAAGTTTCCACTGGCAATGAAACTTTTTCCGCTTCCGCTTTCACCAGCAAGACATGTAACCCTCCCCAAAGGTATACCTTTATTAAAATCGCCTGAAATTAAAAAATTAAGTGCATGATTACCAGTACTAATCCAATCTACGGGGTCGTGAAATCCTGCGGACATTCCTGGGACTGCTTTTGTAATACTTCTTCTAAATTTTGATATATCAAATGGTTTCATTTATTTCCTCTGAAGTGAAAGTAAAGGGGGACTGATGTCCCCCTTATATAAAATTATTGAGCTTTGCGCTCACGAATCATTTTAAGAATTTGATCCGCTGAAGGTTTTTCTCCACCTTCGGTTTCAGTTTCAACTTTCTCTTCGGTAGGAGTTGTTGTTGTTTCTGCAACAACTGGTTCGGGTGTTTTTGAAACCTGCGACGGGCCGCTAGGTGCTGGTCTGTTTATCAGCTGAACACCCTGTGGAGTATAATACGAACCAAAACGCTCTGGATCATATAGTTCTCCTGCTACAGATGATTCAAACATTTCAAAGATAATTTTAACCTCATCATTGTTTGGCCGTTTTGGCATATAATCATTTAAATTAAACAATCCATGTGTTTGGATTGCATCTCGTTCAGTTTGATCTAAACTACGCTCTCGACGAGCCCAGTTAGATGTTGAATAATCCGCATACTGACCTTTTTGTGTTTTTGTAAGTTTGAAGTCGGTTCCTCCTTCATAGTCAGTTGGAATTTCCGGAAAATCGGGATCCATTAGTGCCGCTGAAATAATCTTGTATATAGACGGATTTATAATAAACCTGCGAATTGGATTTTCTGGTAGTTGGTCATCACTCATAGGATTGTCAATAACAAATCCTTGAAAGATATAAGATCGTTTTTTCCAATACTTGCGACCTTCGTCTTCGAGACTTGGATCTTTAAACCAAGGACGAATTTCTGCATGTACAGGACATGGATCGCCCCACATCTCTACACAAGGAACTTGGACTGTCACACTACGCGACTCGTCTTGTCCTTTAATACCAGGAAATGCCAAACGAATCATCTGACGCTCTTTCCAAAAGAACGTATTAGTGTCGTCGGAATCTGGTAAAAATCTTAGTGTTGTTGTGGAATTATCTGGGATGTTCCAAAAGGCGTAAATTGCGTTATCAGATTGATAGTTTCCGCCTGTGCGTTGCTCTTTTTCCAAGAGCTTTGCTCGTATTTCTGCTAGTGTAGCCATTATTTCTCCTATATTAGCCTAGTTGTATATGCCTAAATTACTATTCTTTTATTAGCCTAGTGTACATGACATATTTCTTCATGTACTTATTATAACAAATCTATTTATCAAAGTCAAGTCTTTTTTTAACTTTTTTTATTTTTTTATCTTTGTGAACTTTCATTCATTCTGCTTTGCCCGAAATGTAGCCAGCTATAATGCCTATAGTTCCCGTCAAAGCCGATTGCAAGAGGCCGTGAGTTGATTCACTAATTGGCGTTTTTTCGATTAATGCTATGTATGACTCCATACTAACAATACAGAGAAGTATAACTACCAACCCAATGGCTAATGTTGCTACAATGTATCCTGCAAATTTAGATTTCATTATGCATCTCTTCGTGCTTTAGCTCTTACTCGTGCTAAATTACCTTGCTGAGAATCTGGTGCAGATATGGGCGGTGGAACTGGTGGTATAGATGAATAATCACTTTTATAACCACGACTTCGCATTTTATATTGTGGAGTCTGTTGAACCATTGCACTTGGTTCAATACCTTGCTTCTTGGCATACATTAATGCTTGTGTTGATTTAAGCGGATCTACACCAAGTTTTGTTGTCATTTCATCATGTGCTTGAACATTCTTTTTTAAATCAATTTGTCCTTGCTGTTGATTACTTAATTTATTAATATCTGATTGTAAATTACCTTCTTGGACTGCTTTTAAATGCTCTTTGAATGTCTTTGGTTGTTTGCTTTCACCATAGTACCCATAATCTTCATCTGTACCCATTCCTGCTGAAGCCATTGCAGAATCAAAATCTCCATCCATTGGTTCGCCATCATCAGTAGCAAAATCGTCACCATATTCTCGATCTAGTTCTTCTTGGATCCATTGATCGGGATCGCCGTCTCTTGCTTTAGCAATACCATATGGCATTTCACCGGAACTAACATAATGTTCATATAGTTCATCATAAAACTCATCGTGGTCATACAAGGAGGAATCACCACGCATTACAGATTCAAATGCTTCTCTATGTTTGGCAATAATATTATCTAAACTTCCGCCTTCGGCTTCTTTAATTGGAATGCCTGCTAGTTTTCTTAATTCATTTTCTGTTTTAATTTGAGGAATCACTTATATACTCCTGCTAGTTTTAATACTGCTTCGTCGGCTTCTCCAATACCGTCTTTAACTACTTGAGGAGAACCTCTCTCGCCTTGTTTATGGTTATGTAAAAAATGATCGGGCCGAGGAACAGACGTCCCTCCTCGCTTCGCCTTCTCGTGTCTATTTTCTGCTTTTCTC
>LWDU01041527.1_pt1 | contig 10310 bp, 6 predicted proteins | sample 727161 | NCBI WGS metagenome assembly LWDU01 (sample SAMN04566230, study PRJNA314399) | hydrothermal vent metagenome | isolation source: deep sea hydrothermal plume seawater | place: Mexico: Gulf of California, Guaymas Basin | collected 2004-07-11 | reverse complement strand
GTATGACGGCTCGGAAGCCGCAAAAGCGGTCTTTGATGAGATAGATGACAGCCTCGGACGATCGCTCACTTCGATCATGTTCGAAGGCCCACAGGAAGAACTGACCAAAACAGAGAACGCCCAGCCCGCCATCACTGCCGTCTCACTGGCAGCCTACAAGGCGCTGGAAGAGGCAATGGGCAGAGCACCAACCGTCTCGATGGTCGCCGGCCACAGTCTTGGTGAGTACAGCTCACTCCACGTCGCAGGCGCACTCAGCGTCGCAGACACCGCCCGGCTTGTTGTTGAGCGCGGCCGCTTGATGCAGCACGCATGCGACGAGCGACCCGGCGGAATGGCTGCCCTTCTCGGCATCGACGAACTCTCCGTCGAGGAGATCTGCCGTGAGACCGGCACATACATCTCAAATATCAACACCGATGAGCAGATCATCGTTTCTGGTGACCACATGTCACTCGCGAAGGCGATCGACCTTGCGGCCGCCCGTGGTGCACGCAAGTGCGTCCCGCTTCCTGTTGGTGGTGCATTCCACTCGGGCCTCATGGAGCCGGCCCGCTCCGGCCTCATGGAAGTAATCGACTCGCTTGACTGGCACGATCCCACCGTCCCGGTGATCGCAAACTGCGACGCCCGCTCCATCACGACCGCTTCGGAGATCAAAGAAGAACTGGGCATGCAGATCATGTCCTGCGTTCGCTGGTCTGACTCCATTCGATTCATGCTTGCCGATGGCGTGCGTGACTTCGTTGAGGTTGGTCAGGGCAAGGTTCTCGCCAGCATGATGAGGCGTATCGACCGTGAGGCCACCATGTCAAACATATCGGACATGGAGTCCGTGGTAGCGCTCGCCAGCTAAAAGTTGGCAGGAAGCGCCGATTTCAAGCATCGAGTAACGAGGTTGCCTTGGCCGGTGGGCCCCAGAACCCGAGAAGACCACAGAACCCTGTACCCCAGGGAAACTTTGCCGCGGACTCGGATGAAGTCGTCCCGCAGTACGACTCACGCGGCGACGATATTCCACAGCCGGAGCCGCCGCCCGAGATACTTTCTCCGCAGACGCCCGGCCTCATCCACATAGAGCCAGACTCCGAGACGGAGTCGCCGGCGCCGTCAGGACGCCGTGCTGCACGTGCAGCGGCCACACAGGCCCTGTACGAGGCGGACAGTATCGGGCACCCTGCTGACCTGGCGTTACGTCAGGTAGTGGAACGTGACGGTCTCGCGGATGATCTTCTGGAATTTGCGACGACGCTGGTCGAATCGGTGGAGGCCAATCGCCTGACCCTCGATGAGCGTATCGCGGTACTCGCTCCGGCCCGTCCCGTCGCCCGTATAGACCGGGTAGATCGCATAATCCTGCGGCTCGCGCTGGCAGAATTGTCGTTTGAAGGGGATGATCAAGCGCCGCCTGCGGTGATCGCCAACGAGGCCGTGGAGATCGCAAAACTCTACGGTTCAGAGACTTCACCACGGTTTATTAACGGTGTGCTCGGGACGGTGCTACGATAGTTCGCCGTCGGATCAAGGTGATAAATACTTGACCGCACGCTGGTGCTCGCCAATAGTGTGTGCCCAGCAATCAGAGAACAGAACCGATCACACAGCAAATATCGACAACGAACTACTGTTACGGAGGTCGCGAATGGCGACGGTTTTCGAGCGGGTGCGAGATATCGCGGCCGACAAACTCAGCGTTGAGCCCGATGACATTCAACTCGAGTCGTCCTTCACGGAAGACCTCGAAGCTGACTCGCTTGACGTGGTCGAGCTGATCATGGCTCTCGAAGAAGAGTTCGGTGGCGATGACACGCCGCTGGAAATATCTGACGAAGAGGCCGAGGGCCTGAACACCGTAAACGATGTCGTCGAATACCTCGAAGGCAAGGGCGTGAGCAACTAGCTCGCGCGCTCAACCTCCGTCTAACCGGCACTTACGCGACGCTGGCCTGGGGCATTTGTCTGGGATACGGAGGAGTAAACGCCCCGACCGAATAGTACGGGGAGGCCGAGGCTCAGCATGACTGAACCGCCAAACGGTCCAGATATCGCAGCCGGGGATGCTAAATCCACAGGTGCCGACAAGTACATCGGTGAGTTGTCCTCAATCGAGGAGATCGCTGCCGCAGTACGAAGCTGCACGCGGTGTGGTCTGGTGGGAACCCGGATAAACGCTGTGCCCGGTGAAGGTTCAGACTCTCCATCGATACTGTTCATCGGCGAAGGGCCGGGGGCCAATGAAGACGAGCAGGGTCGCCCATTTGTAGGGCGTGCCGGCAAGTTGCTGGATGAGCTCCTTGGCGTCGTACCACTACTTCGTTCAGACGTGCACATCACCAACGTCGTTAAATGCAGGCCGCCGGGCAACCGAGATCCGCTCCCCGAAGAAGTCCGCGCCTGCAGGCCCTATCTGGAAGCCCAGATCGGCCTTCTAAAACCGTACGTCATCGCCACACTCGGCAGGCATGCGATGAACCGATTCCTGCCGAACGCCCGCATCTCAGACCAACATGGCCGCGCCACGGTGTGGCGGGACATCGTCATTTTCCCACTTTACCACCCGGCGGCGGCGCTGCGATCCACCACGCTGCGCCAGACCCTTGAGAACGATATCCGCCAACTTCCCGAGGCCGTGCTCCAATCGCTCGAGATGAGTGCGACCCGTAGCCAGGCATCTTCAGGGACAGATGGTTCTGTCCCTGCGGGTACCACTTCACCGGCTCCTACGGAGTCTTCCGTCGAGGACGAAACCGACCAGGATCGGCTCTTCTAGCGAGACCATCTGCAGTCCAGACGCTCCTGAATGCCCCGAATCTGGAATTAACAGGCCATATCGGGGATACGCATAGCCTCGCATATGGGCCCGTATCCCGCACAATAGGCGCACTACTGACCGCCAATTCAATCCCATTAAAAATAAACACCCGTCCGCCGTCGTGAACATAGGCACGGTGACCGCCGGGCACCCCTCAATAACTAGGAGATACATGGCTAACGAAGCGCTGAAAGTTCTCCCGCTAGGCGGGCTGGGCGAAGTCGGCAAAAACATGATGGTCCTCGAAACAGAACAGGACATCGTTGTCATTGACGCCGGGGTCCTGTTCCCGGAAGACGACATGCCGGGCATCGACATCGTTATTCCGAACATCGACTACCTCGTTGAGAATCTTGACCGCGTTCGGGCGATCCTCGTCACACACGGGCACGAAGATCACATCGGCGCGTTGCCGCACATCATGGAAGCGCTGCCGGTACCGATCTACGCGCCCGGAATGGCGATGGCGCTGATCCGCAACAAACTGCGTGAGCGCAGGGTTTTGCGTGAAGCAGATCTGAACATTGTGAAGTCGGGAGAGGTGTTCAAATTTGGGACCACGTTCGAGGCCGAGTGGTTCGATGTGTGCCACTCCATCCCGGACGCCATGGGCATCGCGCTGCGGACCCCGCTTGGCACCGTCATACACACCGGAGACTTCAGGCTGGACAACGACCCGACCATCGGCGAACCGACTGATTTCGGACGCATGGCGGAGATCGCCGCAGACGGCGTGTTCCTGCTCATGGCTGACTCCACGTACGCCGAAAACGAGGGCTACTCCGGCTCAGACCGTGAAGTCGCACAGACACTGCATGACATTATCGGGAATGCAGAGGGCCGGGTGCTGGTCGCGAGCTTCGCGTCCCAGATCGCCCGTATACAGATGGTCGCGGATGCAGCGGAGGCTCATGGCCGCAGACTTGCCATCGTCGGCCGCAGCATGGTCAACAACCTCAAGATTTCACGCGACCTCGGCCACTTGAAAATCAAGGACGAGACCCTCATCAGCGCCCGGGACGCCCTCGGGCTGCCCGATCACCGGGTCATCTACATGAACACCGGTGCACAGGGAGAACCTCAGTCCGCACTCGCCCGTATGGCCACTGGGACGCATAACGATGTGGATATCCGTGAGGACGACACCGTTATCATCTCGGCCACGCCAATCCCTGGCAATGAGACGTCTGTCAACAACCTGATAAACAATCTCGTGGAGCAGGGCGCTCACGTGGTTACGCACAACACACGTAACGTCCACGTTCACGGGCACGCGGCCCGCGAAGAGCTGCGAGTGATCCACAACCTGCTGCAACCCCGGCACTTTGTGCCCATCCACGGCGAGTACCGGATGCTACGGGCACATGTGGATCTGGCCATAGAACACGGCGTCCATCAGGATGATGCATTCCTGCTGCAGGACGGCGACGTGCTGCGCCTGACGGAAGACACCGCCGAGGTGGTTGAGAAGATCCCCGCCGGGCACGTCTTCATCCACGGCCACGGCGTCTGGGACGAACGCGGTAACGTGATCGTTGAACGTCGCCTGCTGGCCCGTGACGGCTTCGTCACAGTAATTCTGGGTCGTGACTCAAACGGCAAGGTCGTCGGTCGGCCGAAGATCGTTTCCAGCGGATTCGTTCACTTCTTGGAAGCCGACACACTATTCAAAGATGCAATAGATGAGTTGACAGCCGTTCTTGACCAGGAATCCGGTAAATCTCTACAGTGGAACGAGGTCGAGGCCACAGTTAAGAAGACTGTAGCCCGGTTCTTCAGCCAGCGCACACGACGTCGGCCGACCATCATCCCGGTGGCGTTCGATGTGTGAGATGAAATCTTGCCCAACCGTTGGACGCACAGCGAGGGCCGGAAGCGACTGATTACCGCACGACTGTTCAGGGGATATCGCTAAAAATAGCGTCCCCCAGGCTATTTTCTTGAGGAGGCGCAATGTTAGGCGGAGCTATCCAAACAGTTGGATCGCTGACGCGTCGCCTCACAGTGGGTAGTTATTCGTACAGCGCTATCGGCGTCACCGGTACCTTAAAAAACGCCTACTCGCGATCAGCAGTGATCGTCATCGCGACCTTGGCCGTCCTCGCAGCACTGTTTTTCAATGACCTGAAATTCCACCTCGGGTGGTCGGTTATCCCGCTGCTCTTGTGGTCTGCGGCAGCGATAATCATCCTGAACGTCGCCCCTCATCTGCTCAAGACCCAGTGGCGTTACGCCTTCTCCGCCACCTTCATCGGCCTAGCGATTGTTGGCGTACTGGGCTCATTGCAAGTACCCAAATATTTTTCAAGCAGTAGTGAGATAGCGATCAACCAGTCGTACGGCGGGTCGTTCGGCAACTACGTCGCCAGATGGCCGCTGGACTGGTCAGATTCTGGTGGAACATCCAGCCAGTTAGCGCTGGCTTTTTCACGCGTAGGAGTGCTTGTTCTTATTGCCGCCGCTGGCTCACTACCCCGCCACGCCTTGATCACCGTTCATGGAATATGGGTCGGCTTGGTCGCCTTCAGCGTGCTACTGATCGTCGCCGGCGCCGGGATCGTTTCACGCATCTTGGCATGGCGTGCCAACCGTGGCGTAACGGGACCAACGGCCGAAGAACTTATGAACGAGGCAGCCGTGGGCACGGAAGCTGATCAGATTGAGTATCCGTCGTTCACCACGGGCAAACCAGAACCTCCCCTCACCGGGAACGTCCGGCCTGATCTTCTTGTAACTCAAGGGGACCCGGCGGCCGAGAAGATTGTTGATCCCACGGCACGCACGATCACGGCGGATGTAGAAACACTCATAGACGATGAGGACGATTCACTTGGTCTGGATAATGAGATGGGTGAGGATGGGACGTTCGACGGCGTTCCGGGCCTTCTGGCCCCCATCCTGCCCGGTTTCCTCCATGTGCCACCCTTCACCTGGCCGTTGCCGGACATCGGCATCCTAAAAACCGCTCCGGCGGGAGGCGTGCCGGAGTCCGAGATAGAGGCCACATCTGAATTGATCGTCGAGACCCTCGCCGACCATGGCATCGAAGTGTCCGTGGGCGATGTCAGGGAAGGTCCACGAGTGACGATGTACGGCATCGTGCCTGGTTGGGGCCGCGGCCGCGGTTCAGCGAAACTCGTGGCAGAACAGGCCCCCGGGAACGAACGAAGTTCCGGCCGGCAGCGCGTCCGCGTGGATAACATCTTGGCCCGCGAGAAAGACCTCGCGCTCTCGTTGGCGTCGCCAAGCCTGCGCTTTGAGGCGCCGGTGCCAGGGGCATCCCTGGTTGGCATCGAGGTTCCGAACTCCCGGCCCACGCCAGTCACGCTGCGCACCGTGATCGAATCGGTCGCATACGAAGATTTCATCGCTGAAGCACCGCTTCCCATACCGCTGGGCGTTGGCAGTGGCGGCGAGAACGTGGTCATAGACCTGACACGTATGCCGCACCTGCTGATTGCGGGCGCGACAGGTTCCGGCAAGAGCGTGTGTATGAACACCATCGCCACCGGCCTGCTTATGAGTAGGACACCGGAGGAAGTTCGGATCGTGATGATCGACCCCAAGCGGGTCGAGCTAACGCCGTACACCGGCGTTCCCCATCTTTACGCAGCCCCTGTCGTGGAAGCCGACGTAGCGGTCGGCATCTTGAAGGCGCTCGTCGAGGAAATGACTGAACGCTTCAAGGTGCTAGAGAGTGCGGGCGTCCGCAACATCATTGCCTATAACGATCAGGCGACGACCAAGATGCCGTACCTGGTCCTCATGGTGGATGAGCTTGCCGACCTGATGTTGACCTCCGCATCAGAGGTCGAACGCCTCTTATGCAGGCTGGCTCAGCTTGGCCGCGCCACCGGCATACACCTGGTCGTCGCCACCCAGCGACCGTCTGTGGACGTTGTAACGGGCCTCATTAAGGCCAACTTCCCGAGCCGTATTTCCTTCGGCGTCTCGTCGCAGATCGACTCCCGGACAATCATCGACGGACCGGGCGCCGAGAAGCTGCTCGGCAAGGGAGACATGTTGTTCTTGCCGATCGACAAGCCAAAGCCAATGCGCATCCAGGGCGCCTTCCTCGGCGATCCCGAGGTCACGGCCGTTGTCGACTTCTGGAAGGCGGTTAAGGGCCCCAAGATGCCGAGTATCGAACCGGTGACAATGTCTGCCGACACGGGCGACTTTGGTGACGGCGGCCACGACGGCGACTCACTTTTCGGCAAGGCGACTGAGATGTCGACGGCGCACAAGACGCTCTCGGTCTCGCTACTGCAACGCCGATTGCGAATTGGCTACCCACGAGCAGCTCGGCTAATGGATGAACTTGAAGAGGCAGGGATCGTTGGGATCGGCGAGCCGGGCAAACCAAGACCGGTCCTTTAACGTTTCAAATATAGATGCTCTGAAATTCCCCCGCAAAGCGCTTTGAACGCGTCCGCAACGGAGACAGCGGGCGATGCCGTTTTTGGGCAAGCGCGGTAAGCTGGGGGCACGAGGCTGCGCGTGACCAATATCACCCCACTCTTCCCCGGTCAGGATCTTCCTGGCAGCACTGATCAACCCGAACTCGACCTGGGAGGCGTTCGGGAGACCTGTCTCGCCTGTGGCGGGAGCCTTGTTGACAGCCCTACTTACGACCGTTTCCTGGTCTGCCCGAGCTGTCGGTTCCACTACACTATGTCTGCCCGTAGGCGCGTGGAAATGCTGGCTGATGGAGGTACCTTTCGAGAGACATCTCGCTGGATAAGATCGCTCGACCCGCTCTCTTTCTCGGCACGGGTTTCGTATCGCGACAGGCTGCTGCAAGACCAAAACCGGACGGGCCTGACCGAGGCTGTCATAACCGGCGTCTGCACTATCGGTGGCACTCCGACGGTCCTGATTGTTCTGGACTTCGGCTTCCTCGGCGGAAGCATGGGCCTCGTTGTTGGCGAGAAAGTGGCGCTCGCGCTACAGCTGGCGGCGCGTAAACGCTTTCCGGCCATCGCCGTCATCAACAGCGGTGGAGCGCGCATCCAGGAAGGCGTCCTCTCGCTCATGCAGATGGCGAAGACGACCGTCGCCGCCAATGAGATGCATCGACGCGGCGTGCCACTGGTCTCCGTCCTCGGCGACCCGGCGACCGGGCAGGTGTACGCATCCTTTGGGACGCAGGCTGACCTGATATTTGCAGAGCCCGGGGCGCACGTTGGCTTCGCCCCGTTCCGGGCCATCAAGGAAGAGATGGGTGGAACCGTAGCTACCGGACAGCACACTGCAGAGGTCCATTTCCGGCACGGCATGCTGGACGGAGTGGTCGACCGGGAACGAATCAAGCACGTCGTTTCCACCGTACTTGAGCTCTTGAGGCCGGAGTTCGGTCTCGCAAAGCGACGACGCGGGCGTCCGCCACGGATACACCCGAGGCGCATGGAGGCGTGGGAGATGGTGCAACTCGCCCGTCACCCGAAACGCCCGACGGCGCGCCACTTTATCGACCAGGTGTTCGCCAACCTTGTAGAGCTTCATGGCGACCGCCAGTACGCCGACGCGCCCGAGGTGATAACGGGCATCGCACGGTTGGCCGGCCAGTCCATCGTCGTGATCGGACAGGAAAAAACGCCGCCAAGCGGCATGATCTCGTCATCCGATGACGAGACGCCGGAAGGACTTTCCGCAAGTGGTTCGATCACGCCGGAAGGCTTCGGCAAAGCCCGACGCGCTGTCCGATTTGCGGCCCGGTTCAACTTGCCGATCGTGACTCTCGTGGACACGCCGGGTTCGGCGCTTGATTTGGAGGCGTGGGAACGAGGCCAGGCGCACGCAATTTCGCAGACGATATCGACCCTGCTGGACGTCGAGGTCCCGACAATCTCCGTGCTGATCGGGGAGGGCGGAAGTGAAGCGGCACTTGCATTTGCAGTGACCGATCGGGTGTTGATGCTGCAGAACGCGATCTATACACCGATATCTCCTGAACGGGCGGCGGTGGCGGAACTGCGAGATTCGGCGGCGGCGAATCAGATCGTTGGCGCCCTTAGGCTCACGTCTATCGACAGTCGTCGGATGGGGATCATAGACGAGATCGTGCGAGAGCCCGATGGCGGCGCACACACCGATCCCCTGGAGGCCTCTCGCCTGTTAAAAAGGGCGCTCATGATCGAGATCACAGATGTTGTTGAACGGCACGGTCGCACGCTGGTGAGACATCGTCAGCGCAAGTACCGGAACATCGGCGAGTCCGGCCGACCGTTCCGTTCAGCACTCAGGCGCGAGCTGAACGTGTGGAGAAGCGCGCTAAGCGCCAGCGTCCGAGCGCTGAGATCGGGCAGTGATCCGGGTGCTGATGTCGCTGCGGAATCAAACGAAGGCCGACCCCAGGATTAAGCCCGACGACCTGAATTCGAAGATCCTTTTACCCAGCGGGAGAAAGCTGGGATAAGGGAGAAGACCTACACTTCCCAACATTGAGACACATCAAATCGCCCGCCAAACGGCCCCAAATAAAAACCACACTGGGACCTAAAATAACTGTCCTGTTGGGGCAATAAACCGCTCTATCGCCTCCACCACCCCGTCCTCGTACACGTCCCCCACGGTCTCGGTGGCGGCCGCCCGCACCTCATCGCTGGCGCTTCCCATAGCGACCGGAAGCCCGGTCACACCAAACGCCTCGACATCATTGAGCGAGTCGCCGACGAAAACCACACCGTCCAGCGACACACCCAGGCGACGCGCCCAACTTCGCAGCGCTGTGCCTTTGTCGACGCCCTTTCGAGTGTAGTTCACGTACCAGCGCTTTCCGTCGGCCCCAACCGATAGGATCGCCGCCACCTGCTCTGAGGCGAGATCCACCGCGGCCCGCACAGTCGCTTCCTGAAAGTCCTTCGGCGCGTCCCGGTCATAAGTAGAGGCGGCGATAACTGTTATCTGCCACGTCTCGATATCGGCGACACTGCGTGCAAGATGCCAGTCATCGACGGCGAAGAACCGCATCCCACGGGGACCAAGCGCTGCAATGATGGACCGTGCGTCGGCCTCATCCAACAGGTGAGCCTCGATGGTCGAGTTGTCGACCGGGTTCAGGATGCGGGCGCCGTTATCGGATATCTGCGGTGTCCTCAGCCCTAGCTCCCGGGCGTAGCGGGCCACATCGGCCGGCTCCCTGCCTGAAGCGATCGCCACCGGCACATGTTTAGAGGCACGACCCACCGCCTCGATCACCCGAGGGGACAGCGCGTCCTGCGCATTGATAAGCGTTCCGTCCAGGTCTAGGACGAGAGCGCTGGCCTTCCACTCCCTATTGCGATGCGCGCCCTTTATGTCAGCACCTCGAATAGGCCCTTCGGCTCCGTTCCCGCCATCACCCGGCGTGCGTTCTGGTACGAGAACACAAGCGCCCGCTCCACGCGCTCCTCGCTGGAACCGGCGAGATGCGGCGTAACCACCACGTTGTCCATCGCTAACAGGGGATTGTCGGCCGGCGTCGGCTCCACCACGAACACGTCCAGTCCAGCGGCGC
>LWDU01035127.1_pt1 | contig 10310 bp, 8 predicted proteins | sample 727161 | NCBI WGS metagenome assembly LWDU01 (sample SAMN04566230, study PRJNA314399) | hydrothermal vent metagenome | isolation source: deep sea hydrothermal plume seawater | place: Mexico: Gulf of California, Guaymas Basin | collected 2004-07-11 | reverse complement strand
TACCACTATCGAGATCGTTGATCGAAAATAAACACCCAAACCGTACTCTATCCTGATCATTCCGGAAACATATCATGCAATCGGTAGCGCTGAATTTTGCCAGTTGAAGTACGAGGTAATTGATCGATGAACTTTATCCAGCGCGGGTACTTATAGATCGCCAACTGTGAACGTGTCAGTGCTTTAAGATCATCTTTCAGCTTTGTCGAGACCTGGACATCATCTTTGACAACAACAAATGCGCAGGGTTTCTCTAAACCCTCTTTAGTACGCCGACCCACCACTGCGACATCAGCAACCAGGGGGTGGCGCAACAATACCGATTCCACTTCCGTGGGAGACACCCAGATACCCCCCACCTTCAGCATGTCATCACGACGACCCCGGTAATGGTAAAACCCCTCATCATCTTCAACATACTGATCGCCGGTCCGAACCCACTCGCCAACAAAGGTCTCTTGGGTTTTCGTAGGCTGATTCCAGTAACCCACCGCTGCTGACATCCCCTTGACCTCAAGCGCACCCACATTACCTGGCGACACTTTGGCACCGGTGCGATCGACCAAACGCAAGGTATAGCCTGGCACCGGCTTTCCCGAAGTCCCAAATCGGATTTCCCCAGGTCGGTTACTAAGGAAGGTCTGCAACATTTCGGTCGTACCTAACCCGTCGATAATATCTACCCCACACCGATCGACCCATCTTCGGGCCACGTCTGCCGGCAATGCTTCGCCGGCAGAAACACATAACCTCAGACGTCCCAATGCCGCTTTCGGTATTTTCTCAAACGTCGTCAAAAGTTGTGCATAGAGCGTCGGCACAGCAAAAAAGAGCGTCGGCTGATGTTCACATAAACAGGCAACAATGTGTTCAGCAGTAGGCCTATGACTCGTCACAATGGATGTCGCTCCCGCATAAAATGGGAAAGTCATTGCATTACCCAAGCCGTAGGCAAAATGCATCTTGGCGGCGGAAAAGGTGACATCCTCAGGGGATACCCTAAGCACACTCTGCCCAAACAATACGGCGGTATGAATCAACGCTTGATGACGATGCATGACACCTTTGGGCCTTCCCGTCGAACCCGAGGTGTAAAGCCAAAAAGCAATATCCTCGGGGTCGGTGGGCCACGCCCTAAGTTCATTCGATGCCTCGGCCATGCGACCAGACAGTGACGTGCTGAGCGCGCTGCGCTCATCGACGACAATCACCTCACAGACGAACGACACTGACTTGGCTAGGTGCTGAAAAGGCACCGCCAAATGCGTATCAGTGACCACCAATCTGGCTCCACTATCAGACACGAGTGCCCGGTAGTCCTCTTCGGTCAGGCGGGTGTTAAGCGGCACCGCTACCGCCCCAATCTTGACCGCAGCCCAAAAGACAGTAACGAACTCAATTCCATCAGGCAGACAAATGAGGATTCTATCTCCGGCCCCAATTCCTATGTCACGCAGCACATTACCGCAACGATTGACACGCTGCGAAAGCGCCTGGTAACTGTAGAGACCCCTATCATCAATGAGCGCCACCCGCTCGCCCCAGCCTCGTTTAACGTTGTGATCAACAAACTCCAGTGCCGCGTTATAGGTCGACGGTAATCCTATAGATAGTGGCCACTGTGTGTCATCAACAGACGCGTAATCACACGTGATCACAGCGCTGCTTCCTTAGCTGCATTGCCAACAAACTACGAAAACGGATGAACCGATAATAGGCGATGACCTGTAGTAAGGAGCGATGTCATTCAGGACTCTACAGGCGCGGTCTCACGCAATTTGAATCTTCGAATTTTTCCAGTTGCTGTTTTCGGGAGATCGTCGACAAATTCGATCCATCGCGGATACTTGAATGGTGCCAAGCGTGTCTTAACGAAAGCCTGAAGCTCCGTTTCAAGCTCAACCGTTACCGCAATATCTTTCTTTAGCACTACATAGGCTTTTGGTTTTATGAGACCCGCTTCATCTTCTTGAGCCACCACAGCCACTTCCAACACTCGGGGTTCAGCTAACAGTGCACTTTCGACTTCAAAAGGTGACACCCAGATCCCGCCGACTTTAAGCATGTCATCAGTTCGACCAAAATAATGATAATAACCGTCCTCATCGACAACATACTTATCACCAGAACGGATCCACCCCCCTTCAAACGTGTGTGCAGTCTTGTCTCGCTGATTCCAATAGGACGAGGCGCCAGATGGTCCGCTAACCAGCAGCTCTCCCATTTCCCCGGTTGATACCCCCTGGTTATCCTCATCAACAATCCGCAATCGATAACCCGGTACCGCTCTGCCTGAAGTGCCGTAACGAATATCACCGGGTCGGTTACTAAGAAATATATGTAACATCTCAGTACTGCCGAGACCATCTAAAACTGGTACGCCGAATCTGCGCTCCCACTCTTTCCCCACCTCAGACGGCAACGCTTCACCGGCAGAAATACACAAGCGCAACGCGTCAGACACTCGCGATCGATCGTTGTCCGGATTTGACAAAATCGCATTGAAAAGCGTCGGCACCCCAAAGAAAATCGAACTTTCCTGGCTCTTTAACACGGTGAGCACAGCATCCGGCGTCGGTCGTTCGGCCAATAATGCAGCGCCGGCACCCACATGCAATGGAAACGTCATTGCGTTACCCAGACCATAGGCAAAGAATAACTTAGCGGCAGAAAACACTCGATCATCTGGTCGAATACCTAGCACCTGATCACCATACAAAGCAGCCGTTTGAATCAGGTCAGACTGATGATGGATCACCCCTTTGGGGGTGCCTGTCGAACCCGAGGTGTAAAGCCAGAAAGCCGCATCATCACAACAGGTTTCAGCTACTGGTACTGCCGCCGCCTCACTCTTGACTAAGGTATCCAATTCCAGGCCACCGCTGGGGTGAATGCCACTGACCACTACCTGCTTCAGAAACGGCTGGCCCTCTATGCAACCAGTAAAACGGTCATACAACACGTCGCTGACCACCAAAGCAACCGCGCGGCTATCGCGCAACATGTAATCGTAGTCAGACTCCGTCAGCAGCGTGTTAACTGGCACGGGTACCGCCCCGATACGGATGGCACCCCAGAACACAGCCGCAAATTCAAGGGTGTCAAGCATGCACACGAGAACACGCTGCTCTCTGTTCACACCCAGTGTAGCCAACGCAGCGCTGGTTCGCCCGACACGGTTCACGAAATCAGCATAGGTATGCTGACCTGCATGATCGACGAACGCAATTCGTTCGCCATGACCCACGTCCAAATGTCGATCTACAAAATGTTGTGCCGCATTATATTTCCGCGGCACATCGACACGTAGAGAAGACAAGTCTCGATTCACTTAACCACCAGCGATCGCCCGTATGAAACTTATTTGATCACCATCGCTAATCTTCGCCTCACCCTCGCCTGACAAAATCGTTTGCCCATTTAGCACGGCAAGCGTTAACTCATCATCCATACGATCGACCAATTCGGGATAGCGCCGACAGACCGTTTGACGAAGGCCTGCGACGTTGTTAACCACCTCGTCAACGATCACCATCCTTTCGGCTTCTCCCGGTAGATCGTGTGGCAACTCGACGCGAACAGAAAAGCCAGTCACCGTTCGCGCTAACCTCTCATGACGTTCTGGTCCTGGAATTCCATGCTCTGTCAGACCGGCCACATGGTAATAACGCTTCTTGAGCGCTTCGAATTCATCGCGGTCTATCAATTCGCCCTGAAATGGGCCTTCATCGATGGGTTCGTCGAACCAACGCTGCGGTAAGGTATCGTCGGTGACTCGAAGTCCAATTCGATAATTAATCATTCGCTCAAGAGCCGTGATGTTACTTCCTGCTAACAAGACTTCATCGGGGCTGAATTGAATGCCCGTCAAACGCGTCAGCTGGCCTGCGAAGTCATTACTGTCAGGCAGGCTTGGAGAATTGAATAATTTAGTATTGAAACGACACATCCCAACCGCATCGCCACTCGCATACTGATCCTCACACCGTGCCACACTGTGTTCCTTACCGATATAACTATTCGGCTCAGCAGACACTGCAGCGCCATACAACTCTCGCTTGTAATCTGGATCATCGTTAATGCGCGGATTGATCTCAAGGGTCACCCGATTTCTAAGATGATCCATTCCACGCGTTGCGACAGCAAGTCCGAGGGCAAAAGCCTTGATGATCCTGGAGTCATGTGGATCTGATTGGAATAACCCTTTAGAGGCCATGCGATAGCGCAAAGCCTCAGTCGGATACTTACCGCGCTCGACCGCCTGCGCCGAGTCGGCAATAGTGTCACCAAAACCCTCACGTTCGGCTGTTTGAAACAACAACGTTTCTATCAACACAGGATCGCCCCAGTTGGGGGCCAGTCCACTGCAGTCCGCATCGGAAATAATACCGCGTTGATAAAGCTCCATTGCCCACGCGATAGCACTGCCTGTGCTAGCAGAGTCGTTGAATCTGAGCACGTGCTCGGGGCGATCTATTCCCAGATTCGGGCCGAATTTCCCTAAAGTCACGTATTCCGGGCCATCACCGTGGCGATACGGATCAGTTTCATCTGCATCAGGAATCCGATTCAGTGCACGGCAATGCACTGGACACTTGTAACAACCGGCCATTCCGTCGCGGAACTGATCAAAGTTCTCCGCATCAAGCGAGTCGTGCCAACTGGTTTTCTGGTTGTTGTAGGTACCCAATGCCCCAAGTAAGCGACTCGGCTTGTATAAAAAGGGTGTACCCACTGTCTTTAAGACTTTCTTCGCGACTCCGGTGCTGAGGATCTTGCGGCCAATCCGTTTGTTGTCCTCGCGATGGGATTTATCAATCGGAAATTCGGGGGGCCGCCCTCTGACCAGTACCGCCTTGAGTCGCAGCGACCCCATCTTCGCACCACTCCCGCCACGAGCAAATATCGACTTGGGACCCGCCATAATGCCGCTACACAATACCTGCTTCTCGCCCGCTCGGGTAATACGCGCCAAGGCCATGTTGCGGCCCTCGTGACAGTCGAAGTCCTGCTCAATAGCACCCGTCAGTTCAATGTTATTCATACCGCGATAGCGGCTCGCGTCACAGAATTCGAGTCGCCCGTGCTCAAATTTAAGTAACGTCCAACGCAGCGCCTGACCATAAACCACGAGGTGGTCGATACCGTGCCGTCTAAGATACGCTGGGAAATAATCTCCCGCGTTTGAATCCAATATCGCCTCGCTGTCCGGTGCAAGGCTTGTCACGTTACCCCGTGGGCCACCCGGCACGTGTCCAGTCAAAACTCCGGCGCCAAAAATAAGCGGGACACCAGGGTTCAGCGCATCAAGGCCGTCTTCTAGTAAGTTGTATAGCAACACCATATTGCCACCGCGACCGCCTAGAAAATCTCGAAGCATTGCCCTGGACAAGTAGGCTTCACGAATTTCCTGCCGCTCAAGGTCGACGAAGACCACTGCACCCTGACTTGGATACTGCGCTGTGACATACAGCCGCTCGCATAAGCGATCCACTCGTTGTCTTATGTTCATAAACCGTCACGCCAGCAGCAAGGTGGTGTGATTATAGCCACCCACTCTGCGGCAGGCCCGCGGTGCCTAACTTGCGCGTCCCGTGGACGTATACTTTGCCCCACCGCCCGTTTGGGCCAGACCCACTGACATCCTAGATGGAACACTCAGCCCCTATTGTCGTCATCGGCGCCGGGATGGTCGGCGCATCCTGCGCCCTGCACCTACAGCGCACGGGTTGTCGTGTCATTTTGATCGAACGCGACACACCAGGCTCTGGGACGACCTATGGCAATGCATGCACCATCGCCCGCTTTGGCTGCATTCCCATCAATCAACCGCAGCTTTTGCGCCATCTACCCAGACTGCTCTTGGGACGACGTCAACCACTTTCTGTTTCCTGGTCTTACCTTCCCAAAATGATCCCTTGGTTATGGCAGTTTCTGCGCCACTGTCAGCCGCACCACTCCCGTGCAATCTCGCAGGCACTCGCCAGTTTGCTAAGACACGCGGAAGATGAAGCACTGGAATTATTCCGGGCTGCCCGCGCCGGGCATCTGCTGGCACGACAGGGCTTCCTATCTGTTTATTCCACCGCGCTCAGTTACCAAAACGATCAGACCAGGGTAACGATCTGGTCGAGCTCGATCAGAGTGAGATCGGCGAACTGGAGCCAGCGCTTGCCGATCGTTTTCCACATGGCTATGTCTACAGTCAGGGTTTTCACCTGATGGAGCCACAACAAATGACCCAGCAAATGGTAGAGCAATTCTGTCGCGACGGCGGCACATTGATTCGCGACGATCTGCATCGGATCGAACACGAGTCGAAAGACCAGCTAAAGGTGTCTGGAGAACAGGCGAGTTACACTGCAAGTCAAGTCGTGATTGCGGCAGGCGCCTGGTCAGGACATTTTCTTGGTGACACACTCGAGTCACTGCCATTAGAAACCGAACGCGGGTACCACGTGCTTTTCCCTGATGACGGCCAGATGATCAGTCACGTGATCGGGCTACCCGATGCGGGGTTCTTCTTGGTACCAATGGCCCATGGCCTGCGAGCCGCAGGCACCGTCGAACTCGCTGGACTCAACGCACCCTCTAATCCAGAACGCATTCACTATATTGAAGGCCAGGCACGACTGGCGCTTCCCACGCTCGGACGATCGTCTGATACCTGGCTCGGCTTCCGCCCTACCCTGCCTGACAGCCTACCGGTAATTGGCCGCTCGCGGCATTTGCGCAACGTCATTTTTGCCTTTGGACACCACCACCTAGGCCTCACACTAGGGGGGATCACCGGTCGGTTGGTGAGCGAGATTGCAACGGGTGCGCCCCCATCTGTCGATCTCACGCCGTTTGACGGTGCTCGATTTCGCTGACTGTCTGTCGCTCAAGGTAAACTGTCCGCTTTATCGGAACGGTAGAGCATGATGGAGTTTCTCAGTGAGTACGGGCTATTTCTCGCCAAAACGGTCACTCTGACCGTCGCCATTGTCGCAATAGTCGGATTTGTTCTAACTGCGGCAATGCGCCAACGGCAGTCACCGACAGAAAGCATCGAGGTCAAGAATATCAATGATCACTATCGTGATATGAGTGATACGCTAGATCACGCCATGCTGTCGAAACCTGCGTTAAAGATTCGGCGCAAAGCAGACAAGAAAATCAACAAAGCAAAGGAAAAAGCACTCAAACGTGGCGATGGACCTAAGCGCAAACGACTTTTTGTGCTCGATTTTGATGGGGATATTCGGGGCACCGAAGTTAGTGGGCTTCGTGAGGAAATCACGGCATTACTCACCGTGGCGACAACCCAGGACGAAGTCCTAATTCGTCTTGAAAGTGGTGGCGGCCTGGTACACGCCTATGGACTTGCCGCCTCACAGTTGGCTCGCATCAAGGACCGGAATATTCCCCTGACTGTAGCAGTCGACAAAGTAGCGGCAAGCGGTGGGTACTTAATGGCGTGCGTTGCTGACAAAATTATCGCGGCTCCGTTTTCCATCATTGGCTCGATCGGTGTCATTACACAGATTCCGAACTTTCATCGTTTACTGAAAAAACATGATGTCGATTTCGAACAGGTGACGGCAGGTGAATTCAAGCGGACAATCACCATGTTTGGTGAATCAACCGACAAAGCTCGGGAAAAACTGAAACAGGAAGTAGAAGACACCCACACCCTTTTCAAAGACTTCGTCAAGCAACAACGACCCGTCGTTGAACTCAGCGAGATTGCGACAGGAGAATATTGGCTCGGCAAACGCGCACACGAGCTCAATTTAGTGGATGCGCTTGGTACGAGTGATGACTATCTGCTTAACGAACGAGACAACGCTGACATTTTTGAGCTTCACTACAGCGTAAAACAAAAGATGCTTGAGCGTATCACGACGATGTTTGGAAAACTTGGACACCAGGGCCTATCGCTAAACGACAACGACCGGATACCCAACCTGACCTGATTCCATCTTAGGAGAGACTGCATGATCTACACGCTGGGCGATCGGATTCCAAATATTGATGACAGCGCTTATGTGGCAGATGACGCCACCATCATTGGATCGGTTGAGATCGGTCCGGAAGCGAGCGTTTGGTTTGGGACCGTATTGCGAGGTGACAATGATGTTATCCGAATCGGGGCAAGAAGCAACGTACAGGATGCAACTGTGATCCATGTCGATCCCGGCATTCCGACCACCATTGGAGAAGATGTCACTATTGGTCATAGCACTATGATCCATGGTTGCACTATTGAACGTGGATGCTTGATTGGCATCGGTGCGATCATCCTTGATCACGCACGGATTGGGGAAGAGTCATTGGTTGGAGCGAACAGCCTGGTCACGGAAGGTAAGGAATTCCCTGGCCGGTCTTTAATATTAGGATCACCGGCACGGGTTGTGCGGCCCCTCACCGATGAAGATATAGCAGCAATCCGGCGGGCTACGGACCACTATGTGGCCAATACGCGTTATTACAAAGCAAACCTGAAACCCTGGTCACCCAGTGGCGATTAATCGCTCACCTTAATAACACCTCCTTTAACTATGACCTAACGCAACATGTCGATTTTTGAGACCAATCTTGAGCCGAATCCTGCGAACTATGTTCCGTTATCACCGGTGAGCTTTCTTAAACGTGCCGCCAGTATCTGTCCAGACAAAACAGCCGTTATCCACGGTGCGCGCCGCTACAGTTATCTGGAATTCTGGCAGCGCTCTTGCAGGCTAGCGTCGGCGCTATCTGCCCGCGGAATACAAGCCGGTGACTGCGTTGCCATCATGGGTGCCAACACGCCGGAGATGCTAGAAGCCCACAACGGCGTACCGATGATCGGGGCAATACTCAACTCACTTAACATCCGCCTCGACGCCGACACACTGGCCTTCATACTAGAACATGGTGAGGCCAAAGTTCTCCTGACCGACCGCGCTTTCTCCTCGACCATCAGTGCTGCACTGGCCCAGCTGGAGCGGGACATCCTGGTTATTGACATCGATGACCCCCTTGCAGACGAGGGCGACCTGATTGGCAGTCTCGATTATGAGACCTTTCTGACTGAAGGATCAGATCATTTCAACGCCACCCAACCGACCAGCGAGTGGCAAGCACTGTCTCTACTCTATACCTCTGGTACAACTGGCAACCCAAAAGGTTGTGTTTACCATCACCGCGGTGCCTACCTTAATGCCATTGCGAACATGACCAACATGGACGTAAGGCGAGACTCTATCTACTTATGGACCTTACCGATGTTCCATTGCGATGGCTGGACCTTCACCTGGGGGGTAACCGCGGCCATGGCGACGCATGTCTGCCTGCGCAAAGTAGAGCCCAAACCAATTTACCGGGCCATTGCCGAGCATGCGGTGACCCATATGTGCGGCGCCCCGGTTGTCCTGACAGCGCTGGCCAACGCGCCGCAAGATGATCGATCGCTGTTCGATCATACGGTTGAAATCGCTACCGGCGGCGCCGCCCCACCCTCAGCCGTGATCGAAGCGATGGAAGCCGCAGGATTTAATGTGGTCCATCTCTACGGCCTGACAGAGACCTATGGACCGGCCACCGTTTGCCTGCCGCAGGATGACTGGCCAACCTTAGCACTGAACCAGCGGTCGGCACGCATTGCCCGCCAAGGCGTACACAACTTTACGCTCGAGGCTGCAAGCGTGAAGGACCCGAACAACATGCAAGACGTCGCCCGGAATGGACAGACCATGGGGGAAATCATGATACGAGGCAACACCGTCATGAAGGGCTACCTCAAAAACGTAACCGCGACTAACGAAGCCTTTGCTGGGGGATGGCTACATACGGGTGACCTCGCAACCCAACATGCGGATAACTATATTGAGGTTCGTGATCGCTCCAAGGACATTATTATTTCTGGAGGCGAAAATATCTCGAGTCTGGAAGTCGAAGAAACCCTGTACCGGCACCCCAAGATTCTGGAAGCCGCCGTCGTCGCTTGTCCTGATTCGAAATGGGGTGAAACACCTTGTGCTTTTGTCACACTACGTGAGGGCGTTACGGCTGACGCCAGTGACATTATTGCCTTTTGTCGAGACCACATGGCTCACTTCAAGAGCCCTACAACAATCGTCTTTGGTCCGTTACCCAAAACCTCGACCGGCAAGATACAGAAATTCGTCCTGCGCGAGCGTGCTGCACAAAAGTAACGTACGACCAACAGGCAAACTGTGGTGTTTGAATCATTTCAATCACCTAGCCTCTCGGACTGAGGCCACACCAAAGGGAACCGATCACTGTCTAAACGCTGGCCATCGATATGGTGGTCCGACCTCAAATCG
>LWDU01033426.1_pt1 | contig 10311 bp, 8 predicted proteins | sample 727161 | NCBI WGS metagenome assembly LWDU01 (sample SAMN04566230, study PRJNA314399) | hydrothermal vent metagenome | isolation source: deep sea hydrothermal plume seawater | place: Mexico: Gulf of California, Guaymas Basin | collected 2004-07-11 | reverse complement strand
CAGGCGAAAGTGGTCAAGGCGACGGAGAGGGGGAACAGTCCGGAGAGGGGGAACAGTCCGGAGAGGGGGAACAGTCCGGTGAGGGTGAACAGTCCGGTGAGGGTGAACAGTCCGGTGAGGGTGAACAGTCAGGTGAGGGTGAACAGTCAGGCGAAAGTGGTCAAGGCGACGGAGAGGGGGAGCAACAGGCCCAAGAGAGTGAAAGTCAACCCGAGCAAGATTCCGCACAGCAATCCCCACCACAATCGACTTCCAACTCGCAAATTCTCAAAAACATGGGTAAGTACCTGTCCTTGTTAATCTGGATTGTTACTGGAATAGCCTTGCTCTATTTCTTGTACAAGAATCGCACATCCCTACTGAAAGCTGCGAGTGAAATGTGGCACGGATTTTGGGAATGGCTTAGCAATCTATTCTCCGGCACTCCTCACGAAACAGCAGCAGTGGCAACTGCCGCCTCTGAGAAAGCTGTGGAACGTCCGCAACCATTCGCATCTTTTAATAATCCATTTCAAGGAACTTTAAAGATGTCGCCGCGTGAAGTCATCCACTATAGTTTTCAAGCGCTCGAAGCGTGGGCTTACGAGAAGGGCATTGAACGCCGTGAAGACCAAACGCCGAACGAATTCACGCGAGAGGTTGCGTATAATGCGAAAACCATTGGGACCAACATTGAACAGCTTGGAAAACTATATTCCCAGGAAGCGTACGCACCGAATAGCGTAGCGAGTTCACATCTGCCAGAGTTGCAAGCGTTTTGGTCCGTTTTACTAACAACACCACCAACGCCGATCTAAGACATTGAGTACAAGAGAATTAGCGGACAATTGCCAACTGTCATTCCCTAGCGGATCAACATGCTGGCTATGGTTTGATCTTCGGCAGCGCGACGATTGTCCGCAGCGACGACAACGTTGGTATTGTCTGCGGTGGAAACCTGCACTCGGTTTTCAGCGCCATCTACGGAACGGCCGTATCGGCAAACTAAACCAACAGCGTATTGAATTGCTTCGCTGGTGGCAGGGCCCGTTATCAATGCACTTGGTCCAGTGAAACTGGCGGGCTCTAAAATGGCTGTGCTCGTCGCCTGCGGCATCGCATGAATGTACTCCAGCCGATCATTTTCCTGTTCGTCGCGACCGAGAACGACCTTGGTTTCTTCATCCCAGCGGAAGTGTCGTCCTAATTTTAGAATTTCATAGTCCCAACTGGTATCGTTAACTTGTATTTGGATCAGATCGTGCACTTTGCTACCAAAACCTGGTTCGGTTAACGCACAGCCCGTCGAAGGAGTAGGAATCATATCTTCGGTGAAGCCAAATTCGCGTGCCAGTGCAATCAATCCTTTGCGGCTACGGCCCTGAAAGTCATATAACTTCTCACGGTCAACGAGTCCGTCACGTTCTGGCTTGGTTGGCTCTAACACCTTAGCCGACAATGGTCGTAACAATAGATCTTCCAAGCCTGAATAATTTGAAATCACTTTCAGATCGGACCGTTTCTGGCTCATGGGTCGCTGGCCTACCACTTCGCCGCTAACAATAAATTGAGCATCAATCGTTTCCATAAATTTATGCGCTCGTTGAAACATGTATATACGACAGTCCACACAAGGATTAGCGCCTTTACCATATCCAAACTGGGGCTCACGGATCAGATCCAAATAATCCTCTTCATGGCCGACAACAGTGATGGGTACGTTTAAGGCTCGCGCAGCTTGCGCTGAAGTATCTTGACAGCAAGTAAACATCGTTTTGAAGTTCAAGGCCTCAACTTCAATCCCCTGCTCTTGCATGATGCGTATCGCTAGCATGCTATCCAAACCACCCGACAATAATACAACACAACGCGTCATAATTTAATTCTCCATCCTCTACACATAGACTCGCCTTTTCCTACCCCCAAGGGCGCAATGTATTCACAGCCCTATCATCCTCTGAGATTAATAAATCGACAACCACCGTATTACTCTGGCACGTTAGATTCTTTAATCTCCCCAAGTGCAACAAGAGCCAGATAAGCAGCCATCTGTTCCGCTTCCTTTTTGCTTTTTCCCCAACCAGGGTCGAACACTTGGTCGTCAACGACTGCGGAAACGTGAAATTCTTTCTGATGGTCGGGACCACGTTCATCCAACAGTTTATAAATCGGTGTTGTTTTAAACTCCCGCTGAGACACCTGTTGAAATTGCGACTTGAAGTTCGTTGGGACACCCTCCGAAACGATGAGAGTGACCAATGGTGTAAAGTGACTGCTGATGAATTCTCGCGCCGCGACACTACCTCCGTCTAAATATAGTGCGGCTAACAACGACTCAATCGCATTTGACAGGATAGATTCGGGGATCTGCCCCTGAGAACCAATCCCTTTGCCGACGATAATTATTTCTTCAACGCCTAGTTTATATGCAATATCCGCACATGTTTTTCGGCTCACGATTACAGATTTTATCCGCGTTAATTCACCCTCGAGGTAGTTCGGATACTCGCAAAATAACCACTCACTAACGACTTGTCCCAAAATCGCGTCACCAAAAAACTCTAATCGCTCATTGGAAACAAGCTTATGTGCCGCGCCGGAAGTATGCGTCAGGGCGGTCTTTAGCAGTTGCTGATCTTGAAATCGATACCCCAGTTTTTGCTCGCACAGTTTCATTTTGCGCGCAGCTTCAGGGGAAATGATCATGTCTGCATCTTGGTTCGCGACAGGAGCTGGCTCTTTGCCAAACCATCCACGAAACCGATGCCATATTGTTTTACTGGAATTCACGCGCCGCTCCTCGGCAGTCGAACAGATTCCTAAAGCAACTGTCCGATATCATTATGAAACCAGCTGAATTACCATAATGGGCTCCTAACGAGTCCTATAGGAATTCAGCTAGTGGTAAATAAGAATTCCTAAAAGCGACTCACGCGATTTCGCAAAGCTATGCGAATCCAGCGAATGAACCGGTTCAGGGAATTCTAAACCAACCTTTAGGGTCTAACATTTACACGCGATGGTCAATTACTAATCTCTTCCAAGTAGTCAAAACATCGGCCAAATCCAAGGGGGGAAGCTCAGTAATCATTACAACCCACATAAACCGTCATTCTGTACTTTGAGCCAAATATCAATTGATACAAATGCTTTACAACGCTAGTTGACGGTTTAATAGTTACCGCCGACAATCGAAATAGACAAATTTGGGGCACTTTCAAAATAAAGCGACTCCAAATCCTGACGCGCGACGGAATACTATAAGCGCCATACGCCATGATAAACACGCTATATTTGCCGGAATTACGAGAGATGCTACACGAGCGTCGCGCCGACGAATTAGCCGAATTTTGTATTGCTGTGCATGCTGGAGTCACGGCTGATTTCATGGCTGGATTAGAGCCCAGCGAGATTTGGCAAGTTCTCAAATTTGCCAAACCGACTAGACGTTGTGAGATTTTTCGATTCTTCGCTCCAGATATCCAAAGCGCTATTTTGGAAGACGAAGATCGAAACGAAATCGCCGAACTCATCGACACCATGGTGCCCGACGATCGAGTCGACATGCTAGCGGAACTCGCCGAGGACGTGACCAACGAAATCCTAGCACTCGTTTCCCAAGAAGAACGCCGCAACATTCTCCGCTTACGTGAATACCCAGAAGACACCGCAGGGTCGGTGATGACAACCGATGTAGCCAAGTTAGACGAAGCCCTAACGGTATCCGAAGCGTTAACCGAACTGGGCCGGCAAGCTTCCGAACTGGAAACTATCTATTATCTTTACGTCGTTGACGAGACCGACCACCTGCGTGGTGTCGTCTCCACCAAACAACTCGTCAAATCGATCGTCCAGCCCGATAGAACTCTGGGCGAGTTGATGGAAGAAGATATCGTAAAGGTCGACGCTTTAGATGACCAAGAAAAAGTAGCGCAGATTGTCGCTAAATACGACTTATTGGCAATTCCCGTCGTCAACACTCAAAATCGCATGCTGGGCATCATCACACACGATGATATTATTGACGTGTTTATCGAAGAAGCGACTGAAGATGTACAGCGCATCGGTGCCGTCAACCCGCTTGATGAATCCTATCTCAAGACATCCCTACTGACACTCAGTTGGAAACGCGGGATGTGGCTGACAATCCTTTTTATTGCTGCCCTACTGACTGCATTCGCCCTCGAGCATTACGAGAACTGGATCAGTAAATACACTTGGTTAGTGATGTTTATCCCGCTTGTTATTTCCGCGGGTGGGAATTCTGGGGGGCAGTCATCGACATTAATCATATCCTCCATGGCGCGAGGTGAGATTGTATTATCGGACTGGTTCAAAATCATCAAACGAGAAATCGCCATGGGCCTAATTCTCGGTTCACTACTTGGTGGGCTTGGCTATGTTGCCAGTTATTTCATCGCGCCTTCACCAGCGGTGGCACTGATTATTCCAATCACTGTTTTACTGGTCATCATGTGTGGCACGCTCGCTGGATCCATGCTGCCACTTTTCTTTCGACGTCTGGGTTTAGACCCGGCCATGATGAGCAATTCGTTTGTGGCGGGAATCGTCGACATACTCGGTATTGTTATCTATATCAATGTAGCTCAAATCATCTATGGCATTTTAGAATCCAGCAGCTAGCTAGTCATTGAATTGTCAGCGAGTGGCCAACGCAGATTGATAGACCTGCAATATCGAGTCGTGAAAATGGCGGACTGAAAACAAACTGGCGATCCGTTCTTTGGCAAGGACCGCCCGCTCGCTAGCTGTTACAGGATCAAGCAACACGTCTCGCAATGCGGTTGCGAGGCCTTGGGCATCACCCGCGTCTACCAGCAAAGCAGAATTGTCGCCAAATATTTCAGCTGTACCGCCAACAAGAGTAGCGACGACCGGCGTCTGGCTCGCCGCAGCTTCTAGTAACACGCGGCCTAGAGGTTCTTGCAACGCAGGATGCGCAAGAACATTAATTTGTCGTAGAAATTCTGGCATCGCGTCCACATAGCCAATCCAATGCAACCGCCCGGCCAATCGCCCATCTGTGGCGCGGCATGCTAAAGATTTTTCGTAATCACTGCTTTCTTGTTTTTGCGAGTAGCGTTCGCCAGCTATTACAACGTGTAGCTGGGGAAACTCGTCGATGATTTTTTCAACCGCGTCACACAATACCGGCCAACCTTTTCGTAATCCAATTTGTCCAACGCCACCGATAAGCAATGCGTCACTGGAGAGACCTAATTTACGGCGCCACGTATCGTTTGGATTTTCATTAACACGAACAGTCGCCAGTTTACAGAAAACATCTTCGTCAACGCCATTGAATACCTTGAAGACCCGTTCGGCTTGTACACCCTGTTGCAAAAACGACTCTCTCGTAGCTGCCGATACAGCTATTAATGTGTCAACATGATTTAAGTCGCTGATGATTTTGGCGGAAACCTTCATGATGTCCCGCATATGACCAACCGTCACGCACTTCAAATCCTCCGCAGCGCCAAGAATCCGTGACATGGACAAACTGTTGCCATGCACAATATCAACATCAAGTCTCTCAACTAATGTGCACAATTCCGCAACAATCTGCTCTAAGGATTTTCGCTGGCCACTGCGATCACGTACGTCAAACGGGATACACTGAACACCCTGTGTCGTCAACTTATCCACAAAGGGTCCTTCACTTGGACACAACACGGTTGCTTGAATCGATTCAGCTGCGGATGCCAGAAACGTCAACAAAGAGTTTTCGCCACCATTTACAGTCGTGAATTCACAAAGATAGGCAACACGCAACATGAACTATTAATTCCCGTCGGGCTTACAGCAACCCATAGTTTTCCAGAGTTTTACGCAATTGCGATTCTTCTGATTCGTTCAGAGGCGTCATTGGCAATCGCAATTCTCCGCTGTCCATACCTAACATAGCCATAGCAGCTTTGATTGGAATCGGGTTGGTCGACAAGCCTAACATGTCTCGACACAAAGGAAACAACTTGTGATGCCACTGCTGAGCTGCTGCGATATCGCCGCTGTTAAATGCATTAATTAACGCCATCATATCCTGCGGTACAATATTGCCGACAACCGAAATTACCCCACTGCCGCCAATCGACATCAAGGGAAGCGTTAAGCTATCGTCCCCACTGAGTAACGTTAAATTGGAATTATTTAAAATTTCTGACGCTTGATCCAGCGAACCAGTAGCTTCTTTGACCAACGCAATGTTTTCCAACTCGCCCAGACGGCAAATTGAATCTGGTTCAATATTTTTTCCTGTGCGACCTGGAATATTGTAAACACAAATTGGCAAATCAATCGTTTCGGCGATCGCCTTGTAGTGTTCGATAAACCCTTGTTGCGTCGGTTTGTTGTAATAGGGTGCAACAACCAATGCGGCGTCGGCTCCATCGGCGGCAGCCCGTTTGGTCAACCGTAATGCCTCGGCTGTACTGTTGGACCCCGTACCCGCCATCACCTGTATTCGCCCAGCAGCGGCTTGCACAACTTCCGCGATCACTTTTTCGTTTTCGTCATGGGTTAAAGTCGGTGATTCTCCGGTTGTGCCAACGGGACACAAACATTTCGTACCGGCAGATACGTGGAATTCCACTTGCCGTTTTAGCCCATCAATATCAACCTCTCCGTCGCGAAACGGGGTGGTAATTGCTACGGAGAGTCCCGAAAATTCAGCGCCTTTGCGAGTCATGCGTAGAGATCCTACAAGAATACAGCGATGGAATACAAATTTGAGAGCAGTGATTAAAAATAGCTCTCTAAGACCTCTATGATACGCTCGATTTACGGTTCTTTAAAGGCGTCAAACCAATGTACAAACTGGCCACAGCTGCAGAACTCAAGTTTACTCGGCTGAGAATTCATAATCGTCCGAAATATAGCCTTCAAATAGCTCTATCGGTTCTGGCCCCATTTTCCAAAACTCGCGAGCTTTACCGACTTCGAAATCACGCAACGTCTTTTGAGTGATCACAAAGGCAGCCTTGAGAGTGGACTTGTACTCAAATTCGTCGAAATTATTGTCGGCAATACCGAGGGCGAGACCTGTTGAAAGTTGGTTGCGTAAATAAGTCTTAATGGAACCGGCAACTCTTATAGTCAACTCCTGAGGCGACGTCTCGACAACCACAACGACAGTACTCGTACCAATTTTAATCTCTGCACCGCTCTCATAATTATCAATCGCCTCATTGGACAATCGCATAAATTGCGCCATGAATTCATGCATTGATTTAAGACGCATATACGCCTTTCGCGGTTCACCGCTGCGGGCTAAGGGCGCTGCAATGGCCAATTGCTCGGCAGAAATATCAAGATTACGATCGCTCAATGCTGCCCGACCTAATTTGAGCGCAGCCGATAACTTTTCTAGTTCCGCGGGCTCTATTGGCTTGGGAGCGGGTTTGGGTTCCGTAGGCACTGGCTCCTCAGGCGGTGAGTTTACTTCCGGTTCCGTGGGCGGTTTTGGTTCAGGGGTTTGCGGGGCACCAAAATCTGGTGGGACAGGATTAAGCGGTTTTTCTAATGGCGGCGCAGGCGGACGAGGTTTGGGCTGCTCCACCTTAGGTGTATCGGGCTTCGTTGTTGGCACGTGACTGGGTTTCGACGATTTTTTCGCGAGTTGAATGTCAGCGGGCCTAGTGTCATGATTCGTCTTATCCGCCTGATGCGTGGTCGCTCGCTCACGCTCTCCGTTTGAGCGATCGAATAAGACAACCATGAAAGTCGCACCGGTGATTAAAAACAATCCGATGCCTAGCCATAGCAGCAGCGGTTGATTTTCTTTTCTCGAAACGTGTCGCCGTTTTCCCTTGATTTGTGGACCGTCGAATTCGCCGGCGGATTGCGGTTGTTCAAATAGCCCCGTATCCGGCAATAGTGTAACCGCCTGTGCAATCGGAGTCGCAGTTTCCACGGGTGCCGCCGTGGCAATCGGTGCGGCAACCGGAACAGCGACTGCGGTTGGAACGACCGGTTGTGTCGCCGCAACTCGTACACTGGCTGCTGCACCTGACTGTAAATGCGATGGCGCCATCGAATCGACTGGATTGGCAGATTCAGTAGAATCTGTCGCACTGCCGTCGATGCGTTCGATCGGCCCTAAGCGTTGAGCGAGGTCCAGTGTGGCAGGGACTTCGGGAGTTGTAAGTTGTTCGTCATAGTCAGCTTTCAAATCCGCAGAGAGCAGTGTTGTGCTCGCTAATGCAACTTCATCAAGTACTGCTGCCCACACGGCAGCATTGGCACCTGGTTTGAATGCTCGTATTTTGGCTAACGCTTCGATTTGACCATTCTCAACCAGCTCATCCGTGCACTCGTCACTGCTACTAATGCCTAGCAATTCATAGTAGGTAGGGACCTTGGGCGCAGTGTCCAAGTCTAAAAACTCTGCATATGGATTAAATAAATCTGACATTGTAATAACTGGCCTATTGAGTGAGTCGCTCAAGGAACGGCGCTAAATATTTATGTTATTCGTGGAACTTGTAAATGGTATGATATCATTTGCGAGCCAACCAAGAACAACTACTATTAAAACGTATCGTATAGTTAACTGTACTCACTAACTTTTATTTCAACATTCTATACAATTCATGGGAACTAATCTTACGTTGTAAGCATCAATAACAATAGATGTATCCTTATTGACCACTTGAACGCCCATAAATCAAACCGTTTTAAACCCAAACTCTGCTGAATAGTTAAAACCTATGAAACATATAACACACCGCCGAACATTCATTGCTTTTGTCCTGCTAACACTGATTTGCTCGGTCAGTTGGGGGATTTTTGCTGATATCAGCAACAGCGACTTGCGTAGTCAAAGTCGCAAGCAATTCGCCGAAAACAATATCAAAGAAGCGTATGATGGTTTTTCTGAACTGGCAACGCGAACCGATACAGGTGGAAAAGAACTGGTCCAAGACATGAGCATGCTCTTTCAATGCATGCAGCGTCTACGCAACTATACAGAGTTTGATCAGCTTATTGAAAAAATCATCGCAGCACATCCGAAAGATTGGCGAGTATTAAGCCAAGCGATCCAACAGTACCAGTCAGTTCCAAAGCATGGAGTCTTAGTTGACAACCAATGGAATCGTGCCCCTCAGAGAATTACCGGTCAAGTACTTAATAGCACTGACCGCGATCGAGTCAGAGCACTGCAACTATTTGAACAAGCAGTGCCTTTTGCGATGCAAGAGCCCAACAAATCGGAAGCTGGGCAATTGTTTGTGCAATTAGCACACGCGTTGCAATTCAACGGCGGTGCTTGGCGGTTACAAACCATTACAGATCTGACAACTCTGCCCGATTACGAGACGGGCTACGGCCGTGGGTATGGCGGGCAAGGAGCGCCTGTAGATCTAGAAGGCCAGCCGATATACCACAGTTTAGTCCGTTCATGGAAAGACGCTGAAACGGATGGACAGCGATGGCGTTGGGCACTAGCCACGGCTGCCGAAGTGAATCCGGCAATCCGTTTTCAGATGCAACTTCAACTTGCTCAATTTTTACACGGGCAATTTGGCGTGCAAACGATGTCCTATTATGGGGTGCCTAACAACTGGGGACGCAATGCCGAGGACGACCAAAATGACGCTCGCAAGGGTCGCTATAGTGTTGACTCACTAAATGATTCAGAAACTATTGCCCAACTGGCGATCGGTGTTACCCGATTTGATATGCCTGACGAGTTCAACCATATCAAACTATTCCGTGACATCACCACGGCTGCATCCCAACAAGAAATCAACGTCCGAATCCAAGCAGGTCAGAATCTCGCTAATATCTATCTAAATCGCCGACAATTCACAAAAGGCGCTACGATCCTGCGTGAACTCATCAAACGCTTCCCCAATCAGCCTTCTATTCGCAACGTTAAAACACAACTGCAATCCGTCGTCGGTAATTGGGGTAGTTTCGATCCGATCAGCGGACAAACCACCAACGAACAGAAAAGTTTTACTTACAAATTCCGCAATGCCAAAAAAGTAACCTTCCGAGCCCAGCATATAGACGTCAGGAAACTTATCAGCGACATCAAGGCACACATCAACAACAGTCAACAATTCGATACGCTCCACACGATTAATAACCTTGGTAGCCTAATATTTCATAAAAATGAATCGAAATACATCACGGAGCAGGTCGCCCAATGGACTGTTGACCTGGAACCTCGAGACGGCCATTTTGACCGCCGCGTCACTATCGATGTCCCGCTGGACGCAACCGGCGCTTATAAAATCACTGCCAACGTCGAAGGTGGTAATACAACTTCAATCGTTTATTGGCTCAACGATACTACACTCGTCAAAC
>LWDU01042775.1_pt1 | contig 10313 bp, 10 predicted proteins | sample 727161 | NCBI WGS metagenome assembly LWDU01 (sample SAMN04566230, study PRJNA314399) | hydrothermal vent metagenome | isolation source: deep sea hydrothermal plume seawater | place: Mexico: Gulf of California, Guaymas Basin | collected 2004-07-11 | reverse complement strand
AATCTAAACAAAAATAATGAAGAAATTCATACCGCTAATCTTGTTCGTTGTATTGGTTGGGTTTTTGTACGTAGGATTGAGTCTTGACCCTAAAAAGCTCCCTTCTCCGTTAATTGGAAAACCATTCCCAAGTCTTGAAGTTAGAGATTTCCATACTGGAGAGAAGTTTTTGATTAAAGAGCGCCTAAAAGGCAAAGTTTCAGTTGTGAATGGTTGGGCATCTTGGTGTGCCACGTGCCGTGTTGAACATAAAATGCTAATGAATATTAGTAAGAAAAAAGTGGTGCAAATGGTTGGTGTAAACTACAAAGACACCAAAAAAGAAGGCAGTCAATTTTTAGAAATATTAGGTAATCCGTTTGAATTTATTATTTTTGATAATTTGGGTGAATTGGGTTTAGAGCTAGGGATATACGCCATGCCAGAAACCTTTATTGTGGATAAGCAAGGCGTTATCCGTTTTAAGCGTATTGGCGAAGTTACTCAAAAAATTTGGGATAAAGAGATGTTGCCGTTAATTAAGGAATTGAAAATATAAGGAAATTCTAATAATTAAGGTTTTCTTTATTTTTTTCAAAACACTATTGACAGCAATGGTTTTTGATGGATAATGCATTGAAAGCTTGTTCTTACAGACTTTTTTTTATACAGATAATGGTTTTTTTACTACACAGGAGAAGGAAGAATGAATAAATCAGATTTAGTATCAGCAATTGCAGAAACTTCAGGTTTAACAAAAGCAGATGCAGCTCGTGCATTAGATGCAACTACAGGTGCAATCACTAGCGCACTATCAGGTGGAGACAACGTAGCCATTACTGGCTTTGGTAATTTTTTGGTAAGAGATCGTGCTGCACGCACAGGTCGTAACCCACAAACAGGTGCAACGATTCAAATTAAAGCCTCTAAAGTACCAGCCTTTAAAGCAGGTAAATTACTTAAAGAATCAGTAAATAAATAATTTATTTAAGTATAATATGTTTTTGGGCGCTTAGCTCAGTTGGGAGAGCATCGCCCTTACAAGGCGAGGGTCACAAGTTCAAGTCTTGTAGCGCCCACCAAAAAAAAATTCGGAGCGGTAGCTCAGCTGGTTAGAGTGCCTGCCTGTCACGCAGGACGTCGCGGGTTCGAATCCCGTCCGCTCCGCCATAACTTTCTCGGTTGTGGTTTCCGAATTCATTTATGTGTAGAATGCAAAGCCATTCAAGACAACGTGTATTTTCGTTTATAATTCTTATTTTTTTTAATTAATGAAATGGTTTTGGCTAATACGCTCAATTGCCATTAACAATACTATTATGCTCAGTTCAATTAGAAACAAAACAAAAGGCTGGCTTGCCTATTTAATCGTTGGTTTGATTACCGTTCCCTTTGCCTTGTTTGGTATTAATGAATATTTTACTGGTGCGTCCAATGTCATTGTTGCAAGTATTGACGGTGATGAAATTTCTAAAGAAGCTTTTCTGTCAGAATTCAATCCACAAAAAAGACGATTGCAACAACGATTGTCTGAGCGTTATGACACTGAGTTTGATAGTATTTTAAAGCAATCAGTGATTAATGATATGATCAACAAACGCTTGTTGGGTCAATTTTCTAATGATCTGGATTATGCGACTACAAATTCTGAATTACAAGCGCTTATTCAATCTAATAATTTGTTTCAAACCGATGGAAGGTTTTCAATTGAGGGCTATCAAAAGCTACTCAGGCTTAACGGTTATAGTACGGCTGAATATGAGGCAATTAAATTAAAGGAATTGACACAAAGCCAGATTAAATATAATTTATTAGATTCTGCTTTTGTTACTTCTTCTGCATTAAAGAAACTACAAGCGCTCAACGAACAGCAACGTGAGTTTAATTACATTCAAATTGATGCAGATAGTTATTTAGATAAAGTAAAAGTAGATGCCAAGAGTGTTGAGGGTTTTTACAACAATCAAAAAGAATCGTTTTTTGATCCTCAGAAAATAAAAATAGATTTTATAGAATTGTCGTTAGAGAAAATTGCTAAAAATATAGAAGTTAATGACGATGATTTGTTTAATTTTTATGAGGATGAAAAAGAACGCTTTAGTACTGAAGGGGAACGCAAGGCGCAACATATTTTAGTGGAGACAAAAGAGCAGGCGCAAACAGTAATAGAACTAATCAATAAAGGTGGTGATTTTTCCAAATTAGCTAAAGAATACTCTATTGATACAGGCTCGAAAGATGACGCTGGCGATTTAGGGTTTTTTACTAAAGGAGTGATGGTTCCTGAGTTTGAAGAAAAAGTTTTTAGTATGCAGGAAGGCAGCCTTAGTGGCGCGGTCAAGTCTGAGTTTGGTTATCATATTATTAAGCTCAATCAAATCAAACTAGGCTCCATCAAATCATTTGATTCTGTTCGTTCGGAATTGACCAAGCTCTACACTCAAACACTGTCGCAAAAATCCCTTTACAATTTAACTGACCAATTGGCAAATTTGGCTTATGAAGTTAGTTTAGATGAAGTTTCTGATCAAATGAATTTAGCGATTAATACAACTCAATTTTTTGCTAAAAATACCACTGATTACGAACAAAAGTTTGTGGATGTTGCCTTTAGTGATGTGGTTTTAAACAAGGGTGAAAATTCTGAAGTTATTGAATTGTCCAAAGACAAGTTTGTTGTTGTTAGGTTAAAAGAAAAATTAGCAAAAAGACAAAAGTCTTTTGATGAAGTTAAGGGCGAAATTAACAAACACTTAACCACTTTATTAGCTAAAACCTTTGTGGATAAAATTGCTAAAGATATTGCCACTTCATTAATTAATAATGACGATTCGGCGAATAAGTTAATGGATAAAAATAAGTTGAAATGGAGTGATTCTGTTTGGGCTAAAAGAGATTCCAAGACAGCAAGTGTTGCTATTATTAATAAATTGTTTGCATTGCCAAAACCAAGTGAGGGGCAGTCAGTTTACAGTGCGCAAGGTTTAGGCAAGCGTAGCGCTGTTGTTATACAATTATCGACGGTTAAAGCACCCGATTATAAACCTAATAAAGGTTTAGAGCGCTCGTTGCTTAGTTTTGAGTCTAATGAAATGTTTGCAGGTATTTTAAAAACTTTAAGGTCAAACGCTGAAATTAAGGTGTTTGCAGATCGATTGTAAATTAGCCTAGTTTTGAAATAAAAAAAGCCTTGCTGTTTGTGCAAGGCTTTTTTTATGATTGTTGTGTGTTATAAATCTGGGCCTTTGTCATAAAAATTATAACCTGAATCAATGTAAGTCACTTCACCCGTGATACCTGAGGCAAGGTCTGAACACAAAAAGGCAGCGGCATTCCCCACCTCTTCTGTGGTGACATTGCGTTTAAGTGCCGAACTGTCAGCAGCGTAATCAAGTAACTTACCAAAGTCTTTAATACCGCTGGCTGCCAATGTTTTGATTGGACCGGCTGAAACAGCATTAACACGGATGCCTTTGTCAGGCCCCATTGCCGCTGCCATATAGCGAACGTTAGCTTCAAGAGAAGCTTTGGCAACACCCATAACGTTGTAGTTAGGGATGGCACGAATAGCGCCTAAATAGCTCACTGTTAGTAGGGCGCCATTTTCATTTAGCATTGGATTTGCCACTTTGGCTAATGCAGTAAAGCTGTAAGAGCTGATATCGTGCGCCGTGGCAAAGTTTTCACGCGTGGTTGCTTCAACGTAATTACCATCGAGCGCTTCACGCGGTGCGAAAGCAACGGAATGCACTAGAATGTCAAAATTATCCCAATGATTTTTAAGTTCTGTGAAGGCAGCTTCAATACTTTCATCTGTGCCAACATCACAAGGAATAACAATATCAGAATTACAAACGGCTGCACATTTATCAACGCGTTTTTTTAGTTTTTCATTTTGATAAGTCAGTGCAATTTCACAGCCTTGTTTTGCCATTGATTCAGCAATACCCCAAGCGATAGAGCGATTTGAGGCCACGCCAACAATTAATGCTCTTTTCCCAGTTAAAAAACCCATAAGACTCCTTAAGTATTTATAATTAATGCAATGCCAAATTATAAACATATAAAGCTTTTGATATGGGTTCTTTTACCGCTATTAAGTGCTTGCACTGAACCCTGGAACAATCCATATTCCGCTTCACAAAGGTTTGATAATACACTTTACAGCTCTTTTCGTGATCGTCCAAAACACCTTGATCCTGCGCGTTCGTATTCATCGAATGAGTGGACTTTTATTCAATCTGTTTATGAAACACCATTGCAATATCATTATTTAAAGCGTCCTTATGCATTGATACCTGGAATATTGCAAGACATGCCACAGGTGTATTACTATAACAATGAAGGCATTAAGATTGATCCAAAAAACAAAAAAGACGCCGCGTTTTCCGAATACATTTTGCAGATTAAAGAAGGGGTAATGTACCAAAATCACCCTGCTTTTGTCGAGCATAATCTTGCATTAAGTGATGACGAACTTGGAAAAATTAATGTTTTGAGTGACATTGCCCAAACGTCAACGAGAGAGTTGGTGGCAAGTGATTTTGTACACCAGATTAAGCGTCTTGCTAACCCATTACTACATTCACCCATTTTTAGTTTAATGGCTGAACGTATTGTTGGTTTGTCAGAATTAAACACCACATTAGTCAATGAAAAACATAAGGGATTTATTGATTTAGAGTCTTATCAGCTTGAGGGTGTTAAAGTACTGGATAAATACAGCTATTCAATCAAAGTAAAAGGCATTCAAGAACAATTTTTGTATTGGTTAGCAATGCCGTTTTTTACCGCTGTACCACCTGAAGTTGATCGTTTTTATTCACAAGCAGGGTTGATTGATAAAAATATTGTGTTGGATTGGTACCCGGTAGGCACGGGGCCTTTCCAATTAACGGTTAACAATCCAAACAAAGAAATGATTCTTGAAAAGAATCCAAATTTTCACGATGAATACTACCCTCAGTCAGGGCAAAAATCCGATATTGAACATAGTTTGCTAGTTGATCAAGGCAAGAAATTACCCTTTTTAAATAGGGTGCACTTTTTATTAGAAAAAGAAACCACGCCTTATTGGAATAAGTTTTTGCAAGGTTATTACGATCAGTCGGGCATTTCGTCGGATAACTTTGACCAAGCTATCGAGGTTAGAAAAAAAGGACAAACCGTTTTGGCTGATAGAATGCGCAATAAAGACATTCGTCTGTTGACTAGCGATAGCGCCAGTATTTACTACACTGCATTTAATATGCTTGATTCAGTGGTTGGTGGTTACAGTGAATCGGCTAAAAAACTTAGGCAGGCTATTTCAATTGCCATTAACGAAGAAGAGAGTATTTCTATTTTTAGAAATGGTCGAGGTCGTGCAGCTCACGGCCCAATTCCAGCTGGAATTTTTGGCTATGTTGATGATTACAATCCTTTTGTCTATGAGAGAATTAACGGTGTTGTTAAGCGTAAAGACATTGCACAAGCAAAGACTTTATTAGCACAAGCAGGCTATGAAAATGGCATTGACCCAAAAACCAATAAACCCCTAGTTTTGTATTTCGATACTACCGCCACAGATGCCGATGATCAGTCAAACCTTGATTGGACTAGAAAGCAATTTAAAAAGCTAAACATTCAATTGGTTGTTAGGCCAAGTAGTTACAACCGCTTACAAGATAAAATGAGTAAAGGCCAAACTCAATTATTTGGACTTGGTTGGAACGCTGATTATCCAGATCCGGAGAATTTTTTATTCTTACTTTATGGTAAAAATTCTAAGGTTGAAACGGGTGGTGAAAACGCATCAAATTATCAAAATTCTAACTACGATGTTTTATTTGAAAAGATGAAAAATATGCCGAACTCTATTGAGCGTCAAGCAGTAATTGATCAAATGGTAACAATTTTACGAGAGGATGCGCCTTGGGTTTGGGGTTTTATTCCTAAATCATACGGGCTTTATCATGAGTGGTTGACCAATTCTAAACCTCACGCCATGGCAAGAAATACACTCAAATACTTGAGGGTTAACCCCCAAATCAGAGATGAATTTCGCACTAAGAATAATCAAATAGTGTGGTGGCCAATGGCACTTTTAGTGTTAATTTTTGTGGGTTTGATTTATCGTTTTCGGAATCAATAAAGATGAAACTAAAGTATTATTTTTTATTGGTTGTATTTTTGGTTGTATTAGATCAATTAACAAAATTATTAATTTATGGCTATATTAAGCCAGGAGAATCAGTTGTTGTTAATCCATTTTTTAGTTTAAGGCATGTTCATAATTACGGTGCAGCCTTTAGTTTTTTGGCGGATGCTGGAGGATGGCAAAGGTATTTTTTATCGGCAGTTTCTATTATTGTTAGTATAGTAATTGCTGTATGGATGGTTAGAGTTGATACAAAGTATGTTTTAAAGTTGAGCGCTTTGTCGATGCTATTGGCAGGTGCTATTGGTAATTTGATTGATCGTTTGTCTCAAGGGTTTGTACTTGATTTTATTGATCTTCATTATCGGACTTTCTATTGGCCAGTTTTTAACGTAGCAGACATTTTGATTAGTTTAGGTGTGGTATTGTTAATTTTCTCTGATTTAAAAAAATCATGAGCGATTGTTTGGTGGTTGGTGGCGGCATCATCGGTATGATGACTGCGCGTACGTTAAGCCTTGCAGGGGCGAGCGTTGTTTTGCTGGATCAAAGGCAGTGCGGCCATGAATCATCTTGGGCAGGTGGCGGTATTATCAGTCCTCTCTATCCTTGGCACTATGATGATTTAACTAATGATCTTAGTTTTAAATCACAAGCAGTTTATGAGCAATTGTGTAATGATTTGCACAATTCTAGTGGCATTGATCCGCAGTATCAAAAATCCGGCTTATTGATGATGGATGAGTACGATTCTCCTGAGGCTAAAACATGGCTTAAACGTTTTCAAATTAGCTACGAAGTGCACGAAAAAGGTGCATTATTTAACCATGTTGCACAAGTTAGAAATCCAAGATTATTGCAATCACTTAAAGCTGATATTGTTAACAAAGGAGTTGATATAATTGAGCAAGCACAAGTTAATAGCCTAATCACAAAAGATGATAAGGTATTAGGTGTGCATACTTCAAAAGGTGATTTTTTTGCCAACAGTATTGTGTCGTGTGCTGGTGCTTGGAGTAGTCAATTATTAGATTTAGAGAGCGATGTTTTCCCAATGAAAGGGCAGATGATTGTTCTTAAACACCAACCTAATAAAATTAAACACATTGTGCTCGATCAAGGTCGTTATATTATTCCAAGAGTAGATGGTAGAATATTAGTTGGTTCAACCATGGAGGATGTGGGTTTTGACAGAAGTGTTGACGCACACACAAAAGAGTCTTTGCATCAATTTGCTGCTAAGCGTTTTCTCGAATTATTAAACGTAGAGGTTGAACATCATTGGTCAGGATTTAGGCCTGCAAGTAAATCTGCTAAAGTAATATTGGGAAAAGACAAAAGATACGATAATCTGTTTATTAACACAGGGCATTTTAGAAATGGACTTAACATGGCACCTGAGAGCGCTAACAAAATCACACAACTAATCACTGATTAAATGAATAAAACTATACTTTTTTTATTAACCTTATTTTTGAGCATTGGTATTAATGCTAAATTATTTAAAGTTTCAGATCAAGGAAATATTCTCAAGCACAATGCTCAAGATTGGTCTTGCGTTTTGGACGACCAATCAAAATTAGTATGGGAAGTAAAAAAAATAAAAAAAGGTTTGCAAGGTAATCAAAATACTTACACTTGGTTCGATGGAAAAACGGGCGTGGAGGATGGAGAGTACAGTCATAATTGTGATCGATCCCAGTCTTGCAACACTCAATATTTTATCAATGAACTGAATAAAAATACTCTGTGTAAATCAACTGATTGGCGTTTACCAAGCGAGGCAGAGCTGAAAACACTACTGCGTTATGGCGACACCGAACCATTGATTAATACTAGTCTTTTCCCCAATACAAAATCAAAGCCTTATTGGAGTTCTGATTCTGTTAATGCTGATATAGCCATTGATGTGCCATTTTTTTATGGCGGCACCCAAGGTAGCGACAAATCTTTTGACTCTTATATTCGTGCTGTAAGAAATGCTAAGTAGGGTAATTGACGATACACTATATCAGTCATACTCTGAAGATATACCCACTTTTTTAAAAAAGATTTATGCGGCTCGTGGCGTGGCAGAGTCGCAACTTTCTTTAACACTTCCAGAATTATTAAAGCCCAATTTTTTAGATTTAGACAAAGCTTTATCGTTATTAGAGCAAGCATTAATCAAACAAAAGAGAATATTAATTATTGGCGATTTTGATGCCGATGGTGCAACAGCCAGTGTGGTCGCAATGAAATCATTAAGAATGATGGGTGCCCAACAGGTTGATTTCTTGGTGCCAAATCGGTTCGAGCATGGTTATGGCCTTAGCCCAGAAATTGTCAATTTAGCCATTAAAGAAAAACATCCCGATTTAATCATCACGGTTGATAATGGCATTTCTAGTTTTGATGGTACTGATCTGGCTAAAGATGCCGGTATCAATGTGATTATTACCGATCATCATCTACCCAGTGATTCAGTGCCAAAAGCAGATGCAATCATCAATCCCAATCTCAAAGATTGTGACTTTCCGAGTAAAAATCTAGCCGGTGTTGGCGTCTGTTTTTATTTGTTTTCATCTTTAAAAAGCCACCTTTATAAGAATAATTACTTTGCTAATAACAACATCCCTCTGCCCGATCTTCGTCACGTATTAGACTTGGTTGCATTAGGCAAAAATAATCGTATTTTAATTTCAGAAGGGATTCGACGTATTCGTGCCAAGCAATGTGCACCTGGTATTTTGGCATTACTTGAGATTTCTAACCGCCAAGCAGAAACTCTGCAAGCTTCTGATTTAGGGTTTTCTGTAGCACCAAGACTAAATGCAGCAGGGCGTCTGAGTGATATTTCCCGTGGTATCAAATGTTTGCTCACGGACGACATGAATGACGCAAGGCGTTACGCCAAAGAGCTAGAAGAATTTAATCAAAAACGCAGAACCGAACAAGACCGCATCCAGACAGAGGCTGAAGAAATTGTAAAAGCGCAAGACGTTAGTGAAGGCAAGTTTGCTATTAGCTTGTTTGACCCATCTTGGCATGAAGGCATTGTCGGTATTGTTGCAGGAAAACTCAAAGAAATGCACCATTGCCCTTGTGCCGTATTTGCTAAATCTGGTGATTGCCTTAAAGGCTCTATTCGTTCAATTCCTAGCGTGCATATTAAAGACCTCTTGGACTTAGTCGATCGACAAAATCCAGGCTTGGTTTTAAAATTTGGTGGTCATGCAATGGCAGCAGGTTTAAGTATTAAGCCGGAAGATTTTTGGCATTTTAAACGCGCTTTTTCAAAAGCCATTAAGCAGCATTTAGACGCAAAAATTCCAACCGTAGAGCTACTGACTGATGGTGAGCTAGAAGCTTTTAATATTTCATTAGATAATGCACAATTATTGGCCGATTCAGGACCTTGGGGTCAGGGCTTCGAAGAGCCATTTTTTTATGGAAATTTTGAGATAGTTGAGCAAAAAGTGGTGGGTGAAAAACACCTAAAATGCCGACTCAAATTAATGGGCGATACCCATACCCATGATGCAATTGCTTTTTTTCAAGCACCACTTGACACCAAACAAGTAACAATTGCTTATAAATTATCAATTAATACTTGGCGAGGTGCGACTAATTTACAACTGATGGTTGAGCAAATTAGCGCCTCAGAATAAGCCTTATCAAGGTAAAATACAGCCTTTTATTTTTGATAATTTTGTAATGCCGGTAATCACCCTGCCAGACGGCTCTGAAAAAACATTCGATAACGCTATTAGCGTATTCGATGTAGCTAAATCGATTGGCTCTGGTTTGGCTAAAGCTACGCTTGCAGGAAAGGTGAATGGCGAGTTAGTTGATGCATCATATTTAATCGAAGCAGACGTATCGGTATCCATTATTACCGCTAAAGACAAAGAAGGGCTTGAAGTGATTCGTCACTCTACGGCGCACCTTTTGGCACAAGCCACACAGATGCTTTATCCTGATGCACAAGTGACCATTGGCCCGGTGATTGATAACGGTTTTTTCTATGATTTTGCTTATAAAGATGGCTTTTCAGAAGGCGATTTAGCCAAGATTGAAAAAAATATGAATCACTTGGTTAAGCAAAACCTTAAGATCGAGCGTTCTGAAATGTCACGTGATGAAGCGGTACAATTCTTTAAAGACAAAGGTGAGCACTATAAGGCTGAAATTATTGAGTCTATTCCTGCAGACC
>LWDU01000438.1_pt2 | contig 10315 bp, 13 predicted proteins | sample 727161 | NCBI WGS metagenome assembly LWDU01 (sample SAMN04566230, study PRJNA314399) | hydrothermal vent metagenome | isolation source: deep sea hydrothermal plume seawater | place: Mexico: Gulf of California, Guaymas Basin | collected 2004-07-11 | reverse complement strand
TCTAGGAGATCCAGGCGGAGAAGGTCGGGACGATGGATTCCCGCCCACTGTCCGAATGTGGTTGTGGCGAGATCCTCACACGCATTGGTATTTGGGTTCCACCGTTCTCCGGGTTGGCAGCCCATCCTCTCGGCCTGTTCCCGGGCTCTCTGGGCCTTGCGGTCCGCCGCTCTTTGATCACCTGCTGGTATGGTTGGCATTGCCTATCTCCGCTATCTATTTGAGTTTTGTGGAAAAGTATCCGACAGCCAGGGGCACGCAGAACCAGAGGAGGCTGAACCCACCCCTGGTTGAGGTAACCGAGATCTGGGGCGGCCTGTGGTTTACCGGACCTAATTTTCCATCCTGTGCGTGGAAGGTTTTGACCAGTTCTTTGCGGAGCTTGCGTACATCCTGGGCCACGGCTCGCTCGTTTTCTCCATTGTCGAGTCGGGCTTGGAACCCCCGGATGGCCGGTGCGAGTTGGTCCGAGCCCGCAATGGTGTTGTCCGTGTCGAGCGTCACGCACTCCTCGGCCAGGGCCTCGGCGGTCAAAATGTGCTTCCTTATGCAATCCTTGCACCTTTTACAGTCCTGAAAGAGGTGATCCTCCAGCAGCACGAGATTTTTGGCAATCTCGCGCAGGTTGTGAGTCGGACTCATCACCGGGCACAGTTTGTTGTTGTCCGCCATAAATCACCTCCAGGGGGGGCAGCGTGTATTGTGGTGGCTCAGGAGGGGGCTCCGGCGCCTGGGGCTTGGTTGCGAACAGAGACAGGAAGTGGTCCAGGGTCTCGACGAGCATCCGTGTCAAGGTCACGCTACCAGTCCAGAGAAATTGGCTTGGATTTTTCATCGCCTTCCTTTCCACGTCCATGGGGTTCCCAAAAAGCTCCAGATGCCATAGGCCAGTACGACGGGCACAGCGATGGACAGGGCCACCGTTGTCCATGTTTCGCTCATCCTTTCCGCCGCCGCAACTTGGAGTCGATTTTGGACTCCAACCGCGAAATCGTAGCCCGCAACTTCCGGCGCTCTGTCCACGTAATGAACAGGGCGAAGCCGGCCCCCACGATCTTCAAAAGACCCTGGTTATCCACGATCCAAGTCGCGGCTCGGTCCATCCCCTTCAGGTCCTGTTGGGGCACTGCGTTCAGGGCGTCACCAGGGGGCTGCTGCTCCGGACCGCCGTTCATTTCCCGTTACTCGCTGCGCGAATGCCGGCAACTCCCAACGCCCCTGTTACCAGGGCGAGGCCCGTCGCGGTGGTCACGGGCTCCGGAATCACGATCAGAATCAGGCCGAACCCGGCGGTCAGGAATGGACCTACGAATTCCGCGTACCAGGGTGCCTTGCTCTTTTTGCCGCGCATGCTTCCGCCACGCGCCACGCGCCGCTTCCGTTTTGCTTTTGTCATGGTCGTTGTTCTGCGTTTTCTCTTTGCCATGCTGGTCTACTAAAGGCTCCCCAGGGTGGAGACGGCGCCGCGAAGCACGGCGTTGTCTTGCATATTCTGTAACTGGGCTACGGCCCGGCGATAGGGCTCGGCCCCAGTGGGGTCCTGCTCAAAAATGGACATGGTTTCCGCCCACAACGGCCAACTCTCGATGGTTTTTTGGCCCGGACGCTCCAAAGTGAAGAAATAGAACACGCTTTGAAGTGCGTAGCCCATGATGAGGTCCGCCGATTCCTTCTGGCCCGAGACCCGCACCCACCTCCGTGCCTTCTGGAACTGATTGAAAATGGTCCGGTATAAAAGGTCGGCATTCGCCTGGACCATGCCGGGCCCGCCCAGGTAGCTCAGGGAGCCCGGGTTCCAGATGACGCGGGCGGGAATCCGTCTCCATGTACCATTTTCGTATATCTCCGGGTAGCCCGTTTGTCGCTCGTACATGGCCTTGAGCGTGACATCGTAGGCGCGAGGAAACGGCCAGACTCCCCCTGGGAGCGGTGCCGGCTTCCTCCGCCGTCGCTTCTTTTTGCAGAGGTACCCAAAGGAGATGGCCCGACAGACTCCACCCGCCACCCGTTGGATCGTGCGCCCTTGGCGGGCCCAGAAATCCCGATCTACCAGATCGGTGACCAAGTCCACGGCACGGTCCATGGTACGCCGCCCCGCTGCGCTGGCGAAGAACCCGATGACGCCGCCAATAATGGCCCCGGCTGCTCCCACGATGGCGACGCAGACTGGAGCCCCAGGGCCGCAAGCTGCCCCCACCGAGGCCCCAATGAAGGCACCCAGTTCAGCGCCCGCCGCAGTGGCTGCCCAGGCTATGGTGGCGTCCTCCCACGCAGCGGTCGCCCTTTCGGCTTGACGGGCACCCACTCCAACGGGGCTCTCGTCAATTTTACGCCGCGTGACCTCTTCTAAATAGCTTTGTTCTTCCGTTTCAGTCGCCATGGGTCACCCTGGAAGCCGCGAACGGCCATTGTGGGCTTGCGCGCCTTGTTGCACGGTGAGAAAATACGCCTGTTTTGGAGTGTATCCTCGCCGCCGCAGATAAACATACACCGTAGGGTAGTGTCCGTCACCCCTCTTGTGCGTAAGCTGGGCATGGGCGTAGATCCCACTCGGAACATCCCGGACCCCGTCGTAGATGGGCCCCCAGATGTAGTATCCGTTTTGTACCCCCGGAAATGCCCAGGGTATTTTTCCTCGCTTTACGAGTTTTTCTGCCAGGGAAAAGGTGTGTTCAAGTTGCCTGGGCGACGGCATGATTGCCCGTCCACCCGGAAACCATCCAGCCGGAACGACCCGTTGATTGCCTATCGGACGCCCGCGTTGCGGATGGTACTGCGAGACGACTTCGATGCCGTACGAGCGGGGGTTGATGTGTGAACCAGCATGGATGCCCCGCCGGTTCAGGTCGTGATGCTGCCGGACTGAGCCGTCGAAGTCTACCGTGTAGGCTACGCTACAACATCCAGTCATCAGCTTGCAGCCGACGACGCAGTTCTTCACAAAACTGTGGAGATTTTTACTGTCTGTGTCGTGGAGCACCAGAATGTCAGCCGGGCGGCGTGCCGCCCGGCTGAACATCCTAGCTCCTTGTCGCGAAGCGCCCATACCTGCACCGAGCGCTAGAGATCAGACGCCGTCCACGAAGTATCCGGCCACGGACACATACCCACTTACTGTGGTTGCGAACCCGTTGACCCACGCAGGAAGCGCTTGACTACCGATAGCCGCCAAGTTCCCTGGCTCCAGCATGAGGACGTTGAAGTTGTCGTTGATGACGGGTGAACGCAAGTTCTCCATCAGCATACGGCCCCCGCGAAAGCACTCACCGATTGACGCGTCCATGAGCGGCTCCTGCGAGGCGCTCGGGAAGGTCTGGATCTGGTACTGGTAGAACAGATCCGTGAGTTGATCGCACGAGAACTCGTCCGGAAGGCCGCGCACGGCCCCCGGTGACGCCTGAACCATGAACTGGAACTTGACCGAAAGTCCGACCAAGGTACGCCCATAGATCGAGGCCCTCATGATGTTACCCGCAGGCGGCTGATTTGCCGCCTGGAGGAAACGCTGCTGTGCCGGAACACCGGTGGGCAAGAAGTTGGCCACCGCCTGGATTGCCAGGATGAGGTCCGCACCTGCCGCCACGTTTGTAGCCGGGAGATTGTGGAAATCCGCGATGACGACTTTCCGGAAATCCCGCGGGGGATTAGGACCGCACGTGATCGCGCCTTTCAGATTGTTCTCCACGTCGCGTTGAAGGACATCGGCTTGCTTTTTGGCCAAGCCGGTTCGTCCCGCAGCAGCGAGGCTTAGAACCCGATTGATTTGCGGCACGAGAATGCCCTGACGCGCCGCCAACTTGAGCACATCGGGTTTGTACCCGTTCCAATTGATCAGCCCATGATAGGGCGAAATGTTTTCCCAGAAACCTGCCATTTTTCCGTCCTCTAAGGGTTAGATCCTTGCTTGGATATACGTCACGTAGACGTGAAGCCTACCCGCGGTCACTGCGGTGCCAGCAACGGTGAGAGTGATCGCGCCAGCCGCGGCCACAAAGGAGGTTTGCCCACCGGGGAAGCCTGCTCCGATTCCTCCGGCCACACCCTCGATGAAGGCCGGCCAGCCATAGCCAGCCCCGAAGCCCCCAAGGGTGTTGCCAACGGCTGCGGAAGAAAGCGTAGTCGCTCCACAGGAAACCTGAACCGTGCCCACTCCCGCTTGGGCGATGACCGCCTCCTGAACGACGTCAACCGAGAGGATCGTCGAGCCAGCCGGGATATTCAGGGGGATGTTAGGCACCCCCGCGGTGTAATTGGCCACGGTGCTCGCTGTGTCCCCCGCCGCCGCGGCGTTGACGGAGCCAATGCCGAAGCCGCCTCCAGAGGCGGTAACCAGGGCGAAGTCCCAGACACCATGGGCGCAGTCAATCAGCTGCCCAGATCGAAGTGATCCTTGCGTACTCATGGCTATACCCCGTCGATGTAGCACCCGCTGACAGCAAAAACGCCACCGCAGACGGTGTTAAAATCAACAGTCATGCCCGTCACACCGGGACCACCAGAAAGAGCCGTCGGAGCACCGATGGCAGCCGGATCAAAAGACGTGAGAATTTCGATCCGGTAGTTTTCGTTGATCACGGGGGTCCTCAAGTTCTCCAGCAGCATCCGACCACCCTTGAACACGCCCACTGGGGTCGAGTCCATGAGCGGCTCCTGCGAGGCGCTCGGGAAAATCTGTACCCAATACTGGTAGTACAGGTCGGTCAGGCCCTGGCTGAGAATCATGTCTGGGAAGGCAAGAATACCGCCCGGATTCGCCTGGACTGCCACGCGGATCTCGATTGAGATGCCGATGAGCGTCCGTCCGTAGATTTGCGGCCTCATGACCGCACCAGCAACCGGCTGATTCGCCGCCTGATGGAAGCGGCGCTGCGCCACAACACCGAGCGGCAACCAGTTGGCAACCGCATCGAGCGTGGCCTGGAGGTTCGCTCCCGCCGCTACGGCGGCGTTGCTCAGAGTGTGAGTCTCGGTGATAACCGGGCGCCGGAAATCACGAGGCGGATTGGGCCCGCAGACCACGTCGCCCCACGCGCCACCAATGGCGTGCGTGACGGACGAGGCGGCCTGAATGGCCGCCTCTGGCTTGCCGGTCTCGACGAGATTTATGACCTGTTGAACTTGGGGCAAAACAAGGCCGGCTGCTGCCGCCTTGAGCCCCGTAGGTCGTGTCGTTCGCACCCTGCATAGATTGCCGAGGGCGCTAGTATTTGTTGACAGCATGTTTTCTCCCGCGGTGTATCCGCATATGGTGACTGTCGTTCGGTGAGCGCCAGCCCCTCATGCCGGCAGGAAAATGTATGTGGTTTTAGTCTTCGACGAATGCCCCTGCCGCGCGACGTAGAACTGGGCGCTCGTGGCGCTGCCCTTCGTTGAGGAGTTCTTGCTCCTCGGAGTCCAGTTGATCCATCTCTTCTTTGTCGGTTTCCTTCTCGGTGCCCTGGGCTTCGATCACCGCCGCTGCCAGTGCGTCCCCCATGCCCGCTGCCGCTGCCGCTGTGCCCATCGTCGAGGCGATCTTGGTCGTGGCGCTCTCGGGAGGACCGAACAATTCAAACGCGCCGCCGACGATCACGGGGATGGCCGTGAGCCAGGATGCGCGCGTTGCATGACCTTTCCGACGGTTGTAGGCGATAACCGAGCCCGTCGCAGCCGCGAGAGCCTTGGTTCCGAGAATCCCCGCGACCTTGGCCACGGTACTTTTGGTCTTGCTAGATGTTCGTCGTGCGGCCACTGGTTTTCTCCTTGCTTTTGGGACGTCTTCTTCGGCAATCCAGCGGTTTCCAACTTTTTCTTGGACCTGAAAAGCCATGACTTATATGACGCAGTTCATTGTGGTGTGTCAAACCTTATCTAGTCAGAAAGTAAGCCCCAACGCCCAGGCCAGCGGCGACTACTACTCCTGGCACCACGTAGCGCGAGATAGGCCCTCGCTCTCCGGCTCCGTTGGCCCCGTTGGCCCCGTTGGCAAGCCCCAGTCCCAGGGCCCCGGGTGTGAGTAGTCCCAGGGCCCCGGGTGTGAGTCCTTGGGCTATCTGCGAGTAGGCAATAGCCGTGTCGCGTTGTTGCTCTACGGTGGTCTCGTACAGGTAATCTCTGATCTTCTTCTCGCCGCCGCGAATCCTTGGCTGCGGGTTGCTGCCTACGCCCAGGAGGCCGACGTCCCCCGTTGTGTTGAAATCGGTCAGACGAAACCTGACCGTCTTCTCATCTGCGGGGAAAAGGAGGGTGATTTGCCCCGTGGCCTCGTCTTTCGTCAGATCCCCGGCAATACGGAGGATGGGATTCTTGAGCCGAGCATACTCGTCGCGCTCGGCGTGAGATGGAGCCGTTTCCAGGCCAAACCTACCCGTGAGGTAGGAGTCTGGCTCTAGTTTGTTGCCGTGTAGACCCAGCGTGCAGAAATTTGCTCCACCTCCCGGCTGCTGGCAGAGGTAACCCGAAGCTCCAGCGAAAAACCGCACGGCCCCCACTCGCATCGTGAAATTGCTCGTCATGGTCCCGGTAAAGGGAGCAATGCCGTCAGGATGGGTGCGGGAGTATTCGGGCAGCGGCGTCTCAAATTCATTCGGACGCGAGTCCGGAGGCCAGACGAAACCGCTGCGGGGGCCGGCTACGGTGAGGTTGAATGACATTACGACTTCAGTGCCATCCGGAGCCTCTCCGCGGAACGTGCCGGCGAAGCGTTTGGAACCCCATTTGTTTCCCTGGGGGGTGCCCGCTCCTGGGCCCGCCTCTTCCCAGCTTATGGGCCGGCGGACGTGTTTCGCGAACTCTCCCGTCGAAATGTGGTCGTCTACAAATCCTCTCGCCATTTCATCCTCCGGGCTCGGTCGAGCCCCCTGTCAACATGCGTTCCACGACCGCGGCCAAACCTAAACTGCCTAGAATTGCTGCCACGCCTACTCCCGCCGCCACCGTTTCGTTTTCCAATAAACCCATGACTTTCTTGTTGATGGTCATCTTTGTCGAGGAGGGTCGGTCAGTAAACACGGACGACTCCTCTGTTGGGGCCCCACCGTTTAGTTCAGCTTCCAGCCGGTGTCGAATTTGCGTCGCGGTGAACTCTACCACACCGAAGACCGGCCAGGAAGCCACACGGTCGCCGGATTTAGAGTGTTGGATGTAGCTGCCAAGGCTGAATACAGCCACGGTTATTTTCTGGTGTTCATCGAGGACGATGTTGCGGTCGTCGGCCCACTGGGTGACGGCCACATACCGGTTTTGCAGTGCCCCGAAGGCTGGCCGCGGATTCATCTCGGGCAGTCCGTATAATTGCCGAAGGTTTTCTGGACTGAGCGGCCAGGAAGGCGTCGCCTTCCTCCAAGCACCTAAACCTCGCAGAAAAATCTCAAAGTGGGAGAACTTCCGTTTCTCCATGGCGTAGGCCATCAGGCACATCGCCCGGGGCAACGGCAAACTGACGAGTTTTCCGTCTTCGGTCTTGGGCGCACGGACACTCTGCGCGTCCGTGCCCAGTTCTCGGGCCACCGACGCCAGTCCATCTCCGACTTCCACGGTCGTGCGATTCCGGGTGACCCAGCGCCCGTAGATGCCCCCTAGCTCATCCCCAGAAATCAGGCCGAGCCCTTCCAGATCGGTGCCGGCACCAATTGGACCGATGACCTCGCTAGGCGGGTCGCTCCACATAGGTTATCCAACCATATCCGCCGCGTACTCGGACGCTTTGGCGATTGTGTAGACGGGATTGAGCCATGCGAAGGGCCCCAGGTAGCGCTCGCTGAACGCGTAGATGTAGTCCACAAAATCCGGTTCCTCGTCGCCGTTGGCCGGATATGTATCGGTGGAAACGTAGCCGGCCTCCCCTGTGTCCATGGCGCCAATGTCGGACGGCATGTCGTCGGTCGGGTCGCCAAGGATCTCTTCATCCTCCGCGCCGCCCACCCAGATGCCCGGGATGCCCCCGTGCGCGCCCGAGGTGACCGGATACCGAGGCATGTCGATACCGTAGAGGTGGCGTTCGCCTCTCCTGATGATGTCGTATTGATTGGGCACCCACTGGGCGACGTTCGCCTGGGGCGCCACGTAGTTTTCGCTGTGCGCGTCGATGTTGTACCAATCGGCCTCAGCGCCCCCTCGCAGGAGCCCGCCCGGACCCTCCGGGTCACCGGGCAGCCAGCGATTTTGCACTCCGGTCCCCCTGGTCCCGAGAACGGGGTTGCTGGCCGGGAAAAGGGTGTAGGCCGCCTCCTCGATCTCCCATTGTTGCGCCCCTCCACCGATGTCGAGCGGATTTGCGCGCCCGCGTCCACCGGATTTGCTCATTCGCTCAAACTCCGTGGGGTTGAGGGCTCCCATCCGAATTTGAGCGGTCTTGGCGCACGCAGGGAAGGGGCGGCAAAACTCAAAAGGAAGGGAAAAAAGCGGACGTGGGTCAGCCATTGGGGCTCCTGTGTCTATGGACGCCATCCAGGCGTCTTGGTCCATTTGTTGATCAAGGAATACCAGTGCTTACCGCGTCGAGGCGGGAGAAACGCTGAGTCCAGGGGACTTGGGGCCCCGTTTCTTGGTGGATTGAGTCCGAGCTTCCAGCCCGGCGGAATCGTGAAACGCCCTCGGCCTGGGCCGGTGTTGGTCCGCATTCCACTGTCCACCCTCTTATCGGCGGCGTAGTACCACGAGGCCAGCACCGCTTGGCTGGCATAGAGCCGAGCCCGGACTTCTTGCCGCTTGCTTGAGTTTGGCTCCAGGCGGCTGGCCAAAGTCCCGCACCATTGCCAGAAGGCGAAGCGGAGGGACTGATAGACCTCAACACAGCCCCCCGCGTCCCACATGTTGACATACCCCTCGCTCCACGACTGATCCCAACCCGGGTTGGTCCTGCCGAATCGGGGGAACTGGACATAGGGAGGTTTCAGCGCGGCCTTGCCTCGGTAGCGCTGCGGATTCCGTCCCGGCTCGTGGTAGTAAACCGCGATGCACATCGCGCGAACGAACCCGACGATATTGCCGTTTCCCCAACCGCTGCTGCCGTTCGCGGGATAACTTCCGTGCCTTTCGCGGAACTGAACATTCCCGCCGTGGTATCGAGCCTGCCACCGGCGAATGCCCGAGGAGTTATCGCCGCCCCTTGGCCGGTATCGAAGCTCCGGCCTTGGCCACCCGTAGCCCTGTGCCACTCGCAGGCCGACCCAGACAGCGTCGTAGACAGCGCGCTCTTTGTGGTACCGCGTATACGCCCGCTCGCAGTCCTCTAGCGCCCTGGTTGTCGGAAACCGATCTCCTTCCGCTTCAATGCTGGTGCAAACGCTGCGGGCGTTCCCGCGCCGGGCAGGATTGAGCCACGACTGCGAGATCCCCCAATTAGACGGGGCCGTGTCTGTGCGGCTGAACTCGCCCGTCATCGTGTCGCGCACGCCCGCGTAACTGCGGTTGTAGACGTCGTGGAACCCGTGCTGCCTACTGTAAAAGCGTTCTTCGGCCCTGAGATTGCGATTCGTGCGGGCTTCGGGCCTGACGAGGTCGCGCTCGACTCTTATGCCTCGTTCTTGATCGACCCACTGCTTCATCGAGTCCGTGTAACGATGGGCGTACCCGGCGATGTCATCGACGATAGTGTTCAAGTCGCGCGCGAATGCGTCGAAACCGGGCCAGGACTCAATTCTCCGTACAGCCATGAGCATACTCCTCTAGCTGTCATGAATTTCGCACGCAATATCAGATATTTCAAGCCATGTTTTGTCTTTCCGGTGAAATACAAGGAAAGTGTAGTGAAAGTGTAGTGAATTTCTAGTTGATTTCTCCCGGCCTCAGTGATACGGCTAGGAGCCAAAGTGAAGGCTTTTGACCCGAGGGTGAACCCAATGATCCCAACACCAACCAAAAGTGAAAGAGCGTGGGAACGCGTACGTTTACAGGCTCGTTTCCGTGAAACGATCCTGGCCGAGGATGAAAGGAGTCGCATCGTCCGCATCTACGGTGACAAGGAAGGTGGAGGGCAAAAGGTCCTCGATGAAACGATTCTTGATCCGAGTGAAAACATAGACGAATTCGACCTTTGCTCGCTCCTGACGGCCCAGGGATGGCCCCAGAGGAAGCTCAAGGTGGTGGTTTTCGATTCAGACTTGCCGGCACAGGCCCGACAGAACTATATATGTTCCAAACTATTCGCTCCGGTCTTCTTTGATGAGGATACGGCTGACGACGACGACGACGACGACTACGGGGGCTCGCCGTCGCCCCTGATCGAACAATGGACCTCCCCCGAGGGAATGAACGCCGTTATCGACATCGTCACGCGCATCGTGCAGGCTCTAGGCCCGGCTATCGCGAATACAATTCGCGATATAGAGCGAGC
>LWDU01044914.1_pt1 | contig 10316 bp, 11 predicted proteins | sample 727161 | NCBI WGS metagenome assembly LWDU01 (sample SAMN04566230, study PRJNA314399) | hydrothermal vent metagenome | isolation source: deep sea hydrothermal plume seawater | place: Mexico: Gulf of California, Guaymas Basin | collected 2004-07-11 | reverse complement strand
ATTCATATTGGCTCCGGTGGTGATATGGATCACTTGAAACGGATTACTGGAAAGTTAGTGGATTTTGCTAAAGAATTTAATGATCTGGAGGTAGTCAACTTTGGAGGTGGTTTACCTTACCAATATGACCCAGACTTACCGCAAGAAGATATTTCAAGGTATAAATCGATCCTTACTGAGCGGATGGAAGTTTTAGAAAAACATTTCGGTCGAAAAATAATATGCGAGATCGAGCCTGGCCGAAGATTTGTAGCCGGCTGCGGGTATTTAATCGGGGAGGTGCGGGCACTCAACCACACCTTTGAAGAAGACGGGACAAGGCTCAACTACGTGCTAGGAAATATTGGGTTTTGTCATTTGTTAAGACCCATGGCTTATGGGTCGTTTCATCCTATTTGGATTGTGGGGGATGATTTGGGTCCCGAGCAGGATATCATCGTAGCTGGTCCAGTGTGTGAGTCTGGGGATGTTTTGACCCAAGAAAATGAAGAGCCAGTTCCGAGAAGGCTGCCGATGCCAAAAGCGGGTGACCTCATTGTTGTTGGGGGGGCTGGTGCCTATGGATTTTCCATGTCTTCTAATTACAATACCCAGCCTCTTCTCCCGGAAGTGGCTGTCGAAGAGGGCCGATGCGAACTTACACGACGAAGACAGACTCTCGATGATATGTTACGAGAGGAAACTGACATATTTTGATAAAGAGTTAGTCTTTTGAGGTTGATAGAATGCGTAAAAATTTCTTACTAAGTTCGGGTAGCTCGTTTTTTTTATAGTACTGTTTGGAGTTATAACTATTCTGACAGAAGGATCTGGAGTGGCCCCTTTTATATATTCGTTGTTTTAGTCTGATAAGTATTAGCTTAAGCAAACAATTTGTTCAAGGTGACCAACAATGAGCAATCTTTAGAATAGGGGAGTAATTTTTTGAGCCATTTGTATGTCGGCTAGAGTTACACCTCCAGACGAATGTGTCCAATACTTGATTGATATACGTTTGTAGTTAATATGAATATCTGGGTGGTGGTTGTTTGCTTCCGCAGCCTCTGCCACTTTTTTAACGAAATCAATTCCCTCCATGTAAGTAGAAGCGTGCTTGACTCTTTCAATGTAGGGAACGCCGCGCTCATTTTTTCCTGACTTCCAATCGGGCACTAGTTCTTTGATTTTGACCTGAAGTTCCTCTTGGGTTAACGATTTTTTTTCAACCATTGTTCTACTCCTAATTTTAATTTTTAAAAAAAACTAAAGTCAGCTGAAATTAGTTCTCGGCTAGTATTGAAAAATGAAAGTTGAAGTAAAGGAGGTTATACTTCATATTTTCTAGATTTTGAAACTTTCACGCAAACAGCTCCAGAGCGGGCTGTCTCTAGTTATATCAAAAAATACCCTTTCAATTAATGAGAGTAGATCAAAAAAATTATACAAAGTATAAGTACTTAAATAGTCTCCCAAGGGGAAACAATCCATTTGTTATTAGTTTCTTTTAGATAAACAACACCAGCATCATTTTTTTTACCAAACAAGCTGTAATACCTTATGGAGTGATCTTTATATTTCACATCCATCATTTGTTGGATGCAACGAATAGTTTTCCCAGTGTCATATATGTCTTCCAATACAACTAAGCGATCATTCTCCTTTATGTTGTTAGATACAAACTTTGCTTCTTCAACATTTCCATTTCTCGTTTCTAGTTTAATGATACTCATTTCACATTTTAATAAATTTGAGAGATGAACAGTTAATGGAATACTTCCACGATATACAGCTATTAGATGTAAATTTTTAATTCCACTTACAGTATATTTTAATGATCCAAGATCACTTTTATATTCTTCAAAAGCGTAAAAATAAGTTTCTTTTTCTTTCATGATTCAGGGCATTCAAACCGTCTAAAAACAGGCGGAATGAAAATTTTCTTAAAGTAATTAGATGGCAATAAGAATAAAAAATGTAGCATGCTTTCCTGGCTTCTTAACCCACTTTTTTCCTGACACAAATTTTATATAACGCTCGCAACTACAGCTTAGTTATGAGCGCATGTATCAATAATTGAGGTAGAATCTATTTTTATCAGAATGAAATTCAGGGATGGATTGTTGATTCGAAACAACAAACCCATTACATGGAGACAATAGATGGGTTTTTAGTGCTCGTTTGAGGTCCTTATTCATAATAATGAAAAGGAAAAAATCAAGAAGTAACGTTCTGAATTGAACCTAGATATATATTTCTTTCGTTGATTGCTTAAGAGTCCCAGATAGAGGTCTGGCAGTTCGTGATAAACTACCAAAAGCACGCCATTGAAGTCGAATTTTCTCCGCAATAGGTAGTGTTTCCCCTAAAAAGATCAGTTCCAGCTCAATCGATATTAGACATAGACATGAAAAGTTACTGTCAAAATACAATAAAGAAATACAAGGTCACTTTTTTTAAAAAAAAAGATGATGATCATTAAAAAATAGCCGTGAAGTATGATTAAGGAATAATTGATACCTTTAAAGAAGAACTTTTAAATAGGCCTATACGTTGACAAAATGAATAGAAAGGTTCCAATATTTATTCTAATAAGTATTTTGTTGTTATGGACTAGTCCGTCAATTGCTTTAGTTGCTGGATATCAAGAGGCTATTGATGCTTATAACAGAGAAGATTATAAAACTTCGTATAGATTAATACGTCCATTGGCAAAAAAAGGATTTACCAAAGCCTATTACAACTTAGGTATTTTGTACCTAAAGGGAAAAGGAGTTAAGGTAAATTTAAAAAAAGCAATAAAGTTGTTTGAATTTGCAGCGGAACAAGGAGTTGTTAAAGCTCAGAACAAACTTGGTTTGATATATGTTAAAGGTATGGGGGTTGAGCAGGATTTTATCAAGGCGATGGAATGGTGGAATCTTGCTGCTGCTCAAGGTAATGGTAAAGCTCAAACCAATTTAGGGTGGATGTATGAAATGGGGAAAGGCGTACCAAAAAATGCGAAAAAAGCAGCGAATTGGTACGAACTTGCCTCAAATCAAGGTATTGCTATAGCACAAAAAAAATTAAATTCACTCTTAGACCAAACAAAGAAACCTTTACAAGAAAACAACACAAACTCTAAGAACTTTAAAAGTTCCGAAGAAAATAAAAATCTTCTTTCAATAACAGCCTCATTACGTTCTGAACTAGAGCAAATCAAGTCCGAGAAAACTAAGGCAAAGGCAAAACAAGCAGCCGAACAGGCTGCAGAGGCTGTAGAAATGGCACGACTGGAGGCTGTAGCTGAAGAAGATGCGGCAGAGGTGGCACGAATCGAAGCTGAAGAAACGTCACAACAAGCAGAGAATCAGGCAACAGAAGAGTTGGCACAACTGGTAGCGGAACAGGCAGCGGCTGAACAAGCAGAGAATCAGGCAACAGAAGAGTTGGCGCAACTGTTAGCGGATCAGGCAGCAGCTGAAGAAGCGGCGGAAGCGCAAATTAATTTTGGTTTAGGGGTTGTGTTTGAGAACGGTCAAGGGGTTCCGCGAGATATCAAGGAAGCGATCAGGTGGTATCGGCTTGCAGCCGACCAGGGGCTCATCAAAGCAGAAGNNNNAGCTTATCAAAACGATAGTACATGATAAAACTGCTCTAGACACGAATCAAGCCATCGCGAAGGCAAAGGAAGTAAAACTGGTTAGCATGAAGGAATTTGAAAACTTAAAAGAGAAAAACTCTATCGAGCTCAAGAAACTTTATACAACAATCTCATCCTTACGCTCGGAAATAGAACAAACAAATGTAGGCAAAACCAGATCAATTGAAGGCACGAATCAAGCCATCGCTTTGGCAACCGCAGAAAAGCTGGACCGCATCATGGAATACGCAATCTTAAAAGAAAAAAATTCTAGCGAGGTCAAGAATCTTCATACAACAATTACATCCTTGCGGTCTGAACTAGAACAAATAAATTTACGCAAAACTAGATCAATCGAAGTGTCAAATCAAGCCATCGCTAAGGCAAAGGAAGAAAAGTTAGTTAGCATCAAGGAATTTGAAAGCTTAAAAGAGAAAACCTCTATCGAGGTCAAGAACCTTAATATAACAATTACATCCTTGCGCTCTGAACTAGAACAAATAAAATTGGAAAAAGCCAGAGCAATTGAAGCTAATAACCAAGCCATAAAACAACTTGTGCAGAAGCATTTAGAAAAATGGGTTAACGCTTGGGAAAAACAAAATATTGAGCTTTACCTTTCATTTTATTCAAAAGTATTTAAGGGTTCAAAGGAGGGATATGAAGATTGGAGAATATCAAGACAAACGGCCTTGAAAAAACATACGAATATGTCTATTCAACTACAAAATATAAAAATCTCCCAAAGTAAAAAAACTGTAGAAGTTAATTTTATCCAAACTTTTAAATCAGATGAGTATTCAGATACTGGGATTAAAGAACTTGTTTGGGTGAAAAATGGAAGCGATTGGAGGATTATTAAAGAAACCTGGGTACCCCGCAAAAAAATTGCATAATATAAATATATCTGTTTACTCAAAAAAGATTAAATGGTTTAGGTTTTTTTACAGCCCAAAATTTGCACTAAGTCATTTTACGATTTTATTTTCGAGAAGGTTGCCTTCGACATCACACATAGTTTCTCTTGTTTAGCAGGCTAAAGAACTTTTCGGAATGTTCTCCCAAACTAATGCTCATTTTCATTTTTTAATTGATCCAATTTGTGACGTAAAGTAGTTTCATTTGTTTTATACACAAAACTTTCTACTCCATTGACCTTTAATATAGGAATTCGTTCCTTGAATTTTTCATACAACGTCTTGTCGAACTCAATATCTGTCATAACTAATTTTGCAGGGTAGTCCGGGAGTACACGGGCTACTATTTTTTTCATATCGTCACAAAGGGAACATTCACTTTTTGTTAAAATTTCAATAACTATTTTAGAGGGAGCAGACATAGTAGGGTTGAATGAACATATTACATAGTATGGGTCATTGTGGTGAACTTACCCCATAGCGTCAGGGCAACAAATAATACGACACTACTCCATAGAATAATCATTGCAATGGGTCGTTTTTTAGGGTCGGTCTCAGCGCTACGGTCTATGAATGGCACGCTAACTAGACCTAAGCCAATAAAAATTGGGGCGACAATTAAAGATGGGACCCAAATATTTTCTAAAGCATAAATCCAAACAAATTGCCATGGAGGTTTAGTGACCTCAAGGCCCATGATAGGTTCATTCCCTAAAGGAGGCGCAACAGTTAACGCTAGCAGACAGATGAGAGTAAAGATGCCAATACCTGCTCGTCGAAGGTACGCCATATGTTGAGTGAAGGGGATCATCCGACCAGCATCTGTCGCGCCAGGTTTTGCAGAAAGTTTGTGATACTTAATGTAAAACACATGAAGACCGAGCAAGCCCATAGTAAGGATAGGTAGTAAAGATATATGAGCCATATATATTCGGCTTAGTAAGGGTACACCTGGAGAAAACTTTTCTGTCAAGGGAACACCTAAAATACCAAATTTTTCCGCAACCCAGAGAAAATGATCTAAGGCTTCATAGCCTTCCTGATCCCATTTAAGAACAGTCCCTGTAAACATCAAGGTGATCATGAACCCTAGTAGAACGACACCGATTAACCAGTTGATCTCTCTTGGGTTTTTATAGGAGGCGGTGTAAAAAACTCGAATCATGTGAAGGATAATTGTGATTGTGAGAATTTCTCCGGCCCAGAAATGAATGCCGCGAAGGAACCAACCAAGGTATACCTGATCCATAAGAAAGTGAACGCTGCTATTGGCCCTTTCTGGGGTGGGGTTAAAGAACTGAGCCAGTATGATCCCGCTTACAACAAGAACTCCGAACGAGGTTATGGTCATCCCACCCAAGGAATATTTTACCGAGTTTGAGTGTTCGGGGATTTCGTATTCGAGAGTATCTAGACCCAATCGACTTTTAAGAAGGCTTTGAAGTTTGCTCATAGCGCGTTCTATAATAATTGTTTAGATGACTAACTATCTTTTTCTCCAATCCGGAAAAAACTTAGCCCCATAAAAACGAGTCCGGAAAGAATAGTCATACTTATAGCGACAGAGTACCCTTTTGCATTAGGAGATACCCACTCGTGTAATGATTCTTCTACATGTTGTGTTTGGTGTTGATCATGTTCTCCAGAGTTTGTTTTTTGTTTAAAACGTTCCATGGAATCGTTAGTTAACGTATCATCGACTAATGAAGTACCACTTAAACTGTTATTCGAAAACGGAGAATCCATTAGTGGGGAACTCTCGATTGAAGGGAACTCTGTACTTTTACCAACATCAACAGAATAAATCGATTCATTCAAGGAAGTGTTTTTTTCTGTAAGTGAAGTTGTTTTTTTTTCTTCTTTGTGATCTCCGCCATGAGCAAGTATTAACCTTGGAGTTATTAACAGACAAAAAAATAACAATAGAATTGATTTAACGGTCATTCCATCAACCTCGCTGAATGAGTTGAGCAAATGCTTCCATTGTTTCGTCAGTAGCCCAGTCTCGGGGACCGATGGCCTTGTGCACAATAATTCCATTTTTGTCGACAACAAAGGTTTCTGGAACGCCCGTTGTTTTGTAACCTTGTTTAGCTAACTTGCTGTCGGGATCAAGTAGGACCGGGAAAGTTAAACCGTATTCTTTAACGAAGGGAGTAATGAGTGATAGATCTTTATCGACACTGATCGTCAACATCTCAAAGTCATATTCTCGAAAACGCTGGTAAAGTTTTTCCATCGAAGGCATCTCAACCTTACAGGTGGCGCACCAGGTTGCCCAGAAGTTGATAAACAAAACTTTGCCTCGATAGTCCGAGAGTTTAACTTTCCCTCCTTGAAGGGATGGTAATTCAAATCCGGGTGCTAGAAACGCTTCTGCGGGGTACTCTACCTCCCCTGGTTTGAGATCAATCTTGTTTATAAAAATAATATAAAATGAAAGCAGGGCAGTTACTAGCAAGGCATAGGGAATATATATGCTGGTTGGTTTTTGTTCGACTATTGTATTCATTAACTATTCTTAAAGACGTTGTGGTTTGTAAGGGCGATAAAACTTTTTGTCGACTAAGACAATGATTTCGTCGAGAGTTTTTCCTTGTTTATATAATTCGTAAGCATAAAGAACCTCATTTATACAGGTATCGCACTTAGAACCGTGTTCATTGGTGAAACATGTAAGCAACGTCTTATGCTGGTGGTTTTTTTTGCAGTAACAGTAGCAAAATTGGCTATCGATGATTTTAGGAATCTCAGCAGCGATACGGTATGCCTCTGCCGTTTTTCCAGTATAAAAAGCTGAAGACATCACGGGACGGTTTTCAATCAATTGCCCCGTTGCCGGAGCTATAGGAGCCCCATATTCAACTGGTTTAGTTGCAGAATATACGACACTTAGGATTAATGTGATTACGCCTATAAAAATAAAAGGTCTGAGATTGCGTTTTATTTTATTGTTTTTTTGTTTCACAATAACTCCATGTCAAATCTCTTAGCTAAACTAGAAGAGGATTTATTGATAATGTGACTATATTTAGATTATATGGAGTGCTAGTAGCCAATACAAGAAGAAGTTGAATGTTGATTATGGGTGAAGTGATACTTAAGAAACATGTTTTGGAAAGGCTGGAGGCTCAAATATATTAATGTTTTAAGTAAGCCAAAAATTAACGTATTTCAGAGTACCATTTACTGAGAGTTTAAGGAGAAAATCCTAGTAAAAATAGGCTCCCAATACTGATATTGCGTAGCGTTGTATAGAAAACTCCTTCCGTCTTCCATCTGCGTGCTGAGGTTTGGGTTGTTTCCTTGAGAAGGACTACTTTACCTTGTCGGCTAAGACGGCGAAAAAAGTCGAGGTCTTCACAAATTGGAAGTGGAGAAAATCCACCCATTTTCTGAAACGTATCGGCACGGACAAAAATAGCTTTGTTTTGCGCGCCAAGTAGCAAGTATAGAAATAATCTTGAGGGAAGCTTTTTTAGACTCTATTTGTAGGCTAAATGCTCCACCATCAGACTCAGCAAGCATCATTGTTTCTTTCATTCTTTTGAAGCTTTCAAATGATAATTTATTATCGGCATGCATGAATAGGAGAAGGTCTCCAGTTGCTTTTTTTGCGCCGGCATTCATTTGGCAGGCTCTTCCGGGCTTGCTAGTGATAACTAAGTTAGCCATGCGACGCGCCACTAAAAAAGTTGAGTCGGTGCTCCTTCCATCAACAACAATAATTTCATGCGGATTTAGATCAGAGATAGCTCGTAGACTATCCTCCAGGATCAAAGTTTCGTTAAGGGTTGGAATAATTACAGATGTTTTCAATATGTCTGATTGCCATGGACTAGATTTTTGTACAGATCAAAACTTGGTAAGGAGAATCTTGAGATATGGTGACCCTTACCTCCATTTAATTTAATCATAACTGTTAATTAATTCCAACGTTTTGAAAAATTTCTATACTTACAATCAGGTTTGTTCTCTACTCTTGATAGAGCATATGGTATATAATTCATTGCGTTCTGTTAAAATTTAGTATTTTCCTTACTTTAACTGATACTCAAGATTATGTTGGCACATTTTATAGATTCAAAACTCTTTCAATGTGGATATTTTAAAGATCAAAAATCTTTATTTGAAGAATATTTACTGGAAGATATCTCAGAAATAGAATTTGAGTACTTGTTGGCTCACGGAATGAGACATTTTGGCGATTACTATTTTCGCCCGCGTTGCCTCGATTGTTATCAATGCATTCCTATTAGGGTTAGGACGGAAGACTTTAAGATGACAAGAAGACAGAAACGAGCTCTGAGGTCTTGCGACAATGTAATGGTTAAAATGGGCGTTCCTAAATATACAGATGAAAAATTTGATCTATATATTAGGCATAAGAAAAAATTCAGCACTTTGCAGGATGATGTCGAAGATGAGCAGAATTTTCGCCTCTCGTTTTATGTGAATACGAATTTTGGAGTCGAGTTTGAGTATTATATTGATGACATACTTGTTGGTGTTGCTTTAGGAGACCATACTTCAAATGCATTTTCAGCGATTTATACTTTTTACTATACTGGAGACTCTAAACTTAGCTTGGGTACATTTAGCATTCTTAAACAATTAGAATTTTGCCGACAGAAAGGCTTGAAGTTTTTTTATCTTGGATACTATATTGGTGAAAACCAATCACTAAAATACAAGGGTGATTTTAGACCTAATGAGATTTATATCGATCAGTCGTGGCGACCCTTTAGGAATGCTAAAGGAGAATATCTCATTCCTCAGAATAATGTTTTGTGGCGAAATGCAAACACTTTGATTAAAGCCAAGGGTGAGAAGTCTCTGGAGCAAGTTAATGCCTCTAAGCTAAATGACAATTTATTCTTTTAATAATTAAGTGAAATTTACTTAGATTATTTCGAAAAATAAAAGATATAGCCATATTACTAGCAGTATGTTGAATATTACACCAACATGAAAAACCACGTTAAAAAGTTTTGAGTAGGTAAATTTATAGTTCACTAGCAATCTCCTGTTTGTTTTGCCACTTTTAGTCCATAACCAAAGTTTTTAATCTGGAAGCAAGGTCTGAACTCCGAATCACCTTGCGGATCGGTTTATCGATCAGATTTAGGCTCATATATAACCGTTCTAAGTTTAAGAAATAAATTGATTCGGCGATAGCTTTGCCACCAGCATCTCTTATTTCATTTCTCCAAAGACTTAAACAAGTTAAATGACTCAAATTGGGTGATTGAGACAGTGCAATCGCTCCTGCATCACCTATTTTATTTGAGCACAAGTAAAGCTTTTTAAGTTTGGCTGACATCAGTGATGTGGCAATTGCCTTAACGCCCTGATCTCCTATCTCGGTACTATCCAAGTGAAGAGCGGAAAGAGAAGGTAAACATGTCGACTTTGCTAACGCTAGAGCTCCTTGAGATCCGATAGGATTTGAGTCTAGAAATAGGGTTTCTAGGTTTTTTAAATTTAACGAAGTGGCAAGTGATTGAACTCCATTCACTCCTATTTGATTCGCCTCTAGCACGAGATAACTAATGTTTTGAATAAACTTTGATTCTGCTAATGCTTTTGCACCAGCATTACTTATCTTGTTCTGATTTAGAAATAGTTTTTCCAGGTTTGGAAAGCAACGGCTTTTAGATAAAAATTCAATTTCAGCATCGCCTAACCCGTTATCGCTCAGATAAAGCTGCTTTACTCCGTTGAGTGTGTCTCCCGCTTGACACAAAAGACGCATATGTTCAGGAGTAACATTTTTATTCTCCAGGTCCAGCAGGTCA
>LWDU01044748.1_pt1 | contig 10319 bp, 9 predicted proteins | sample 727161 | NCBI WGS metagenome assembly LWDU01 (sample SAMN04566230, study PRJNA314399) | hydrothermal vent metagenome | isolation source: deep sea hydrothermal plume seawater | place: Mexico: Gulf of California, Guaymas Basin | collected 2004-07-11 | reverse complement strand
TAACCGTACTATCATATTCTTTATCATAAAAATCACCTAGTTCAAGAGATTCTGCAGGAATACTATGGATAGTAAAAACCGTATGCACTTGTTCGTACCCAAGGGAGTTAATTTTATCCATTGCTACATGATACTTTTCAACAAATGCGTCTATGAGACTAGGCTGATTCGCCCAACTCCCTATCAATTGAACTGGAGGAAGTTTTTCTTTTAAATTTTTTTCTAGCGCGTCATTAAATGCCTTAAAATAAAGCTTAGTGCTCCAAGTGCTGTATTGAGGGGCAAGACATAGGGCAAGAATTTTTTCTACCCCGTCTTCTAACATTTGATTAACTACGTCTTGAATATAGGGCGCCCAGTTTCTCATGCCAATATATACCGTAAAATTTTCTCCATTTTGATTGAGAAATTTTTCAAGTTCTTTAGCTTGGACCTTGGTGATTTCAAGTAATGGGGAACTGCCACCGATCGCTTCATAACGCTCTTGTATTATCTGAATTACTTCGGGAGAGGAATCTGTGCCACCGCGAATATTTTTAAGATAGAGAGGAATGTCATTGACACTGGTAGGAGCGCCGTGAGCCATGAGAAAAACTGCTGTCTTACCAGCGGATAATGAACTCTTACTCATGCTTATATTCGTGAACCATATCAACCACTGCTTTAACATGATCTACTGGGGTGTGTTGCAAAATTCCGTGCCCTAGATTGAAGATATGCCCAGAACGACCACCCACTCGTTTCATTATATCATGGACTCTTTCACGGATTATAGGTAAGGGGGCAAATAGAAGCGTAGGATCAAGGTTCCCTTGTATTGGTCGATCATGTCCAATTTTTTTCCATGCGTCGTCAATATTGATTCTCCAGTCAAAACTAATCACATCACCACCCGCCTTAGTAACGGAGTCTAAAAGTGTTGATGTCCCTGTAGTGAAATTTATAATTGGGACACCTGTATCTTTTAACTTACTAATAATCCTTTGCGTGTAAGGCATAATATATTTTTCGTAATCTTGAGGACTCATACAGCCTACCCAGCTATCAAAAATCTGTAACGCTTGAGCTCCTGCTTTGACCTGCATTGTGAGGTAATCAACTAGCATGGTACATACTTTATCCATGAGCAAGTCCCACAATTCTGGGGTTTCAAACATCATGAGTTTAGTGGTAGTAAAATCTCTTGATTTACCACCTTCTATCATATAACTACATAGAGTAAAGGGTGCTCCCGCAAACCCTATTAGTGGCATTTTCCCAGAAATTTCCTTTCGTACCTGACGAATAGCATCGCCAACAAACCCTAGATCCTCTTCTGCGTTAACGGGACGTAGTTTTTCAATATCCTTTTGATTTTTCACCGGACGTGAAATGACTGGGCCGTCTCCAGCTGTGAACTCCAATCCAGTACCCATAGGCTCCAGTGGCAAAAGAATATCAGCAAATATTATCGCGGCATCAACTCCTAGAACATCCAGCGGTTGCAAAGTCACCTCTGTAGCAAGGTCTGGGTTTTTGCACAGTTCCAAAAAAGTATATTTCTCTTTTAGATCTCTGTAAGCTTTCATATAACGCCCTGCTTGGCGCATAAACCATATAGGCGTTACATCAGTTGACTCACCTCTACAGGCTTTTAAAAATCTAAATTCGTTATCTTCTATCATGTTTACTGAGTATTTTTGAGGAGTGAGTTAACCGATAGATTATAGGTAGGTGAGAAACGATAATCAATTGCTTTCTTAAATCTATACCTTTTCACTAACTATAGTTTTGTTTTAATAGGTTTACCTCATTTTTAACGATGTCCTCTTTCTCATTCGTTAAAGTTTTATTTAATATAGGCAATGCTTTTTTACCTACTAGCTCACCTAATGCCCAAACCACATGAGCCCTGATTAGCGGCTCATAATCAGAAAGCGCATCAATCAGAGGACTCACTGCAGAGAGATTACCTGAGTTTCCAAGAGCCACAGCAACATTTCTCAATAGACCTCTGCGTTTTGTTCTTTTTACGGGGCTTTTTTTGAAGCGATTTCTAAAACCCTCGTCGTTCAAACGTATTAGTTCAATAAGCTGAAAAGAGCCATCTTGCGCTCGAAATGCTTCCTCATCTGTCTTCACAGCAAATGAATTCCAAGGGCAGACGACCTGACAATCATCGCAACCATAAATATGATTTCCTATAGCCTTTCTAAACTCTATGGGTATAACGCCTTTAAGTTCAATTGTTAGATATGAAATACATTTTCTTGAATCCAGAATATAAGGAGCAACTATTGCTTTTGTCGGACAAATATCTATACAACTTCTGCAAGTACCACATTTATCTAATGAAGGTTCTGAATCTTCCAGAGCAACATCTACTAGAATTTCGGAAATGAAATAATAAGAACCTATATGCTCGGTTATTAAATTAGTATGCTTCCCAATCCAGCCCAACCCTGCACTTTGTGCTAATGGTTTTTCCAAGATGGGACCAGTATCAATGTATATTTTTGTCCGACATCCCTTAAATTCTTCTTTGATTTTTTTCTCTAACTTTTTATGTTTTTGTATCAATACTTCGTGATAATCTTCATTAAGGGCATAGAGTGAAAAATCTCCCCTATCCTTTTCATGAATAAAATTCATGTTCTTGTCTTCGGTCATATAATTTGTTCTTAGGCAAACAACTGATTGCACTCTGGAAAGAACTGCATCTAAACTTGACCGTTTTTCAACATTACGGCTCATATAAGACATTTCGCCCTGATAATCCAAATTGAGCCACTCCTTATAGTTTTCTAGAGATTTGAAAGGTAATCCTCGAGTCACCCCGAAACCATCAAAACCTAATCCCTTTGCAAAATTCTCTATACGTATTGTTTTTTCCTTAATCAAGGACATTTTAAATATTCTTAAATTTGATTTTGCGATCGTGACTTCAGTTTACATTCCTATTATAATTTATATTATATTTTCCTTAAATTAAACACGAGATCCTAGCAGGAAATAACCTTATGAATAAAACAGGGTATATTTCCCACCCTCAATATCTTAAACACGACACACAATCTCATCCTGAAAATTCAGGACGACTAAGAGCTATACAAGATAGAATCAAGTCATCAGAAATATACCCACATTTGCACTTTCCAGAACCCCGTTGTGCTACCGACGATGAGCTTAAAAAAAATCATGATCTTGATCACATTAACCACGTACGTAACAGTTGCCAAAATGGTACTCAAAATCTAGATGGAGACACTGTTATTTGTTCAGAGTCCTGGGATGCCGCTGTTTTAAGTGCAGGAGCCGGCCTAACAGCTGTTGATAAAATCATATCCGGTGAACTAGACAATGCATTCGCTGCAGTGCGCCCACCGGGGCATCATGCAGAAAAAGATCGCGCAATGGGATTTTGTTTGTTTAACAATGTTGCCATAGCAGCCCGATACGCTATCAATAAACATAAGCTTAATCGAGTGTGTATTTTTGATTGGGATGTTCACCATGGAAATGGGACACAACATTCTTTTTATTCCAACTCGTCCGTCTATTATAGTAGCATCCACCAATACCCATTTTATCCAGGAACGGGTGATAAAATTGAAACTGGTACCGGAGATGGCTTAGGAACAACTCTAAACTTTCCCCTCGATGCTTTTTCCGAAGATTCTACCTATCTGGATATTATTGGTAATAAACTCATACCAAAAATTCAGAACTTTAAACCCGATTTAATAATTATTTCTGCCGGATTCGATGCGCATGAAGATGACCCTCTTGGTCAAATGAAAGTTTCATCCGATTGTTATCGTAAAATGACTTCAATGATTTTAAAACTGGCTGAAGAGGTTTGTGATGGAAGGTTACTTTCTATGCTAGAAGGAGGTTACAATCATAAAGCCTTGGCTGATTCGGTGCTCAACCATGTTGACGCTTTGCTAACGGGATTTGAGGAACAGGGGTAAAACAAGCTCTGTGTGTTGTTGGTTCTTGCTTCGCGGGTAAGTTTAGCCGTACCTTTAATATAAAATCCCTCTATTGAATAATCTTTTTCTGTCCAAAAAACATGACTACAATTGAAGATACTAATATTAATGACAGGATAATTATTTTGTCATTAATAGTTGCTCTTGGGGTGGTTCTACACCGACTAGAGATACTTATTCCTCTACCTTCTCCATGGATTAAATTAGGGCTTGCCAATGTAATGACTCTCGTTACACTTATATTTTTCGGTCTTCGCGATGCAGTAACGGTTACTCTGCTAAGGATAATGTTAGGCTCGATTATTGGTGGAACATTTCTAAGCCCAACATTTTTATTGAGCTTATCTGGAGGCGTAACATCTGTCTTTGTAATGCACTGGGTATATCAACGTGGTAAAAGTCCGTTTAGCTTAGTCGGCGTAAGTATTTGTGCGGCTTACACGCATACTCTCACAACTGTTGCATGTATCTATTTTTTCTGGGTTCAGCAGGAATTCATCTTTAAGATCTTACCAGTTTTTTTTATCTTCGCACTTATAGCGGGTATTCTTACAGGTATCATTGCAAATTTCATAGCTATAAAATTAATAGCAATAAAATTCGTTTTTAAATCATCAGTTTTAAAAAATTATTAGTACTTTCTTAAGTTTTATTAACGTGAAGTATCGTCAGGACACCTTAAAACTTTACATTAAGAATTTACTTATTTTTTAAATAACCCCAAACGCCTAACTATTTTCTCTATAGCTTTGGAAACCTCTGTTACGCTTATACTCTCAAGGCATTCTGGTTTATGGTGCAAAGAAGGTAAGCATTCCTCAAAAAATCGTTGCCTGCAAGGAGAGCATGGGTAGTTTCTGGTCACTATTTCTTGTCTTTCTATATCGATAAAAGGTCCTGTCGTCGCTGCCTGTCCTGGACCAAAAATACCTACTACCGGCGTATTTGTCAGTGAAGCCATGTGTAATAATCCGCTATCATTACCAATGAATAGTTTACTCATCTTAATCAGTTGAGCGATTTCAGTAAGATCAAGTTTTTCAATGATTCTTATATTTTGAGAAGGACAAAAAGAACTAATTTTTTCAAGTAATGACTTCTCTTTATTATTGCCTAGGAGAATAATTTTTACGGGGTAAGCTTTGATAAGGTTTTGGCAAAGTATACCAAAGCGCTCAGCATGCCATGCACGCTCAATTTTTGATGCCCCTGGGTGAATGGTTATTAAAAAATCTTTTCTATCCAACTCTCTTGCCTTTAGAACCTTCTTCAAAACTTGACTACTACTAGTCCACTTAAAATGGTAGCATTCGGGGGATAATTTTGAATTTAAGGGAAAAAGAATTTTGTGAAAATAGTTGACACGATATAGCGTTTTTTTTTCTTTTTGGGTAGTAGCAATTGGATGCGTTAGAAGCAATTGTCGTTTATCTGTAGAATAACCAATACGAACTCTTGCTCCCATAAGCATTAGCATAAATGCACTATGAAACGAATTAGGGAAAATAATTCCAAGATCAAATTTATATTTTCTTAACTTCCACGCGTCCGTACATTGTTTTATATAACCATCCGCTTTATTTTTCGGAAACTTTAAAACAGTATCCACTATCTCCTTATGACCAGATAATAACTGGCCTGTAGGGAACCTTGCTATTACAGTTATCCTAGCATTTGGGTAAATTCGACGTAAAGTCTGAAGTGACGGAAGAGCTTGCACAACATCACCTATCCAACTAGGCATCCATGCTAAAATGTGTAATATTTCTTCTTGATCCGATATAGCTTTGGCTTTCATTAGTTTTTAAGTTTTTATAAATCTAATTTCTTATTTTTTTGCGATGGATTCTTGCACCCAATCTATAAAGTTTTTGTTCAATGTTAGAATATCCTCTGTCAATATGGTAGACACGGGATATAACAGACTCTCCTTTAGCTGCCAAGGCTGCTAACACAAGGGAAGCACTTGCCCTTAAATCGGTCGCCATGAGAGGAGCTCCGCTTAATTCTTTGACTCCACTCACAATGGCTGTTCGGCCCTGAATAGTGATATCTGCACCCATGCGCTTCAGTTCAGAAACATGCATGAACCTATTTTCAAAGACAGTTTCAAGGATAATACTCTTCCCTTGCGCAAGTGTCATTAAAGCCATGAATTGAGCCTGTAAATCAGTTGCAAAACCTGGGTGTGGCTGTGTTTTTATATTGATCCCGTTCATTTGGCCATCACTAATTACGCGAAGACTTTTTTCACCTTCTTCTACAATAAGTCCGGCCTGTCTAAGTTTTAAAGTTAAAGATTCTACTTGTTTTGGTATACAGTTGGTAATCTTAACATTACCTTTTGTGATAGCAGATGCAATCATGTAGGTACCCGTTTCTATTCTGTCTGGGAAAATATGGCAATTTATGGGTTTTAGGGACTGAACCCCTTCGATTATAATCAGGTCCGTTCCTTGACCTGTTATTTTTGCTCCACTCTGATTCAACATATCTGCCAGAAATACTACTTCAGGCTCTTTAGCAACATTTTCAAGAACTGTTTTCCCATCTGCCAAACTTGCAGCCATTAGCAAGTTAGCTGTTCCAGTTACTGTAACTGTATCAAAATAATATCGTGCTCCTCGTAGACGTTTAGCTTCACCATATATATACCCTTTCTCTAAATGTATCTTTGCTCCCATGCATTCTAAGCCCTTTATATGAAGATCTAGTGGCCTTGCTCCTATAGCACACCCTCCCGGAAGTGATACTTTAGCTCGACCTAATCTCGCTAGAAGCGGACCCAACACAAGACTAGATGCACGCATTGTAGATACAAGATCATATGGGGCCTCAAAATTATTTATATCCGTTGAATCAAAAATGATACGTCCTGCATTAAATTCTTCGGTGCAACCACCCAGATCATTTAAAAGATTAAGCATTGTGGTAACATCACGTACTTGTGGAACACCACCTAGGTTATTTTGTCCTGTGGTTAAAATCATTGCTGCCATTATAGGCAAAGCAGCATTCTTTGCTCCACTAATCTCTACCTCACCTTCTAAACGTTTACCTCCTTCTATAACTATTTTATCCATATATTTTTTTTCTAGCGGACACTACGCGGTCATATCCACTATAATCTTGAATAACCTTAATTTCTTCGTACTGACCTTCCTTATAAAATAAACTTGTTACAGCTTTTGCTTGCGTTTCTCCAATTTCAAGAACAACCACACCACCTTTTTTTAGATAACTCAGCGCCTCTGGAATAATTCTCTTATAAAAAATTAACCCATCACTACCCCCATCTAATGAACTTTCAGGCTCAAAATTTATTACATCGGTCATAAGATTAGTTAACTGCGATGTTTGAATATAAGGTGGATTAGAGACAATACAATCATAATGAATTATTGGTAGATCTGAAAAGATATTGCTCTGAACAAAGTTAATCTTATCAAGGACTCCGTGCTTTTCAGCATTTATCCTAGCCTCAACCAATGGCTCTAAAAAATAGTCAGTTGCTGTTACTCGACAATTAAGAATTTCCTTCGCTGCTACCACAGCGATAGCACCTGACCCAGTCCCGATCTCTAGTAAACGCAGCGATAATTTTTCTGGGCTTTTACTAATTAGCAAGAGTAGGTTTTCAATAAGGTTCTCTGTTTCTGGTCGGGGAATGAGTACGTCAGGTGTAATGTTAAAATCTAAAGACCAAAACTCCTTGCTCTTTAAAATATAAGCTATGGGCTCATGATTAACTCGACGATCTATAAAGTCATATAAAATAGTTTTTTCAGTTTCAGTGAGGGGCAGCTCTGGTCTACGATAAATTTCTTCACGGGATAATTTTAAAGCCCCAGCCAAAAGTACTTCAGCTTCCATCTGTGGAAAATGAATTCCGGCCTGATTTAGGCGGTCTATTGACCAACCAAGAAATTCTTTCATTGATTATCTACTTCAGCCTATAGCACGTATAATTAATCCAGGCAAAAGGTTAACGACCTAGCTTTAGAGCTTCCGTTTGATAATATACCGTAAGCGCCTCAATAATTTCATTAAGTTCACCCTGAAGAACCAAAGTTAGTTTATGCAAAGTCAACCCTATGCGATGATCTGTGATTCGTTCTTGAGAAAAATTATAAGTACGAATACGTTCACTCCGATCCCCTGATCCTACTTGTTGTTTTCTCTCACGAGCGAGCTCATCCTGTTGTTTGCTCTGCTCAAGGTCATATAACCGAGCACGAAGAACTTTCATAGCTTTATCTTTATTTTTATGTTGCGATTTCTCATCTTGACAAGTNNNNTTGACACTTTGACCTCCGGGGCCGGACGAACGAAACACGTCTATCTTTAAATCAGATGAACTGATCTTAATATCTACATCATCAACTTGTGGCATAATAGCTACAGTTACTGCTGAGGTATGAACTCTACCTTGTGTCTCTGTTTCTGGAACTCGTTGAACTCGGTGAGTCCCCCCCTCGTATTTTAATTTACTATATACTCCCTTTCCTTGAATACTAAAGATAACTTCCTTAAAACCACCTTTCCCTGTTTCACTCTGACTAAGAATTTCAGATTTCCATTTCTTTGCTTCGGCATAACGAGTGTACATGCGAAATAAGTCTACGGCGAACAGCGAAGCTTCTTCGCCTCCTGTCCCAGCGCGAATCTCCATGATGACACTCCGTTCATCCCGAGGGTCCTTTGGCAAAAGTATTACTTTAATCTTTTCCTCCAGTGCTATTATCTGAGTTTCTAGGTCAACAATTTCCTCACGTGCCATAACTATTATTTCTTCATCTGTCTCTTCCTCGCAAATTTTATGATTTTCTTTCAGGATATCTTGAATTTTTTTATACGAGCGATACTCTGCTATGATTGGGGATAATTCGGATTGCTCGCGAGCATACTGCTGAAATTCGTGCTGTCTAGCAATAATCTTAGGATCGCTCATCAGCCCATTCAAGTGGTTATATCTTTTTTCTACTTCTTCTAGCTTGGAAAACATAATAAGTTAGTTATAAAAAATCGGAGGTCATTCTTTCTCCAGTAAGGACAAGTTAGTTAAAAAACTATTGCAGGGGGGTAATAAAATGGAGCTATTCGGGGGCGGTTGCTTCTTCAGATTGCTTAGTATTACTCTTTCCATATTTACGATTAAATTTTTCAATTCGTCCAGCGGTGTCAATAAGTTTTTGTTTACCTGTGTAAAACGGGTGACATCTAGAACAAATATCAATATGCATATCTTTTACGGTGGAATAAATCTGAGCCTCATTTCCACATGCACATCGGATTTTTGTTTCAAAGTAATCTGGGTGTATATCTGTCTTCATATTTCTTATTCTATTGTTAAATTTATGAATTCATGGTTGACATAAACTCAGCATTTGTTTCTGTTTCCTTCATTTTCTGCAGAAGTAGATCCATAGTATCATTAATACCCATTGGCAGCAAAACCTTTCTAAGAAGCCATATCTTCTGCAAATCATCTTCCGGTAGAAGAAGCTCTTCCTTTCGTGTTCCAGAGCGATTTATATCTATTGAAGGAAAAGTTCTTTTATCTGCTAGCTTTCTATCAAGAACTATTTCGAGATTACCTGTACCCTTAAACTCCTCAAAAATAACATCGTCCATCCTGCTACCAGTATCGACCAGAGCTGTTGCGATAATAGTCAAACTTCCTCCTTCTTCTAGGTTTCGGGCTGCGCCAAAAAAACGCTTTGGACGTTGTAGCGCATTAGAGTCAACACCACCCGAAAGAATTTTACCGCTTGGAGGAACGATAGCATTGTAGGCCCTTGCGAGTCGTGTAATACTATCCAGCAGAATCACCACATCTCGTTTATGTTCAACCAGTCTCTTAGCTTTTTCAATCACCATTTCTGCTACTTGCACATGTCTTTGTGCTGGCTCATCAAAGGTGGAACTGATTACCTCACCGTTTACCGATCGACTCATATCAGTAACCTCTTCAGGCCTCTCGTCAATAAGCAAAACGATTAGGACAACTTCAGGGAAATTTGTACTTATACTGTTTGCAACTGATTGCAATAGCATTGTTTTTCCGGTTCTTGGTGGAGCTACAATTAGGCCACGCTGACCTTTGCCAATGGGTGTCATTAAATCCATGATACGTGAGCTGTAATCCTTTCCATTCGGTGTTTCTAGTCTCAAACGTTCAGAAGGGTAAAGTGGGGTCAAATTATCGAATAAAAGCTTTTGTTTTGTTTTTCCTGGATTTTCAAAGTTAATAGCCTCGACTTTGAGTAACGCGAAATAACGCTCGCTTTCCTTTGGTGGACGTATCTGCCCAGAAATAGTGTCTCCTGTACGCATATCAAATTT
>LWDU01033565.1_pt1 | contig 10320 bp, 7 predicted proteins | sample 727161 | NCBI WGS metagenome assembly LWDU01 (sample SAMN04566230, study PRJNA314399) | hydrothermal vent metagenome | isolation source: deep sea hydrothermal plume seawater | place: Mexico: Gulf of California, Guaymas Basin | collected 2004-07-11 | reverse complement strand
CCGTAACCCCCGCATTACGAATGCGGTGCTCTGCCAATTGAAGCTACGCTGGCAACATCCCATTTATGCAGGGGAAACCACCACTTTAGAATACCGCTTTAAACTCGTCAACGGTGTTAAAACGCGTACTATAAAATAAACATCTAAAGAATTATGCCTTTGGCGTGTTCCGCAATGGAAATTGATCCCTCACACCGATTCGCAGACAATAAATCGTATCGCCATTGAGCAGTCGGGAAGTAGTTTTCCCCGGTCGTATACGCAATATATTGCCGCGCGTAAAAAGAACGAGGTTTGGGCACCGACTAACGACAATGTCAGTCAACTGGATGAGCCAGGGGCAACTAAAACTCAAACCAGTAAATTGAGCGCCCAAACCTCGCGTGTTTGAACAATCTCACTGTTAACCCGTTTCAAAACAATCAAATCGGATCATTGCAAGATTTTTTGTCAGCAACAAGCTAACGAAAGATATCTAAATGCACGTCCCATGCCAAAAAAACCGCCGTACCATAAATCTTCCAAATCGAGCGACAATCATCGGCCGAAAAACGAACAAAACACCGAGAAACCGGCGTTTTAGGCATATCTAGGTGCTGTAAATATTCTCCCCTTTACCACCCAAGCCCATAAAACAATCACCAGCAAATGTGTGGTATAAACAGACATGTGTTCATATTAAACACATTCACTTTCATACACTTTATTCCGCTAGCTTGCTCCTCTATTCGTGCCTGAAACCGAATTTCACAGCTTAAATGACGACACGTACAACACAATCAATTGACCCTGCGGCTCGATTCGTATTGATTTCGCTCAACCCCAAAGCAGGCCGCGGTCCCAGCGGTGAATTGGCAAAGAAACTCGCTGCTATATTGGACGATCGTGGCTTTCAAGCGGTCATTGAGACCGACATCGATCAGATCCAGCTTATCGCCGCGGAAAAACAAGCTAGTGGCGAACTACGTACCGTTATCAGCGTAGGCGGCGATGGCACATTATCACTGTTACTTAACACCCTAAGCAAAGAAACTAACATCTGTATCTTTCCACAAGGCACTGAAAATGTGCTTGCTAAATACCTCGGGATAAAAGCTGATCCCGAGTTCGTCGCTGACTTGATTGAGCGAGGACAAGTTCTTCCGATGGATGCCGGACAAGTCACCAATGAGGCGGGCGAGAAGTTTTTGTTTGCCCTGATGGTTGGGTGTGGTTTTGACGGTGATGTAGCCGAGCGATTAGCGAATCGTCGGAAAGGCCATATCACCAAATTCTCCTATTTCATTCCAGTCCTGACCGCCGTCTGGAAATACCGGTATCCCAAAATGTATGTTCAGGACCTTGCTGATGAAAACAACAAATTTGACGCCCGTTTTCTATTCGTCATGAACATTCGCCGATACGCGCTAAAGCTGATGATTGCGCCTGAGGCCGACCCCACCGACGGCAAACTTGACGCTTGTGGATTCATCAAACCAGGATTCCTACACGGATTAAAATATTTCTGGCAGCTTTGGTGGTCTACTCATCCTCGCAGCAAAGAATACGTTGCGTTGCAGGCAAAGTCGTTCAGAATCCATGCCGACACTCAAGATCGAGTTGTTGTTCAAATTGACGGTGACCCCTGCACATCGTTGCCTATCACCGTAACAACAATACTTGGTCGCATGCGACTACTCGTGCCGCAAACATTCCTAGAAGACCAAGACGCGTAATCTGCGACTCTATTCTTGCAACAACTTGGATAACTGTTGGTCACCAGTCTGTTGTTCAGACTCAGAATTTTGTAGCAACTCGGCAGCCGTTGCTTGCTGACCCAAAGCCGCGTAACACCGAGCGAGATTATATAGTGCTAAATCCTGAAAGGCAGACCGAGTCAACGATATATCCACAGCGACTCGGTTGGCAGGAGAATTACCGGAGAGCAGGTCCTGAATATTGATTGTCGGCGGTTCAGCGGAAGAATTGTTATTTCTAGTCGGGAGAACTGACGGGAGTTCTTCTTTGCCTGCTGCGTCGCCGGTATCATCAGCTTCCTTTATTAGCGTTCTTTGTTCAAACCAATCGATCGCATCCTGATAGTGCCCCTGTTCCATATGAATCATAGCGATATAAAAGCTCGCGTAATTCTTAGCTCGCACTAATACTTTTTGCTTGTTCAATAATACTTGCCGCCACAACAAAGCTGGTGTGTTATCGGGCTTTACCAGCCCGAGAGATTGTTGAATACCTTCGTTTTCTGGCAGTTCTTCAATTATCTTCGTCGGAATACGTGATGCCATCATCAACGCCTTGGCACCGCTTTCACCTTGGGCGTCTGCACTGGATTCATCGTTATCAAAATCACCTCGTAAGAATTTAAAACGACCTTCCTGCAATTGAGGAACTTCGCGAAACAACGAATGATTTCGCGTTGAACTAACGAACTCCATCGCGGTCGAATCTTGAGCAATAATTTTCTCATGCAACGCCGCTTCAAATAAATACCCTTCATAAATAGGTAGCCAAATTTTTGATCGATTGATTTGATGCTCCGTTCTCAACCGCAAAGAAATAATGCTCGGCGCCACGGTCAAAACCATTTGACGCTCACCTGTGAGATATTTTTCCAAAATCGCCATGCGATGCGAAACGGCAACAACATCCGCTTCAATCAACCCCACCAATCCGTCAAGAGTTTCCTGTGGTTGCTGTTGATGGGCAACTGGTAATTGTGTTTGTGCGAAGTTGATATTCTCTTTGAGTTGCCTCAGCGTCACAATTTCAGTCTTATCTGCATTCAATACCGGCAACCCTTTGTTCAAATCAAACAAGTAAAGTTCCTTGTCAATGATTGCTGCAGTTAGCCATGGTTGATTTCTCTCGCCAAATTCAGCTGGCAATCCTAACAACACGACATCGATGCCTTGCTGCCGCGCGAGTAGCACAAAAATCCGTGCACGCTGCCACCAGTCACCAACGCCCAGCGTCAGGACATCACGGTTGGTGCGGCTATAGCCAGGTCCGGGCAAGCCAAGTTGAGGGGATACCTTGTCTGATTGTTCCGTGGCAGGAATCGTCGGATAGTCCAGCAAAGGTGCAAGCTGTATGTTTCGTACCGTCCAGTCAAACAACTTGAGTACCTTGGTCAATTCCTCACTAGCAACTTCATCAGCAACGGTTGGCTTATAGGACTCCCAAAACATCCGGTGTGGTAAATCATCAGCTACAACCCACTGGGAAATATCGTGCAACCAACTCGTTTCATGTAAATAATTAATATCCAATGGGATGAACCGCTTGCCACCAATCGCTTGTACTAATCCAGTGCTAGCTAGTTCAGTTGGAACCGTGTTTATTAGCGACGGCGTAACCCATTGAGGATCATCGTCATGTAGCTTAGACCAGAGATTGAAGTTAAAGACACTCGTGGTAGTCGCTTGATTAAAATCAGCAAGATCTAGGCCATCAATTATCTGCAAGGCTTGTTGCAAGTGATCAGAATTAGATTCTCTTGGCCGAATATCCGAGACAGTCACTTGCGAGCGATCGCGACAACCGACGATTATCACGAGGGCGACAATTAGTGAAAGATAACTTTTTTTAGCGATCATAGAATTTCCATCTCTGAAGTGTTGGCATCAGTACCTTTATAAAGTATCGACACATGCACGAATCTTGGTGAGTCGTTGCAGCAGAGTTTTCATGTCATTTAGTGGAATCATGTTCGGACCATCGCTCGGAGATTCGTCTGGGTCGGGGTGTGTTTCAATAAACAGACCGTCTACTCCCATTGCTACGGCAGCCCGGGCAAGTGGTTCGACCATTTCTCGTTGCCCTCCAGTGGTTTCGCCTTGCCCACCAGGTTGCTGTACACTGTGCGTTGCGTCAAAGATAACCGGCACACCAAATTGTTGCATCTGTGGCAAGCTGCGCATATCGTTGACTAATTGCCCATAGCCAAAGAACGTACCACGTTCACACAGCAACACGTCATTACAGCCACTTTGCGCCAGTTTGATGATCACGTTAGACATATCGCTGGGTGACAAAAACTGCCCTTTTTTTACATTTACCGGTTTGCCGGTTTGCGCAGCGGCAATCAGCAGGTCGGTTTGTCGGGCGAGAAAAGCCGGGATCTGCAGCATTGCACAAACATCGGCGACCGCAGCGGCTTGACTTGCTTCGTGGATATCCGTGGTCACCGGCAAGCCGGTTTCTTGTGCAATACGACCTAGAATATCCAAGCCCGCATCTAAGCCCGGGCCGCGAAAGGAATGAATGCTCGTTCGATTCGCCTTATCGAAAGATGCCTTGAACACGAATTGCACAGGTAGGTCAGCCGTGGCCTCTTGCAACACATCGGCGATTCGTCGAGTAGCATCCGCCGTCTCAATCACACAGGGACCCGCAATTAGCAGTAACGGCTGATCCGTACCACATTGCAAATCAGCAATCGCAACTGGGTTGTTGGTAATATTTTCCATAAGACCTTTTAGGCAGACAACGATTGTTTCGACTCGAGCAGATTATGCCAGCACCTTTCAAATAACTCCAGTGCTATCCACAAAATATACTACCCGTTGGGGCTTGCTTGTTTTTAAAGTTTCCACAGATTTACACCTGCCAGCTACTCGCACAGCCTAAATCCCCAATTGTTCTTTACACAATCGTTGGATGTCGTTGATTATCGATTTGGGTTGTCCGTCAACGGTATAAAGTCCCGCTCGCCGCTCCGATGTATCGTTTAGTTGATTCCAGAGAATTGCCTGAGTCGCACCTTGACTGGCAAGTACCATCAATAGATTGGCAACTTCCTTCGAGCCCATACCTGTACCGACGCTATCAGCACTACCGCCCAGTTCGTCTGCTGCTAAGTGATTATTTTCTGTCGCAACACTTAAGACCAATGGGAGTTGCAATTGCGCCCAACGATTCATCAAGGCATTGATTGCTAAACAGTCATACAACCCACATTCATTGTCTCCGTCGCCAAATTTCAACTCCAACCCAATTCCATTTAATCCGATATCCCCGCGGACCAAAGCCTCCGCAAATTGCAACGGCGACAGATCGGTTCGACGATCCGCGGCATATCCGCCCCAAGGCATATCAAAACTCATCACAATTGGTGTACTGGCATCAATACGTCGAATGGCCTCTACGACATCCACCGCAATTCGGACGACTTGTTCTTCAGAGAATCTCAAACCCGTCGTCGAATTTAGTCCGGCTGCACAATGCCACACATGAACCCGATCTTTATAGCGTTGAATAACTTCACTCACGTAACTCATGAGGTAGTTTTGAAATGCGGTGAAATCACTTTCCCATAGATACATCCATTCGGGGATCGAGTCGTCGGTCAATCGCACTAGTGGACCAGCGATGATTTTTTTATCGTGTTGCAAAGCCCAATTCAGTGGACCATCGATTTCATCAAAATTGAATTTATCCGTGTCCGGTGACAATGTGCGCCAATTAAACGGAATTGTTACTGTATTGAAGGTTTCATCAATTTGCTGCTGCGACTGCTCCGACTGAGGAACGACCGGCATTTCTATACCGATTAGCGGCTTGACCCCACCTGCTTGATAACGAGCTTCAACAGCATGTCCTGCATCCTCTAGTAGCACAAGTTCAATCAACTCGAGTGCAGATTCTATAGAATCCGCGGCATGGCGTTGACTAGTTCCCGGATCGTCGGTCGACAACACAGCGTTCAAGAAACACTGTTGTGTTTGATTCAGCAAAGTTTGGTAAGCAGCAGAAAGTTCGAAGAACTGATCGCGATCGGACAGATAATTTCTCAGGCGATTTAGGGTCCCGCGTGCCAATTCGACTTCGAGATGATACGCCGCTTCTTGTTCACGCAGATTGCTAGTCGCAAGAATGACCTCGACACCGTCCGCTCGTAACCACGGAACGAATAGCTTTCCGGATTCGTGTATGGACCGATCAACAACTAGCATATTTTCAGAAATACGCAATTCGCGTTCCCAAGCAATGCCCTCCATGCCCACCATATAGCAACGCCGCAAGCGGTATTGCTCGGCGTCGGTCACATAAGATGTATGAAATCGAATCTGGCCCATTTGACCACTACCACGTTCGAGGAAAAAACATCCCCTTCTCACACCATTTTACTCCCATCAATCGTCAATGACGCGATGCATAAGCGGAGTAATCTTTGGATGTCGAAACGAGGACTAAAGGCAGTGATTTTACCATTGAAAAGCCCAACCCGCAATTCATGCGAGCAACCAAGGGGTGTAAAGATAAAACCAGAAAAGTCTCATCTGCTCTTTCGCGACTACTGCGTAGGTAAGTGATACAACCAGAAGTTTCGAAATCTAACGGGGTCTCTGTGATTCTATCGCTTGTGGACCTTCCGGTCTTCCCGCGCCAGTTTTAGCAGTCAATTCATAGTTGCTATGAATCGCAACGCCATTGTGGTAAATCGTGATCCGAGCGTTTTCCGTTTTTTCACCCGCATCTGAAAAGCGAGCAGCTCGAAAATAAATATCGTAGGTTTGCCAAACTAAGGGGGGCAACGCCATGTTCATCTGAGGTGGGCGCTGACGGTAAATGCCGCCGCATTCATTGTGAACTCCTGCTAAGCCAAATGAATCCAGCACTTGAACTTCGTACCGCTGTTGGATATAAACTCCCGAATTACCTCTGGCTTGCCCAACCGAATTTGGCATAAACGGAGTGCGAAATTCCAAATGCAAACGAAAATCAGTGACGACAGGTCGAGTCAACACGCCTTCCATCAACAAGCCTTCGTCTGTAATACGGGCATCAACCAATTGCTCTGTGGCTTCTCCAGCAAACAAAACAACGGCCTCTTCGGGAGCCGGCATCCCCATAGTCACGCTCTGCCGAACAACGCGTTTGAGTCGGCCCCCTGATTTACCGCGGGAACGTGTCGTCGTAACTTTGGCAACACCCGCCTCGATCAAAACGGTGAATACATCACCACTAAGTGTAAGTTGTTGCCCAGACCGAACCCCGCTTAGCTCAAATTGCGTCTCGCCGTCCCAACCGGCGCCAGCCAATCCTCCCGCTAACAGGCTCCCGCGAAACTTGCCAGTGCCCAAGGCAATGACTTGTAAACCCGCCTTGGATTTCACTTTGCCGGCAAACCGCACGACGCCCTGATATTCGCCCTGAAACGAATAATCCGCGCCCGCCTGTTCAATGTCCGTAAAAGCAACTCGCTCTTGGCCCCCAGCAATGGCAGCCAACAGATAAACAACTAGGGAACAAGTAATAGGAATAGCACGCATCGTTTTCTCGCTTGAAGTACATGTGAGGTATCAAACCGTTCAGCTTAATTACCAAGTGAGCCACAGGCAACAATTAAAATTTGCTACTTGCACAATTGTAATTCAAGAGTTTTACGCTATTGACGCCGGAAGATAGCAGCTATTTCCAAGGAAATTCGCGGCCCGAAATAACTTCGTATGCCTCGATATATTTTGCCCGAGTGTTCATAACGATGTCGTCTGGCAAAGAGGGAGCAGGGCTGTTTTTATCCCAATCCGTTGTTTCCAGCCAATCGCGGACAAATTGCTTATCAAAGGACCGAGGAGATTCGCCAACACAGTAGGTTTCAGCCGGCCAGAAACGTGAACTATCGGGGGTCAACACTTCGTCGATCAGAATCAATTCTCCTTCAAACCAGCCCCATTCAAATTTTGTGTCCGCAATAATAACGCCTCGCTCACGGGCATACTCAGCGCCTTGCTGATAAATCGCCATGCTGCGATCACGCAATTCCGTGGCGGTATCCTCTCCCACAATATCAACCATCGTCTCGAAAGAGATATTGATGTCGTGGCCCGATTCTTCTTTCGTAGCCGGAGTAAAAATGGGATTTTCTAACTGAGATGCTTGCTGCAAGCCCGGTGGTAATTTAATTCCACATACGGTGCCGGACTCTTGATATTCCTTCCAACCGGAGCCAACTAAGTAACCGCGAACAACACATTCTATCGGTACGACGTCACATTTTTTGACGACCATACTGCGACCTGTTAAAGATTCAATGTCCGTATCTTCCGGCAAACTAATGGTCGTTAAGTCCATCGTCAATAGATGATTCGCAATGCCAAGCTTCTCAAACCAGAATTCACTAATCGTGGTCAACACTCGACCTTTGTCCGGAATCCCCGATGGTAATACCCAATCAAAAGCACTAATACGATCTGTACTAATCATCAGCAGAGAATCACCAAGATCATACATATCGCGAACTTTTCCGCGGCGTGGTGTCATTCCAGTAATATTAGTTTCCAAAACAGGGTCACTCATCGCAGCAATTCCTTTCGGCCTAGTAGTTTCTAGTGATATGTAGGTTCTATGATTGCAGGCCTGCGGGGCAAGTATACCAAAGCACAATTCAATTCAACAGTAGGCACAGCGAGTGAAATTAGTCTCGATCAAAGATAACCAAACACATGTCGTCGTCCGGTTGTTCGCCCTGCATGAAAGTGGTGATCGATTCGAGAATTCGCTCGCCCCGTTGTTGGGCGGGCTCTTGATGCGCTCGTACCAATTCCTCAATCGCTTCCATCGTAAACAACGCGCCTTCTGGATTAGCCGCTTCATTTAATCCATCCGTATACATGGTTATTGAATCGCCTGGCTGCAGCGTAAACGTAAAGCTCTCATACTCAACGTCTTCCATTATTCCGATTGGAATATTGGCGAGGTCCTCTCCCACCAATTCAATTGTCCCGTCTGCTCGACGATGAATTGGAGCCATATGACCAGCGTTAACGACCGTCACTTCATCCGTTTCCGGATTCAGTACTGCCAACAAAAATGTTACAAAGCGATCGAGCCCTAAGCGACTTAAATTGTTATTGAGTTGATTTATGGCTGCGGATGCATTCGGCTCAGTCGCCAAACAAAACCTAGTTTCCGCGGCGACTTTCGACATCAACAGAGCCGCTGCGACACCGTGACCCACCACATCGGCCACAATCACTGCTAACGTCCCATTTTTAAGTTCCAAGTAATCATAATAGTCACCGCCGATGTGATTTGCAGCGCGATAGTAATCGAAGAATGTGTAGTTTTCAATTTCTGGACCTGAACTCGGCAAAAATCCAAGCTGAACCTGCTTAGCAAGCTCAAGGTCTCTTTGAATGGCTTGTTGTGCTAGGGCAGCGTCGTGCAAGCGTGCGTTGTCCAAAGCAATTCCAGCTTGCGTTGCCACGCTTACGAGAACTTCAAGATCGCCATCGTTGAACTGTTTATTACGTTCTAAAGTATCCACTTGCAGAACGCCTAACACTTCACCACCAATACCGAATAAGGGAACGCACATCATCGATCGAATTTTAAAATCGGCAATACTCTGACTCGCATCAAACTGCTGATCCGAAGCTGCATCTGCTGATAAAATTGCTTCCTTGAGCTCAATCACTCGGTTGACAATCGTACGACTTATCCTGATCGTCTCTGCGGCATCCTCTCGGCGCGCCTTGGACCAACGAGGTATCAGAGTTCCCGATTCGTCTAATAGACCGATAAACGCTCGATCAGCCTGCATGAATACTTTGAATAACGCATCGAGGACACTTGGCAAAACGTCACCCAAACTCAAAGCACTTCCCAAAGCCTGCGTTATTTCAAGTAGCGCTGACAGCTTTACTTCGGGGCTTGCTGTGAGTTGTATCTGTCCGCGGCCAGAGCCGACCTCCAGTTTGGACATTATCGTAGACGTAGCTGTTTCTGCTCCATCAAAAAGGACACTGATTTGAGATCCATCGAGACTGTCTGACAATCCCGCCGCAAATTCTTGATAGAAATTGAAGATGACGTCACAGATACTCAGGCGGTCACCGTTGCGTAATTGATGTTGACCTTCGCCTAACACGACATCGTTTAGATAAGTCTTGTTACGACTTCTCAAATCTTCAATGAAAAATTCGCCCTCATTATTATTATGGACCTTAGCGTGTTGCCGACTCACGGCAAAATCTTCTACGTGAATAGAACATTCCGGAGACCGACCTAATACAGATTCCCCCTCATCCAACTCAAATCGTTGTCCCGCGAGCGAACCGTTCTGCGCTTTCAAATATGCCATTGAATCTCTCAAATATCCTTTCAACTTGGATTTTTTATTATATGACATCTGCGACGATTGCATACTACGTACGACGTAAAACTAAAGCACGAATCAAAAGCATATCCACTCGTCATGCTCTTGACCAACTGGTGAGCGCAGATAAACTGAGATGCACAAATAGCCCGTGGTGTAATTGGTAGCACAACAGATTCTGGTTCTGTTTGTCGGGGTTCAAGTCCCTGCGGGCTAGCTTA